>Ga0170475_121415963_pt1 | contig 13463 bp, 8 predicted proteins | sample Soicark_Litter_5_FD_111474 | JGI IMG/M metagenome (GOLD analysis project Ga0170475, IMG submission 111474) | Avena fatua rhizosphere microbial communities from Hopland, California, USA. Combined Assembly of 48 SPs | reverse complement strand
GGTAGGGCAATGGCCAATTTTTGAAGAGTTAAAAGTAAACGATGCTCTCCCGCATTCCTCAATCCTCTTGCATCGGCCCGCTTGCGCTTGCCGTCCAAACGCCCGACCACGCTTGGGGCGCGGAAGTCCATCGCATCACCGACCTGGTCGCCTACGAATTGTTGACGCCGCAAGAGCGTGCGGCTATTCGCTACCTCCTAGGCACCTACAGCCTGACGGACGCGACCGTTTGGATGGATCAGAACCGCCCTGCGTTGGGCAACAGGTTCCATGGGTCTGGCGGTTGGCATTTTGACGGCGTCGATGTGTGCGGGCAAAGCGTGGCTGCCGACGTCTGTCCGAACGGCAATTACGCGTCGGCGAAGATCGCCGAGTAGGAGCCCGTGTTGTCCGACAGCGATGCCAGCAAGGAAGAGAGAACCATGGCTTTATACTTACAAACTGAGAGGTGATATGAATCAAGCCCTTAATGAGTACGAAAAAGTAATTTTAGAATTGACTAAATTATTCGGGGGTGGGCCAAGCCTGGTTGCTTGGAGAGAGGCTGTCTTTAAGGCTCAAGATAAATACTCGCAAGAGAAAAACAAAATGCCGGGAGTGGATTTGCAATTGGAAATTGCGGTGATTTGGTTGAAAGCCGCAAAAGCCGGCCGACTAAAGTTTACTAATAACCCTATGACTGGCTTGCGGGTCGATTTTCCATAGAGTGTCAGAGCTGTGCTTGAGTATTTCGAAGGCGCTAACCTAAAGAACTTATGAGGCTTAAGACGGGTTTAAAGAGGATGCATTTCAAACATCCTGGTTATGTTTCTTGCTCAGTTGAGAGCTGTTGTCATACATGGTTCTAGGCTAAAGCACTCAGAAACTGTTAGGTCGTGCCACATGTTTGGTGCTCACTTAGCAAGAGAAATAATCAGGTCAAACATAATGTATCAACTCTTGTCTTTGGGCTTGGGCTTACAATGTACTCTGTTCATGATGAATTCACTTTATTTGCAAGAAGGTGCACCAAAAAATCTTGACACTACTACTTGTCTCAGACAAAACTTCAGAAAAATTTAAAGGGGCGGCAAAAATGAAAAATAAGAATCTTGGTTTTTGTATAAAATTTTTTATGGCAATAATATATTGCCTGCCTAACTATTGTTTTGCATGGAACGATAAAGTTAATAAGGATGGAGTGTGGCCAAGTATTTCATTCGAAAATAATACCTTGGGCTCTAACTTAGATAATGATTTTCGTGGGTTTTTAAGATCTGGCTGCAACATGTCCGAACCTGTCGACAAGAAGTCAATCGCCATTCCAAAAGAAATTTTAGATGTAGGGATCGGCCAAAAAAATGGGCAGGGGGCATTACGTCTGGAAGACAAGGTTGTTACTGTGGCCAATGTATCAAACGGCTTTGCATTCGATTTTGTTTTCCCGTCGAAGGATTTGTCGGCGCTGTCAACAACCCCCCCTTGGGATCAGAATAGAATTCTGAACAGTAAAAGCAATATCGAATCCCCTATAATGCCATTTACATATTCCCCAATGGATGGCCTTTCATCAGTAATTTATAGATACACTTGCAGTTCATATATGTCTGCGGCCCTGGATGCAAATGCGAGCTTTATCGCTGGAGACGTTCTTAATGCGCTTAAGGCAGAACGATCACAGAATGTGAATGTATTGGTTGTCTCAGGGGTATTCACCTCCACCTTGGCGAGGAATATAGCACAAAACGATCCGTACACATACCTTCTTTTCTGGGAGAAGTATCGAAGCAATGCATTTAAAGTTTCCTCTGCTTATTATTTAAAAGGATTTAGAGGAACATCCGTTGTTTTTTCAAAGACAGATGGACGTAAGTCAAATTACACTGGGTCGATTAGTGGTCAGGCATCCACTCCCTTACTTAAGGCCAAGCTTGCTGCAAATATTGGGCTTGACGAGACAACAAGTTTTAATAATACCAGTTACGTAATATATATATACAATACAACAGCCACAGCAGATGACTATTTTGGTGTTGCACCAACACCAGACAAGATTATCGAAGTGGTTAGGGATAATGCGGTGAAGATTTTATCTCCTATTCCTACGATTACCGGCGCTACTCGCTTCAGGCATTATTTTGAGGTGGAAGGCATTCCAGATAGTCTTTGCCAGAGTAATGCTTGGGAATTGGATCAAGTATCCGCAAAAATTAATTCTCCGTCAATAAATATTATTTATGGGAAAGCGGACAAAGAAATAATTGCAAATGCAAGCGTGCCAGGAAAGTGTTTGTTCGGCGTAAACTTCGATACAGACCAAGCTGTTTTAGGCAATAGCGATGTTGTTGTTAACTACAGCTTTAAGTCTACATCACCTGTCCAAGGCAAATTTTTATCGATGACAAGCGGTCCAATTAATGCGCCAACCTCTGCCAATCCAGAATTTATTCCAAACCAAGAGCCGACGAATTACTTGACTAACCAAGCTGGGTCAATCATAAAAGATCTCAGGTGGCCGATCCCCTTAGTGTTTTTGGATGACGCAGCCAATCTGACGCTGCCACATGTTGATACCTCGCGCGCCAATAAAATCCAGCTAATACAGCAATTAGAATTCATATGTGGAGATCAACAGAAAGATGTAAAATTTATTGGCGCTCAATTTAACCAACAGACGCACCAATATGAAATTACACTTCAAGCAAATAATATATCCCTGCCTGTTGACTCTATTGAGCGTAATGCTACCCAAGCGTGTGTTGTACGGGGGGTTTTTACTATTCCAGTTCTTTCAAGTAACCAATCAAGCACTGTTACGCGACGGATAAACGCAAAAGTTTTGTGGCCAACCATGAAATCTGCATCTTAGGTTACATAGCTTCGCTCACGGTCAGTCACAGACGGAAGTGTCCTGGTATTTTATATAACACCTGATAGGCTCTGCGCAATGCGTGCTCTAGCCACGAGCTAGAACTACCGCGACATGACCGCGCTGGGCGGCGAGTGAACAGCTTGGCGACCTACGGGATTGTGCCCAAAGCTCACTCGCAGCTTGGCGTCCGCTTATCGCAGGCAGGCCCGAGGCGAGCCGTTTGCGGTCGCCAGCATTTGGTGCCCGGGGCCTACGCGGAGAGCGCTCTAGGCGATGCTGCTCAATGACTCGGTGTGACTTTGACCAGACGAGCGAAATTGATGATGGTGATGGAGTTGCGTAACCACCCGCACGTCAAAGTCTGGCTCGTGAGGGTGTATACTCCAGGTTGTTGCGCTGATCACTCGTGGCCCTTCACATATCTCGGCGTGATCGCGCTGGCAGTCTGAGCAGCCGGTCGCTGGCTCGGGACAAGGATCCTGTATTGCTGCCCTTCCATGACTGCAATCACGTGGCGGGACAAATCTTTGGATCGATGGATCGAAACAAAGCATTGCCCTTTTTATCGCTGGCCACAGTTTGGGTTGCGCAACGGCTGTCCTGGTTGCCAGTGACCTGTCGCGGAATCATTACTCACTGATCGCGTACACCTTTGGTGCGCCGCGCGTGGGTGATCAAGCATTTGTGGACGCGTACCAACTCATTCCGACCTTTCGCTACGTTAACTTCCAGGATATTGTGACCAGAATGCCGCCGCGCAATATTTTTGATAGGGATGCCTATTGGCACCAGACGCGGAATGCGATGCGATATGGTTTTTCAATACGAGATGCGAGGGACATAGAGGAGGATCAAATTTTTGATCAGTAAGCCCCAGAAATACTTTGAGCTTGAATGGTTTGGTCGCGCGGGCTGGCACTTATGCCTAGACAACACCGAGTGCGTCGGACCTAGATCGACGCTTCCTTATCTGTAACGCACCGACGCAGGCCACGCGTCATCTGCGCGCAGGGCACAAGGGATAAGGTAGTAGTAGCCCGGCACCGTACAATTCAGTTAGAGTAAGGCTTGCGCGATCAACGCGACGACAAAGATCAAGGTTAGAGAGCGAGGTATGTGTGGAAAGCATGGAGTGCTTTAATGTTGCAGCTCGGGCGGTCCTTCACTTGGGTTCCGAACTAATTACATCCGATGAGATTGCAATATTTGAGCTAATAAAAAATGCATTTGATGCCGGTTCGGAACGAGTTGACGTTCAGTTTATTGCGCCAGTTTCACTAATTGCGATACAAAGAGTTATTCAGCATCTCGACACGCACAAGGCAAAAAGCGAAGAAGTAACAGACGAACTAAAGTCTCACATACTGCACGAGTTAAGGAGCGGTCGACGCGCAGAGTTAGCTGGTCCCGTGATCGAGTACTTCAATGAAATGCTTTTCAAGCTTTCAAATTGCAGAAGCATTAGTGGCGTTGTTAGCACATTGGATGCATTAAATTATATCGAAATAAGTGATACTGGAAGTGGAATGTCAAAAGATACAATCCGTACGGCATTTCTTCGTATTGGAACGGCTCATAAGGTCGGCAAGAATAATCCGCGCGACGCAAGCCTACCACTCCTCGGAAACAAGGGAATTGGCAGGCTTGCGATGATGCGCTTAGGCGCCGCCGCCGAAGTTACCACGTGGGTCAAGCAAGATTCCGTCGATAAGACTAATGCATATCAAATCATATTTGATTGGTCTCAGTTTAGAGATTTAGACAAGCCGCTTGAAGCAATAAAATTCCCACTAAATGAGGTTGATAGACCAACCAAATCCGCGTCCGGGACGACCATTAAAATCACCAAATTAGAGAGCGACTGGGCAGTTGATCGCGTGAAGACTGGGTTAATCGACAAGTTTCTTCGTCGTCTCCACAACCCGTTTACCACCGATCAAGCTCGATTTCCGATTGACGTGACTGTCAATAAAGGAAGCCGTCTGCCGATCGCAGGTCTGGATGAGAATCTCTGGAATTTGGTTGATAAGCATCTTACATTTACATTTAACTCAGGCAGCGCAAAAGAAGTTACCGATAACGTACTAAGCACAGTACTGGATGGCCCTGATTATAATGGAAATCCGATTATCACAACACGTGATCTTGGAGATGTGTGTCGCAAATTAGACGTTGGGTCACTGGAGCTTAAACAGCTAGGAAGCTTCAAACTTTCATTGCGTTGGTACAACCGTTCAAGCCTAGCGAAAAATAAGCTAGGTTCCAAGCTTCAAGATATGAGAAGGGAACTCGACATCTGGAGCGGAGGAATCGCAATATATCGTGATGGTTTTCGCGTTGGACTTTCTGGATCAGAGCATGACGGAGATTGGCTTGGACTAGACAAAGAGGCGCTAAAGAAGGGAGGATATGTCGTAAATAGACTGCAAGTTATCGGTGCACTTGAGATATCGCTCGACGGAAATCCTGGTTTCCTGGATAGGTCCAACAGAGAGGGCTTGATTGAGAATCAAGAAACCATATTACTCAAAACCTTGATCGACAAATTCGCAATCAACGAACTTCGCGAACGCGTCGAACTGGAAAAAGAAATAGAGAAAACAGAAGCTATTGCACAAATATTAGCTGACGGCACTGGCGATATTCACAATCGCCTCAAGCAAGCGTCGCAAAATCTGAGCGTTATTAAGTCTCGCGCTCCAACTGACCTGGCGCCGAATATCACATCTCTTGATAAGCATTTGCACTTCATCGCCAGTCAAGTAAAGAAATTTGAGGATGCCGCAGTACACATCAAGGAGGAGCGGGAGAATATCCTTGAACTTGCGGGCATTGGAACCGTGATGAATGGCGTACTTCATGAACTAACAAGGACAACAGCCCAAACCCGGTACTTGCTTGGCGAGATCTCACGCACTGCTGACAAGGGCACAAAAGAACTACTGGAAAAGCTTGAGTCAGAGATAAAAGCTATTAATACACGCCTAAGACAACTTGATCCGCTCACCCCAGGTGCACGGCATCGTAAAAATGAGTTTGATGTCGTAAAACTTACCCGGACCATACTTGATGGATATAGTGCTCGCTTTGAAAGGCATAATATCAAAGCAATTCTTACGGTCGATGACGCCTCCCCATCAGGTTCAGTCCTTGTAACAATGGTAACCGGTTTCTTCAGCTTGGCCGTTGAGAACTTACTTACCAACTCGGTCTATTGGGTGCAACAAGGTCTTAGGTCTGGAGAGACGGATGCAACCATCTACATTGATATCGACAGTTATGCGATGGTATTAACTGTCGAAGACAATGGCCCGGGCGTAGCTCTGCCCGACCGCGAACGTGTCTTCAATCCGGGATTCTCATTAAGACCGAATGGCTCTGGCTTTGGGCTGTACATTGCAAAAGAAGTTGCTGTCTACCATGGTGCAACACTCGACCTTGAGCCGTCAGAAAATGATGATGGACGCCTCCGTCGATTCTCATTACAACTACCGAAAGATAGAAAATGACGCTAGGGGAAATGTTCACGGCTGCGGGTATAAACAAAATCGGGGTCGTCGATGACGATTTCCGCAAAAACGTTACGCTTGAGGATATCAAAGCGTCGTCAGCCAATGATGATGTCGCGAATATACTGAAGGATTCAACCGACCCAACAAACGTTGCATATGTAAAGCTTCTAACTGAGCATAGACTTCCAATTGCAAAATCGTCCGACCTTGAAAACGCATTAAGCATCCCTCATATACAAAATAACGCACCCGCCCGAATAAAGGCCGCCATAGATGAAGCACTTCGGACGCGCAAAGGGCTTATTCTTCCGGTAGAGAAAATTATAAATGTGCTCGAAAAAGAAGGCATTGATAGAGCATTTATTCATACATTCTCAACACCGGAAGAGATTGAGGGCGAAGCAGATTTCGACATGCTTTTGATTGATTATTATCTCGTAGAAAATTCAACAAATGAAACGATAAAATTAATAAAACGCTTTCTTGAGAAGCATGCTGATCGTGAAAAATCGCTACTTCTAATACTGATGTCGTCACATACACAGCAACTACACGACGATTTCTCCACACTTCGCCAGCGTTTTAGTATAACCGCATCAAGATTGCGAATTCTCAACAAGCCAATCACGCCCACTGATGAGGCATGCTGGATACACACGTTCGAGCAACTAGCATCGGAGCGCAGCCTTGTACCCCCGGTAGAATCCTTCATTAAATCATGGGGCAAATGCCTTCAGGAGTCGGCATCCGAAATAATAAAGAGCCTATGGGAGTTAGATATCCACTCGTTAGATATATTGCGAATGGCAGCAGAGGCAGATCACATGCCTCTGACATCATATTTGGCTGAGATTTTGAGTAGAAAAATTCTCGCAGAAGCAGAAGAGGGTGCATTCCCACGGGCCGAAACCCTCGCACTTGAAAATGCATTCTGTACAGCCGGTTTTAGCACCAATGCTCCATTGATTGGCGCCGAGGTTGCCGACTCACGCAGGCAATTACGTGAGCTAATTGGCGATACTAGCTGGCACAGGAAAAAATGGTGGCATGCTGACTCAGGATACCCAGGGGCCGAACCTCAAGAAGCGCGCCACGAGTGGATTAGAAAGAATATTCGCTTCGGCACCGTACTTCGCAACCGCATAGATAATGCGTTGTTCCTAATCCACATTACTCAGCCTTGCGATATCGCGCATATTGACGCACACAGTTGCAATACCGTCAACGTACTGCTATTGCCGGGAAGTATAGACTCCGGTGTCTCAGCTTCACAAAAGGAATCACCCAGTTACTCATTAAATGTCGATGACCAGTGGCTGAATATAACATGGTCTTTGGTGCGGCCAAGAACTATGTCTCTGCTCGATCTTCGCGAATTTCTCCTGGACTGGGTCGTCATTGGCCAGCTTCGACCGGATTTTGCCCAAGAGCTTGCATTTAAATATGCCGCGCAGGCAATGAGAGTCGCAACAATTCGCACCCCCAGGATCGATGAATATAAGGCCGCTGTCCTAATGGGCGACGCTTCGACTGCCACAAAGTGGTTACGTGTCGGCACCAATGAAATGGCTGCATTCTTTCTAAATCACGGAAATGATATTGTAATCAATTTCAGCGCAACAGACGCTACGACCATAGCAAGCACGCTTTCCGATGACACAAATGGCCCCAAGGCATTTAAGAAATTAATATCCGGAGTTAGAGTAAAATCCACATTTACTTCAATTCAAGCACCAACACAAGTTGAAATCGTACGGCCTCTGATAATGAAATTTTTAAGATTACGAAATTTCGATGCCTCCACAGATTTTAGTGGGCACTTGGAAGCCATCGAACCTGTGCGAAAAATAAATATAGCTGGCGAAACAGCACCGCAATATGTATTAATTATCTGGAAGTCTTGATACTCTCGCACTATCCACTCGCCAGTTTGAATTCGACTGACGGAATTACTATTTGTGGCATACCAAACAAGCTCCTCCACCCTCATCAATGCCGAACAGTTCGTCAATATCAGTCGGCTGCCCGATCGGGCGAAGCGGATTAATCGGTCGATTCCCCAGGTCGCGTTCAACCCTGGCGGCGTATTGGATTTTTATCTGCGCCACACGTTCCGGTTTCTCAAGATCTGATAACGATTCGCCTTTTGACCAGGTGAACGGTGATCCATGTGCCAACGCATCCTTCTCATAGTCTTTGGCCTGCTGAAACCGATCTGGGTGGCGTTCCTTTAGACGTACCCATTCTATCTTTTGTTGATAAAAGCAAAAGGTACATCCACTGCGACTACGCCACTCGTAGTACGCGGGCCAACCAACTCCTGACGATTCAAGAATATTTGCAACACCCGCTTTGTCAATGCCTTGGTCTCTAAATGGAAGGCATACCTTTAGGTTTTTATGTGACGCGGCATACCCTTCGCGATGCTCCTCATCGGCGCGTATTGCCACATATGATGTTACTATTTGACCGTCGGCTAGCATCGGACGAACCCATTTCTCAAATGGGACCAACTTTAACTGCTTTGTACACCATCTCGTCTGTGGCGACGGCAGAAAGTGCCCATATTCTTTAAGCCAAAAGTCAAAATCTCGCGTCGGATCTAAGCGCAAAATTGGCTTGCCAAGAAACCCTTCCAGGCGTACTAAGAAAGAATATACTTCGGGAAGTTCTTTTCCTGTGTCCGTGAAAAAGTATTCAATATTTAGCTCTGGATAATTTTGCCGCATAAATACTGCCAGCGCAGCACTATCCTTTCCTCCAGAAAGCCCGAGGAGATGGCGCTCGATCACTATGCAATCCCTCCATCTGCAGCAACCATTGAAAGGCTGGCTTCGGCGAGTACTGCGAGTACAATGTCTTTCGACAAGCCACGTTGAATCATACTCTGCGTAATGTTGGATGCAAGTTCAGCGACGAGAGCCTTGTCTCGATTCGCAATGTCGAAAACATATGACATAGTCTTTGCGGAATCGGCCGCGCCGACAACCACTGCAAATGCCTCTCGTGTTGGCGCCCTACCGCGTACACATGCGAGTGCTTCCGCTTGGCGAAAACGCGTCGCCCAGGCTCCTATTTCCAATAACGCTGCGTCAATGTCATTGTCATTCCACAAACGCGGTGGTGTATTTGATGCAAGGCTCAGTATGCCCTCTAGGCCCTCAGTAGCTCCATCATACTGGCTCAGGCGTGTTGCATAAGCGTCCAGTCGAAAATCCCCCGAAATTCCCGCAACCACGGTGGCTCGACTACGCAGCTCGTCGAGATTGGCTGCGGTCGCATCAAGGCCAGAAAGCATAGCAGACTCAATGCGCCGAAGCATTGCCTCAAATGCAACACTAAGTTCACACAGTGGCAGCCTCAGCTCATCCAGGAAATCTTGTGTCGACGTTGCACCCATCGAAGTACGCAAATCAACGAACAACAGCTTATGCGGATCACTAGCTCTTAGCAGTGTGTCCCGAAGTGTTGTCGCCTGGGCGCTGAGCATCCGCGTACGTTTCACCCAGTCCGGTAAGCTATAGATCAACGCAACAAGGCCGCGAGCCGCTTCAAGTGGATCTGTCAGAGTCGCTGATCTACCAAGCTCAACAAGTATTTGCCCCACACCATTTAGAATGGCGACCCGATCAGCGTCCAGTGCGACTTGCCGGATGGAAAAGCGAGAAGGGTCCTGTAAGCATTCATCGATGTCTGTGTCGGAGAGCCTTGGGATAAACATTCCATCCTTATAGACAGCCAGCCGTTCTTTGCGGGACAGATAGTAGGCGGTCAGTAAGATCGGCATCACGCCTTTGCACACACCAAGCGGCGCAAGTGACCATCGCTTGTAGATCTCCGTCACTGATACGCGATTCGCCCCGTCGCCAATGATCGCGTCCGTACGGGCCCACATGTGAGAAAATTTTGCGGGGTCATCGGCTGTCGGAGGGAGTAATCGCCACTTTCCTTCCAAGTCTTGGCGATGTAGTGTTGGAATACTCAATATGGTCTCATGCAGACCCCGCTCTGCCGGCCACCCGGCCAAACCAAGGTTAGCGGTGTCCTCTGCGGCTAGCATTCTATGAAGCAGGTCACGGCGTGCCTTTACAGCATTTCCGGAAATCTGATTACGATTTACTAGTTCGCTCCTAAGTATGGGAGCCTCATCATAGATATGGTCAGCGAGATCAGATGCGGTTCTCGACAACTTTGCACCTTTGATCCAATGACCCTTTATCAGCCAGTCCGCGTCGTCTATTCCATTGCGAAGAGCGTCTTCGAGTGACGAGCGTGATGCCGCGATCCGCGCAGCAAGTTCCCGGCGCGCGACAGAATCACTTGATATCTCGTGAGTCGTATCGTCGATATTCTTCAGTGCGATTAACTCTAGACCAAGCTCAACAATCTGTTCGTGATTTGGCGGTAGACCAACAATAAATCCAATTGGTAGCCCGACGGACAATTTCCGCAATTGACGCTTTGCGACTTCCTGCGAGGTATCACAATCAGGAATCGCGAGCACATAGCGCCCAAAACCTTGCGTTTGAGCACGCGCAAACTCTTCGGCCGAAGCAATCGGTCGAAGCAGAGCCAACGATACGTCCATCCATCGGAGCGTTCCGCTTTGGTGATAGTGGCGCTTCGCAACCACCGGCTGTAAACCTGCCATTTTGGTCAGCATGGCAATGTCAAGCTCACCCATAGCACTCCGAGTCTTACTAATAGCGGAGTCGATGTCAAAGTCGCTACCCTCAAATATTGACCATGTCCCAAGATGCCGTCGCAGGACTGCCGTGCGCCATGTGGAAAGGTCGTCAAGGGCCGCTGAAATCTCCTTCTGCGTCGCATCGGGATGAAGCGCGCCCAATACTTCCCTACTTGCAACAAGGCCCGAACCATTTCGGAACAAGTCGATGATCGCAATATTCTTAATCAACGAAATTCTAAGTGGATTGTCACGCGCTTCTACGCGTTCTACCGCCTCCACAGCCTGCGCCCATCGATGGCCATCCGGGGAGGCCATGATGGCTGATTCCAGATTTGCGCGCAGGAAGTCCCAGTATTCTGATGGTCGATACCATGCCTTAGCAGTTGCGTGATTTCTTTCCAGGAACGCCTTAAAGCCGCAAGGTTCTGGTGAAGTCAGGAAACCAAACGTACTGCGCTCATTCTGACCAAAGGCTCGCTTAGAGACGGGACCCAGTAATGCTGCCATAGCAGGATGAAGCGGCCAGCATGCGTCAAGCCTCAGTGCGAACTCGGAACCAATACTCGGGCGCCTATGTCGTATCGACTCGGCAATTACACATGATGCCTCCTTCGTCCATTTGTGCTTTATGTCGGTCGTCATGGCTTGCGCCACAAGTTCCACAACTTCGTCACTCGCCGTAACTAGGGGGATATCTGAAAAGCGGCCCTGTACCTTAGCCCAATCGTCTCTCGTTGTCTGACCTAAGCGATATGCGTACTGTCGGAATGCTTGGTGCAGAATGCCAATGACGAGCATGCGGCCATTACTGCGTGCCGCCATTTCTGCCAGATCCTGCAGAAAATGGATGTCGTCACCTTGAAGCGCCGACGCCTCAAGAAATTTGCCCATCTCATCTACCACAAGCAGCAAACCATCTGTTGCGGTAGACTTCGCGGCACTCACTATCGCCCCAAGCAATTGCGCGGCACTTGTTTTGCGCGGATCAACGACATCTTGGCCCATTGCGGCATTAAGAGCCCTCGATATCTCCGCGACGATACTTGTGCGACGACCTGATACCGGCACTACTCGCCACCCCAATGTAACGGGAAAGGCATCGTCAAGTAACTTCAGAAGCTCGGGAAGTAGGCGTTCGCGTGCCCTTGATCTAAGTGATTGGTCCGAAATGAGGGTGCTTGCAAATGTTAACGCTAGGGCAGACTTGCCGCCACCAAACGGTCCTGTCCAGGTAAACGCTCGCTGTTCGCTGCCCAACACCTGCTGGGCCATGTTCTCAAGCACAGCCTTGACAGTGCCATGGCACACATACCCGTCGAGCGCATCCTGCCTGCCAAGATCGGCGTCCAACCTGATTGACCGCTGATATTGCCTAGCAATCTGTACCTTTGCAACTAGTAGCTCGGGCTTATTCATATGCTGCCCTTAACATTCGCGAAGTGAATCTCTCGGTAGCTATATCGTCAATCGGTACTCTCAAGACTTGCCTGATGCCGGCGAAATCCACCCACTTCAGCGTTGACTTTGTCCTAACGTCAAGGCCTGCCAATCGCTCCGCAATTGAGTCTTCATCCATCTTGAACACTCGACCGGGCGATCCGGGCCCATAAGCAATTGCTTCGAAGGCAAGTGAGCTTTGCGCCGCAGAGTTTCTATTCCAATAGTCCCATAAGCAGAAATCGAAGAGGCCGTCCGGCAAAGAAGGCTTCGGTCCGCGTCGAAACGAAAAACTTCCGCTACCTTCGTCCAAAATCAATCCAAGCTCCGCCAGCAGTGGCTCGGCAGCATTTTCTACGCCGCCCCCGTCCAAGGTCGGGCAGTACCCGCGCAGGCAGGTTTCGACATCTCGCCGAATGGTAGTCTCCGCAGCCTTTGCACTGCGGGCGTCTGCATAAGCTTTTAATTGCCTGACGACATCGTCCCGGCGAAAGACGGGATTGGATAAGTAGTTGAAAATGAACCACCATGTGGTAGATCGATGCTTACCTAACGATGCCCCGGCGAGTCGCCAATGCACGAGCCACGTGGTGGCGGGGCATTCGCAGTATGGGTCAAGCCCATCGTTGGCGAGAATCGCGGACCACTGCTCGGAGACATGAAACTCAGACCCATCAGTATCGTCATAGAGCACGCCACAGGCCAATGCCCAGTGCTTGATGGATGAAACCATGTTCTTGCCGACACCGAAGACACCGATGGCAGTGTCGTCCGAAAAGGTGGATTTAGGTACGCAACAGTCATCGGTGCGTCTGTCGTACGCTTTTTTCAGCCACGACTGCCTCAGCGGGAACGTTTCATGCCCCGAAAAATGAGGTTTGTAGTCTGCTTCGTAAAGTAGGTTTTTCACCCTATTATGTTAGGACGAGTCATCCAGGAGCAAGACTTTAGCGACTGGATGATGTATCCAGCC
>Ga0170475_100425556_pt1 | contig 13470 bp, 8 predicted proteins | sample Soicark_Litter_5_FD_111474 | JGI IMG/M metagenome (GOLD analysis project Ga0170475, IMG submission 111474) | Avena fatua rhizosphere microbial communities from Hopland, California, USA. Combined Assembly of 48 SPs | reverse complement strand
TCGGCTGAAGCTTCCGGAGCGAAGCGCGAAGCTGCTGAGTAGGCACCACCCACGCAACCAGATCGGATGTATCAGGAAGAGTGTCGATGACAGTGATTGGGTCCGGGATCCGTACGCCCGGCAAGTGACTGTTTTCACGGCTCTCCAGAATGGCAGCCGCGCTTTCGGCGTTGCGGGTTACCAGCACAACGTCGTGTCCAGCTCTTGCGGCCTGAATTGCCAAAGCTGTCCCCCAGGCCCCGGCGCCTACCACTGTAACTTTACTCATCTGCTATCCTGATTACGCCGACGCCCGCTCCGGCTTCACCTTGACCGAGACCGTCGAGCACCGCTTCTGCGATGAACTGCCCCTGTTCCGCAAATTGATAAGGTGAATTTATTACCACAAGACCGCAGCCGTTGAGCCGCTCGGGGTTGGTCGGTTCCCGTAGGTAGAGTTCGATCGCGATGATGTCGCGGATCTCCGTCACCTTGAGCGCAGCATGAAAATTGCGGACTGCGGCGCGCTGCTTGATTGGGTACCAGGCGGCGAACACACCGTGACCGAAGCGGTCATGTCCCCGCTTCAACCCATCTGCATGGCGAACTCATCTGGACTCTCAAACGGAGGGTCTATGAAAACCAACCCGCGTTTTTCCCGAGGGGGCAGAAGGGCTCCCAATGCCTCCCATCCGCTACGGTTGTGAACCTCAACCTGCGGATCATGATGAAACTGCCGCCGTAGCGGTATTACGTCGTCCGCGTGAAGTTCGCAGCACGCCAGCCGATCGGCTGGACGCATGAGGGCCCTGATGAGCGTGGGCGATCCAGGATAAAGACCGAGGGTCTTCACAAGGTTCAGATAGCGCTCCAGAGGAGGCGGCCGGCTCACCAGAAGCCGCCGGATACCTGCGCCCGCTTCACCGGTCCGTCGTGCCGCTTCTGTCTCAAGGTCGTATCGACCCGTGCCGGCATGCGTATCCAGTACGAAATATGGCGTGGGCTTGCGCGCAAAGGAATCAACGAGTGCGACCAGCAGGGCATGCTTGAAGCAGTCGGCAAAGTTCCCGGCGTGATAGGCGTGGCGGTAGTTCATGTTTGCCGCGCGGACAGTGCCTCGAGAGGCCATCGGGGCAGGGTCGTGGCATCCATGGCGTCGCTGATACCGCGCCGCAGCCGTTCGATTCCAGCCCACGCAACCATAACCGCATTGTCCGAGCAAAGCCCGATTGGCGGCGCAACCAGGCGAAACCCGCACGACATGGCCGCTTCGGATAAAGCTGTACGCACACGCCTGTTTGAGGCAACCCCGCCGGCTGTCACGATCAAGTCCGCGCCGGCAAACCGTTCGCGCATCATTCCCATGGCATGAACCGCCCGATCGGCGAGTACATCCACAATGGCCTGTTGGAAACTCGCAGCGACATCAGCGCATTGCTTGCGCTCAAGAGCGCCTGTGCCAAGCTTGAGTACCGTCTGGGCCACCGCTGTCTTCAGCCCTGACAGGCTCAGATCGCACCCGGGGCGGCGGAGCATGGGTCTTGGGAACGGGAAACGGTTCGGGTCACCCTCCGCGGCAATTTTTTCCAGCGCCGGGCCACCCGGCCAACCGAGGCCGAGCAACTTCGCGACTTTGTCAAAGGCTTCGCCAACGGCATCATCGACGGTCCCTCCCAGGCGCTGGTACTTGCCAAGGTCCATGACTGCAATGCATTGCGAATGACCGCCGGAGAGAAGGAACAACAGGTAGGGGAAGGGGGCTCCATCATCGACCAGACCCGGTAGCCGGGCGGTCAACGCATGCGCCTCCAAATGATTAACGGCGACGAAGGGCACATGATTGGCAATGGCAATGCCCTTGCCAAACTGAGATCCGACGATCAGGCCCCCGATCAATCCAGGCCCTGACGTGGCTGCGACACCACCGAGATCCTTATAAGAGACGCCCGCCTTCGACATGGTCTGGCGCACCAGATCGGACAGGTAACCCAGGTGGGCACGTGCGGCGATCTCGGGCACGACTCCGCCATATTGCTCATGCTCTGAAAGCTGGCTGAGCACCATTTCGGCGAGGATATGCCCATCGCCATCCACGACCGCCGCGGCAGTCTCATCGCACGAGGTCTCAATCCCCAGAACAGGTCGCATCGTGTCCTTTAAGTCAGCCGAACGCTGTCGCGGCGTGTCTTGGCCCATCTGGGCCTGCCACGGCAACCTGTCTTCTTCACCCGTAGCGAAACGCGTGGCACAAGGGTAACGATGCATTCCCAGAGACGGTCATTTTTTCCGTTGGAGGTTCCTTGACGCGAGCGGTGCCGGTAAAGCGCATTCTGGTCACCAGACCAGAACCGGGCGCGTCCCAGACGGCCGATCGGCTTGTTGCACTTGGCTTCCTGCCGGTGGTCGCCCCAGTCCTTGCGATCACGTCCACCGGGGCGGATTTTCACCTGCCGGACCGCTTGGCGGCAACCCTCGTCACGAGCCGCAATGCCGTGTCGGCGTGTCCCCAGTCCTGTCATGAGCGTCCGGTATTTGCTGTCGGCTCGGCGACGGCTTCGTGCGCCGCTGATGCAGGATTCAGGCAGGTCATCGATGCCGATGGGGACGCGGCAGCGCTTGCGACTCTTGTGGCAGCCGCGCTTTCGCCGAAAGATGGCAGTCTCTTCTTTCCCACGGCACGCGGCCAGGGCTTTGCCCTCGTAAACTGTCTGCGACAGCGCGGCTTCCGCGTCATTCGGCGGGTCGCTTACGAAGCGATTCCTGTTCCTGTTTTGTCCGCGGAAGCCGTGTCCGATCTGCAACATCAGCAATTGACGGCTGCGCTGTTCTTCTCCACAGAGACCGCACGGCACTTTGTGCGTCTTGTCCTTGAAGCCGGACTTGGGGGGGCGGTAAACAATGTCGATGCGGTGTCTATCAGCGAACGCGCAGCCATGCCATTAAGGAAACTCCCGTGGCGGCAGATAAGCGTCGCCTTGAAGCCCAATCAAGAAGCAATACTGGCGCTGCTGAAATGAGTGAACACACCGAAGCCTCATCACCAGACTACGCTGACAACGCTGTCACGCCTCCGCCGCAAGCGCCGGAACGGCCACAGCGTGGTGCTCTTCCATGGCTTTGCGGCCTGGGTTTCCTGATTTTGGCGGGCGGCATTTACGCTGCCTGGGAATACCCGCGAAAAACCGGCGCGCCAGATCTGCAGGCCGTACAGCGACGGCTTGCGGACTTCGACGCCCGCATCGCTCAGCTGGAACAGCGTCCAGCACCCGAATCGCCTGCCTCATCAGTCTCACAGGCGGACCTCGACAAGCTTGCGGCACGTGTTGATGCAGTCGATGGGAAAATCCCGGACCAAAATCAGATCAACGACCGAATTGATGCTGTGTCCGGCAAGATCGAGGCATTGTCCGGCAGCATCCAGACAGGCATGGAGGCCACCAAGCAACAAACGGAGGCCATCAAGCAACAAACGGACCGCATGACGGCGCGTGTTGCAGCCCTGGAGAAAGCCTCTGGCAGTCTTGACTCGGTTTCCGATCATCTGAGCCGTCTGGCCCGTATCCAGGAGGCTAGTATTGCCCTCGCCGCGGGCCGCCCGGTCGGGGACCTTCCAGACGCTCCGCCGGCACTGGCGCGGTTTGCGCATGCCGCTCCTCCCACCGAAACTCAGCTTCGCCAGTTGTTCCTGCAGTCTGAGCATGCTGCAATCGCCGCGAAGCAGCCAGATAACGTAACCGTCCCGCTCATGGACCGCATCTGGGAGCGGGCACAGGGCCTGGTTACCGTTCATAGAGGGGAAGATGTCGTGGTGGGCAATCCATCCTCGGTTACGCTCGGCCAGGCGCGGGCCGCACTTGACGCCGGCGATCTGAAGGGCGCGATCAGCATTGTTGAACTCCTAAAAGGACAGCCGCGTGACGCCATGTCCAACTGGCTGGTGGAGGCCAAGTCACTGGTGGATGCCCGCGCTGCACTGGCCGACATGGCTGGTCAAAGCTGATGCGTAGAGTTTTCCTCTTTCTTGTCATTGCCGTTGCCGCCGTCGCCGGCGCGTGGCTGCTGGCCAGCATCCCCGGTCAGGTCAATGCGACCGTCGGATCATTCACGTTCGAAACAACCGCGTCTTTCGCGGTCCTGGCGATTATTGCGCTTGTGCTTGCGGTGATTATTTTGCTGCGCATCGTCACGGGTATCATGAGGATTCCGCGTTCGGGTGCAGGTTGGCGACGCCGCCGGCGCTCGAAATCAGGCGAATCCGCTGTCACGCGCGTTCTTGTCGCACTTGCTGCAGGGGATCAGGGCGCTGCGCGCAAGCAGGCTCGCCGGGCTCGGCAGTTGCTTGGCGACTCACCGCAGGTTCTGCTGCTGCTGGCGGAAGCGAGCCGGCTGGCTGGCCGAGAGGATGAAGCCAACGAGGCGTTTCGCGCGCTGACAAGGCAAAAGGATGCGAAGTTTCTGGGCCTTCGAGGCCTTCTGCGCCAAGCGATTGATCGTCGTAACTGGTCTGAGGCTCTGACCATTGCAAATCAGGCCGAGGCTGTTCGTCCTGGCACGGCCTGGTTGCGCCAGCAGCGCGCTGAATTGGCGCTGCACACCGAAAACTGGGCTGAGGCGCTTGATCTGGTCGGCCCCGACGCGCGACGCACTGTCTATTATACAGCCGCCGCTGACGCCGAATCCGACACAATCCGAGCTCTCGGTTACGCCAAGCAGGCGTGGAAAGAAGACCCGACCTTCCCACCAGCGGTCCTTGCCTACGCACGCCGCCTGCGTGTCGATGGCAACGAACGGCGCGCGCGGTCTTGTGTCGCTGAGGCATGGCGACGTGCACCGCATCCGGACCTGGCAGAGTTTGCACTTGCTCAGGAACTGGATAAGGCAGCGCGCTATCAGGCGGCCAAGGTATTGACACAGCGCAACGAGACGCATCCGGAAAGCCGGCTCCTCCTGGCGCGAACAGCTCTTGAAGCTGGTTTGACCGCAGAGGCGCGTAGTCAGGTTGAAGCTGCGCGAGCGGAGGGACTCAACCAACGTCGGGTCTGCCTGCTTCTCGCGGAGATAGAAGAGCAGGAAAGAGGCGATACCGAAGCCGGTCGCCTTGCACAACGGGATGCTTTGCGCCAGGCGGCGAGTGCCGACCCTGACCCTCATTGGCAATGCGCGTCCTGCCATGCCGATCACATGGCTTGGCAGCCCAAGTGTTCGTCCTGCGGCAGTGTCGCGACGCTACGGTGGGTCAGCGAAGCTGGGACGAGGAGCGTTCCTGCGATCATAGGCTGACGATAGCAATTCGGACACCCCGGGCTGAACGAAACAGGAAGCTACAGTGTCTGTTTATTGTTGAGACAGCTTATGGTTGCTGTTCGGGAAGCGGGCGAGCCGGGCGAAGTCTTGTGCCCGGCTTAGCCACTTCATGCATCTCGCATGGGGCGATGCCAAGGTAGGGTGAGGGATCGATTGCATGCCCGTCTACAATCATCCCAAAGTATAAATGAGAGCCGTAGGTCAGACCGCTCCGGCCAATCGTCGCTATTCTTTCTCCCCGGTAAATCGCTTTGCGACCCTCGGCGATCAGCGGTGAAACGAGACCGAGGTGGCTATACACTCCAATAAAACCATCGTGCTGGATGAGAATCTCCAGGCCTCCGACCCCATGTCGTTGAACTCGTATGACGGAGCCTGGGGCAACCGCGGTAACGGCTGCGCCAACTGGGGTCGGTATATCAACGCCATTATGAAATGTTCCCGCCAGCGGCCTATTGGGAAGGATTCGCGGGCCGAATGGAGATGATACGCAGGCCGAGGTTACCGGTGGCAGTATAACGGCTTGTGCAGGCTGATTTATGGCTGCATGCGAAACAGGCGGCACTAAAGCGATTGTACAGGCTAACGCTGCCCGTAACGACTTTTGGAACAGGAGGTTGCCGCGTCTGTCCATCAAGCTGAGGGCTACCCTGGCACTTATGGTCGTTGAAGGAAACGCAGTGCTGCCAACGTCGTTGAATCAAAGTCTTGCGTTCAAGATCTCCAGTTTGAGCTCGCCTCGTTTGTAACGGCAGGCAATCTTTGCCTGCCTATCCGGTCGCAGCTTTCTTGATGTTACGCATTGGCGGAACGATGACCGGTGGCACTAAATCCTCCGTGTTCGCCAGCGCCTTTAGCAAGGCTTCCTTGATCTGGCCAAGCTTGCGCTCGTTCTCGATTTTCAGCCCGAATATATCTTTGACGTAGAAGACGTCGACAGCCCGGACTCCGTACGTTGTCACGTGCGCCGAGGCAATCTGAAGTCCCTGTTCGCTGATTGCAGCCGTCACATCGTGCAACAAACCCGGGCGGTCACGCCCGTTCACTTCCAGAACGGTATGCGTATTGGAAGCTCGGTTATCGATCACAACCCGGGGTGGAACATGGATAGCCTGCATGCGCCGCCCCAGCAGTACTTTCGAGACACGCCGAATTTCCGTTGAGAGTTTCAGCCGACCTGACAGCGCCTGTTCGATCAGGACGGACAATCGCGCCAGTCGATGCGGTGACTCGAACGTGCCACCGGCGGTATCCTGAATCCAGAACGTATCCAGCGCCATGCCATTATTCATAGTGTGAATACGCGCATCGACGATGGAAGCCCCGGCAACAGCAAGCGCACCGGAGATTTTGCTGAATAGGCCGGCGTGGTCGGCGCAATAAACTGTCACCTCGGTGACTGCCCTCGCCGGCAAAGGTTGGGTATCGACGGTCAGCGGAGACTTACGATGCTCGGAGTCGCGGATAAGCCGTGCGTGGCGGGCATGGGTTTCAGGATCGAACGACAGCCAGTAGCCAGCATAGCCGAGTGATGTGTAGTTCTCGATCTCCTGCTCCGTCCAGTCCGACAACAATGCAGCAACCGCCTGCTTGGCACGGGTGACGCGGACATCGCGTTCGGCCGTTGCCAGGCCACCCGCCAAAACTTCGGCGACACGAGAATAAAGTTCTCGCAGCAAAGTTGCCTTCCAGCCGTTCCACACCTTGCTGGACACTGCGCGCATATCTGCAACGGTCAGGATGAGCAACAAACGCAGCCGTTCCGGCGACTGAATTGTGTCCGCCAGATCCAGGATCGTCTTCGGATCGTCAATATCCCGCTTGAACGCGGTCGCACTCAGGAGCAGATGGTGAAGCACCAGCCACGAAACGGTCTCGGTTTCCTCATCCGTCAGCCCCAGCGCCGGCCCGACCTCAAGGGCGACCTCTGCCCCGATCTCGGAGTGGTCGCCGCCGCGGCCCTTGGCAATATCATGCAGCAACATTGCCAGATAAAGAGCCCGGCGAGACTGCACATGGTCGATAAGCTCTGACGCAATCGGCGCGATCTCGGCCAGCTCGCCACGCTCCAGCTTATTCAGGACCCGTATCGCCTCGATCGTATGCTCGTCGACTGTAAAGATGTGGTAGGTGTCGAACTGCATCTGACCAACGATACGAGCCCAGTCCGGCATGTATCGTCCGAAGAATCCGGTTTCGTTCAGGATGCCTAACCAGTGGGCACCGTCAGGGTGCGGACCTCCGGGCCGGTGCCGGTCAGGTTCCTTGCCACAGAGTAAATCCATGAAAATGGCAGCCGCCTTCGGGTCGCCACGTAGCGAGACGGCTCGACGTTCATTCTGGATAAATGAACGGATGGCAAGCGGATGGAGCTCCAATCCACGGTCACGGGCGATCTGCAGAAGACGCAGCATCTGGATTGGCTCGGCATCGAAATCACGGCCGCTGATCGGTAGCAGCTTGCCCTCGGCAAGAACAAATCCAGCCGAAAGGAGTGCTGCGTCAGTCTCCGCCTCGATCGCTGGGGGCCCAAGGGCAGACCGCAGGATGGCCGGCTCGAGGATCCGGGTCAGGCGGGCAATCTCCCGGGCTGTCAGGAAGTAGTGGCGCATGAAGCGTTCGACACCGTCCTGCCGACCGTGCCGGGTGTAACCCATGCGTGCCCCAACCACGGGCTGCAGATCGAAGGTGAGCCGCTCTTCTGCCCGTCCCGCCACGTAGTGCAGGTGAAACCGGACGGTCCACAGAAACTCCCACGCCCGTCTGCCGTGACGCGCTTCCTGCTGTGTCAGGATGCCGCCCAGATCTGCCAGCTCGCCCATGGTCTGGGTGTCGAAGACGTACCGCGCGATCCAGTACAGCGTCTGAAGGTCGCGTAGGCCTCCTCGGCCCTCCTTAACATTCGGCTCGACCACAAAGGGGCTGTCGCCGTAGCGCCGGTGACGTACCGCTCGCTCGGCCTGTTTGGCAGCGATATATTCGGCTGCCCCCGCTTCCTTGCAGGCGGCACGGAACTGCCGGTGGAATTCGCCGAACAACGACTCATTGCCAGCCAGGAATCTGGCATCGAGCAAAGCGGTGCGGATGGTTGTATCCTTTGCGCCCTCGGTCAGGCAGTCGCTGATCGACCGGGTCGCATGACCGACTTTCAGACCGAGATCCCAAAGGAAATACAGCATGTATTCGACGACGCGCAGCGTTTGAGGCGTCGGGTCTTCGGCGGTCAGAAACAGCAAATCAATGTCGCTGAACGGGGCCAGGACACCACGTCCATAACCACCAGTTGCCGCTATGCTGAGATTTTCAACAGGCCCGAGGTCTGAGTTGGTGGTGGTGTGCTCGAAAAGAGCGCCCACAACTCCATCAACCAATGCGCCAAGAAGTCGCGCTGCCTGCAAACCGGAAATCTGTTCATGTTCGAAGGCGTGCTGAACATAAGATTGAATGCGCGCCAGATGCCGCCGGAACGCGCCCACAGCAGCGTCGCGCGGCACTGGCCTGCCTCCTTCAGCAAGGCCGGCGAGTGCATCCGATAGAAGGGTCGCCGCGGCTTCAGGGGCACGCGGCAGGGGGATCGGAGTTAACATTGCTTTGATCGTACTATGTAGGCCCGTCCGCGCAAGCGGGCACGAGCGCCTTCAGCATATAAATGGCTTCAAGAGCTTGTTTCGGTGTCATCGTATCAGGATTTATATCGCCCAGTGCCCTGTGTAACCGAGAAAGCTCATCGTTCTCAGGCGCGGATTCGTCCGGAACTGCGGTGGCAGCGAATAGTGGCAAATTGCGCAGCGAGGCGGACGTGTTCAGCGGCCCATGGCGTTTCTCCATCGCCGACATCAGCGATGCAGCCCGACGGACGACCGCCGCCGGTACGCCGGCCAGTTCGGCGACGTGAATACCCCATGACCGCCCGGCCGCTCCCTCGGCGACTTCATGCAGGAATACAACGCTGCCCTTCCATTCTTTGACACGCATCGTATAGGGCCTCAGCCGCGGTAACCGGTCCGCCAGCTCCGCAAGCTCATGAAAATGTGTGGCGAAAATCGTGCGACACCGTATTGCCGAGTGCAAAGCCTCCAGCACCGCCCATGCGATTGCAAGCCCGTCCAAGGTGGACGTACCGCGGCCGATTTCATCGACAACCACCAGCGACTTCGGGCCAGCCTGATGCAGAATGGCGGCGGTTTCCGTCATTTCCACCATGAAGGTCGACCGGCCACGAGCCAGATCGTCCGCAGCACCGACTCTGCTGAACAACCGATCGACGATGCCCAAGACCGCCGCTTCCGCCGGTAGCGGCAAACCGGCCTGGGCCAGCACAACGAACAGCGCATTTTGCCGAAGGAATGTGGACTTGCCCGCCATATTCGGCCCGGTCAGCAGCATGACCCGCCGGTCAGGAGATAAATCACAGCTGTTGGGCACAAAGGCGGTCTGGCTGGCCAGCGCGCTTTCGACCACAGGATGCCGGCCGGCTTCGATATGGAAGTCTTCGGCATCGGTCATCACAGGCCGCACCCAACGCCCACCCTCCGCAAGTCCCGCGGCGGATTGGATGACGTCAAGGAAGGCCAATGCTTCGGCACAGCCGGCGAGGCCATCAGACTGGTCGATAATCTTTCGGACCAGATGGCTGAACACGACGCGTTCACGCGCAGCCGCCTGTTCCGCCGCCTCGCGGATGCGTTGGTCTAGTTCCGACAGCTTGGCTTCCGTAAAGCGGGCGCCGTTGGCCATCCCCTGGCGGAGGGTCAGATCCGGAAATGCCCGCAGCTTCTCGACCGCCACTGCCGGAATTTCGATTACGTAACCAAGCTGGGCATGATGCTTGATCTTCAGGCTGGCGACGCCATAGCGCTGTGCATAGTCGAGTTGAAGCGTTGCTATGACCTGACGGCTTTCATCCCGCAAAGTGCGGTACGCATCCAGTTCCCCGTCGAAACCGGATCTGATGATGCCGCCATCTTCCAGCCGCGACGGGGCCGGGTCGGTAAGTGCGGCCTCCAGTTCCTGCGCCAGCGTCGTATCATTGGGGATCTTCGATAGGACGCAGGCCAACGCCGAGGGCAGGGGGGGCTGCAGGACCTGGGCGATCGCAAAGGCGGCCTTCAATCCGTCCCGTATCGCGACGAGATCGCGGGGATTACCTCGATTGAGAGACAGGCGACCCAGGGCCCGTGCCATATCGGGCGCGGTCCGCAGGATACCCCGCAACTTCCTGATAGCGTCCGGATTGGCCAAACACCACGTCCAGGCATCCTGACGCGCGATAATTGCCGCATGACCGGTCAGCGGAGACGACAACCAACCTGCAAGCATGCGTGCTCCGGCAGCACTCAGCGTCCGCTGCACTGCTGACAGTAAGGTGTACTGGGTACCTCCATCCCTGGACCGATGGATCTCAAGGTGTGCCCGAGTTGCCGCATCCATTGAAAGCACACCAGCCTGGCCCTGGGGTTCCGGGCGCCCCAGTCGAGGCAAGGCTCCTGATTGCGTGCTGCGGACGTAGTCGAGCGCCATTGCCGCTGCGACCGTTTCTCCATCCGTGAATGTCCCGAACGCATCGAGGCTGACTGTGCCGAAAGCCTCTGCCAGGCGCCGCCGGGCGATAAGCGGAGTCGAGGGAACCGGCTCGGGTGATCGCCGCGCGTCCCACTCACCCAGTCCTAAAGTCTGCGGCGCCAAAATCTCCGCCGGTTCCAGACGGCCGAGCAATGCCTGCAGCTCTGTCGATGGTATGGAGGCGGTTTCGAACAGACCCGTTGACACATCAACCCAGGCGGCCCCCAGGTGGTCCTTATCCCAGGTGATGGCCATCAGCAGGTTGGGGCGGCCAGCCTCTAACAGCGTCTCTTCAGTGATCGTCCCCGGCGTAATAACCCGGATGACCTCCCGCTTGATCGGCTGCTTCCCCGTCCGCGCCTTGGGGTCCTCCATCTGCTCGACGATGGCGACCCGAAAGCCCCGTCGGATCAGGCGGGCCAGATAGGATTCTGCGGCATGATACGGCACACCGCACATCGGGATGGGTGTTCCGCCATGCTCACCGCGATGGCTCAGTGCAATGTCGAGTACCGATGCCGCGGCTTCTGCATCGGCGAAAAACAATTCGTAGAAATCGCCCATGCGGAAGAACAGCAGGGCATCAGGATGGTCCGCCTTTGCCGCGAACCACTGCGCCATGGCCGGTGTCGCACCGGCAGCCGGCGGCACCTTGGCAAGACTTGGGGGCGCGGTATCCACGGCCTGGTTATGCCTCGGCGCCGGCAGGTTGGGACATCTCACGCTTACGGACGAAAGCCGCGATTGACGCCAGTGCAGCCGGGGTCATGCCTTGGATGCGCGAGGCCGCTCCGAGCGAATCCGGACGTGAACGGTTCAGTTTTTCGCGGATCTCCGCCGACAGCCCACCGATCTCCTCAAACACAATGTCCGTCAGTTCCACGCCATTCTCGCGCTGGCTGAGCCGGAATTCAGCCTGCTGCCGATGCAGGTAACCAGCATATCGTGCATCGGTGCGCAGTTGCTCCACCGTCCTGTCCGGAAGAGCATCAAGCCATGGGAGTTCGGCGCACAATAGCGGCCACGCAATTGCATCGTTGCCGGCCAGCTCCAAAACGGACCGCCAGCGCCCGTCGGTGAAAGGCGGTATCCCCAGACGTATCACCGCTGCGGCCGGAAGCCCTTCCCGGCGCGCGCGCTCCAGCGCCTGATCCAAGGATCTTTTGTGCTGCATGAACGCCAAGGCTCTTGGTTGGCCGATGCAGCCCCAGGCCATCCCCTTCTCGGTCAGCCGCAGATCAGCGTTGTCGGCGCGCAGACTGAGGCGAAACTCGGCGCGGGAGGTGAACATCCGGTACGGCTCAGTGACGCCCTGCGTTGTCAGGTCGTCCACCATGACGCCCAGGTACGACTCCGTCCGATCAAGCCACACGGCTGCCTGACCACCGCACAAACGCGCGGCATTAAGCCCCGCCAGCAAACCTTGCGCCGCCGCTTCTTCATACCCTGTGGTGCCGTTGATCTGTCCAGCCAGGAACAATCCCGGCATGGCGCGCACTTCCAGCCCGCGCGTCAGTGCACGAGGATCAACATAATCGTACTCGACTGCGTAACCCGGCCGGATCATCCGGGCATGTTCCAGTCCAGGGATGCTCTTCAGGATTGCCCGCTGCACGTCCTCCGGCAAGCTGGTTGAAATTCCGTTCGGGTAGACCGTTGGGTCGTCCAGGCCTTCCGGCTCCAGGAAAATATTGTGTCGCTCCTTGCCGGAGAATCGGATGATCTTGTCCTCGATCGACGGGCAATAGCGCGGACCCCGGCCAGCGATTTGGCCTGAATAAACCGCTGACTTATGAATGTTCTGCCGTATGACCGCATGCGTGGCTTCGGTCGTGCCGGTGATGCGGCATTCGATCTGCGGATTCGGCAGGCGCGACGTCATCGTACTGAATGGCTGAGGCTGATCGTCGCCCGGATCGGCGCGCAATCCGTTCCAGTCGATCGACCGGCGGTCCAGGCGCGGCGGAGTTCCGGTCTTCAGGCGGCCAATCGGCAGTCCGAGGCGCAGGAGCGTCCTCGCCAGGCCGATGGACGGTGCTTCGCCGATTCGGCCGGATGCAGTCTGCTGATCACCGATATGGATGATACCGCGGAGGAATGTCCCAGCGGTCAGAACGACGGCCCCGCAGTTGATGCGGCTGCCGTTGGCGCAGATGACGGCGACGACCCGGCCGCTCTGATCAGTTTCGAGATCTTCGACAGCGGCAGCGCGCAGAGTGAGGCCCGGTGTGTCTTCCAGCAGCGCACGCATCGCGCGCCGATACAACGCGCGATCGGCCTGCGCCCGAGGCCCCCGGACAGCAGGCCCTTTGCTGCGATTCAACAGCTTGAAGTGAATCCCGGCGGCGTCCGCGCCACGTCCCATCACGCCGTCCAGGGCGTCGATCTCCCGAACCAGATGCCCTTTGCCAATGCCGCCAATCGACGGGTTGCAGGACATTTCCCCAATCGTGTGTAAAGTATGGGTCAGCAGCAGCGTGCGTGCTCCTACCCGAGCGGCCGCCGCGGCGGCCTCGCACCCGGCGTGGCCGCCGCCTACAACGATGACATCGAACCGATCACTCATCCGCCGCTTTCTGCCATATAAACCGGCTTCCAGCCATGCTTGAACGCGACACGCCTTTC
>Ga0170475_111753968_pt1 | contig 13472 bp, 9 predicted proteins | sample Soicark_Litter_5_FD_111474 | JGI IMG/M metagenome (GOLD analysis project Ga0170475, IMG submission 111474) | Avena fatua rhizosphere microbial communities from Hopland, California, USA. Combined Assembly of 48 SPs | reverse complement strand
TTCATGCCCCTGCCATAGATGCGCTATGTCGCGGACCGGTTCGCGCCGAGTTCGTGCGGACGACTCCAGTTCTCAAAGGATCCCAAATTCGCATCGGTCGGCTCAATCCAGCATAATGCGCGTTCCCGTCGCGCCATTGAGAAGACGCTTTAGGTGGAAGCTGGCGAGGTGGTCGGTACCGCGACTGCCCACGAGTCCGGCGAACGCCGAGATCGAGCCCGGATCTCCGGCCTCCATCGCCGCGAAGGCCTTCAAGTAGGTATCGGTCCCCGAATCCGCGTAGGCCATGGGCGTAAGCGGCTCGAAGGCCCGGATCGGCTCAGAGCGACCCTTCAGGAGGAGATCACCGATTGGGCGTCCGACGAACCCTTCCGCTCGTGCCGCGACATCGCCGCTTACGCAGATCGATGTACCCAACTGCTTGTTCGCTGATTCCAGACGAGCAGCGACGTTTATCGTGTCGCCATAAGCCGTGTACTCAAAGAAACGGATGCCGCCGAAGTTCCCGACTATCGCGGGTCCGGCGTGCACTCCGATCCGCGTTGCTCCTAACGCGACTCCGCGAGCGTTCCATAGTTGACGAAATCCGCATGCGAATTCGGCAAGTGCAAGGGAGCACATGACTGCGCGCGTCGCGTGATCGGGTTGCTCGCCCGGCGCACCAAACAGCACGTGCAATGCATCGCCAACGATCTTCGCAACCGTTCCATCATGTGCGAACACGACCTCCGTCATGCCGGCGAGATAATCGTTCAGAAGAGGCTCCAGGGCTTCCGGGTCCAGCGTCTCCACAAGGGTCGTAAAGCCGGTCACATCTGTGAAGAGCGTCGCGATTTCACGGCGCTGCCCGCCAAGATCGACCCCCTGAGCATCGGAGGCCAATCTCTCGGCAAGATTGGGTGAGAAGTAGCGGGAGAGGGACGCATGCGCTCGTTCCGCCGCCAGCTGCCGACGCCTTGCCTCGCGGAGGATGTCGACGTGGCGAATGGTCTTAGCTATGGTCGCTTCGAGATCGGCAAAGTCGATCGGCTTGGTAACAAAGTCGAAGGCGCCGCGGTTCATAGCGGTCCGGATGTTCGCCATGTCGCCGTAGGCCGACACGATCACGGTTGAGAGGTTCTCGTCACTTTCCTGGAGTTTTCCGAGCAAGGACAGGCCGTCCATGCCTGGCATGTTGATGTCGCTGAGCACCATGTCGACGTCGCGATTCTCATCGAGCATGGTCAAGGCCTCGAGACCGTTGTGTGCGAAGAGGAAGCTCACGCTGCCGTCCCGGATCTGCCGCCGGAATTTCTGAATGATCAGTCCTTCGAGATCCGGCTCGTCATCGACGACGAGGATCTTCGGGCTCATCCGACTTGGCCAAGGCGTGCTTCGATCTCGTCACGCAACCTCGCGAAATCGATCGGCTTCGTCAGCAGGGACTTGGCGCCGCCTTCGAGCGCCTTGCGCTTCGTGTCGTCATCGCCATAGGCGGTGATCATGATGACGGGCACATCAGGGCGCGCGGCCCTGGCCTTCGGCAACAGCTCGAAGGCCGTTCATCCCCGGCATATTGATGTCCGACAGGATGAGGATCAGGGGCGCGCCCCTGACGTCGCTGATGCGCTGGAGCGCCGCGGCAGCAGATTGAGCGAACTCCATGGCGAAGCGCCCGGCCCTCACATCCTGTCTGAACCGCTGCCGAAACAGCAGCTCGACGTCGGGCTCGTCGTCGACCACCAGGATGAGTACGCTCACGGCCTCACCTCATCATTCGCCCGCGAGGTTGCCGAGCGCGGAAGGACAATTCTGAACTCGGTGTATTCGCCGGGGCTGGTATCGACCTCGATCGAGCCGCGATGCTGCTTCACGACGATGTCATGGCTCAGGGAGAGCCCGAGACCCGTCCCTTCTCCGGCGGGCTTCGTCGTGAAGAAGGGGTCGAACATCTTCTCCTTCACCTCGGGAGGTATGCCCGTGCCGTTGTCCCGTATCCGGATTTCGACGCGATCGCCAAGGTTCCGCGTCGCCGCGAAAAGGACGGGCTCATACGGGGCCGTTGCTCGCTCCTTCCGCTTCACGGTCGCGTAGAAGCCATTCGAGATCAGATTGAGGAACACCCGGGTGATCTCTTGGGGCAGCACATCAACCTCGCCTGCGGACGGATCGAGCGACCGCTCGATCGTGACGTTGAAGCCCTGCTTCTCGGCTCGCGCGCCGTGATAGGCGAGATTGAGACTCTCCTCGACGAGCGCATTGATGTCCGCAAGCCTACGCTCGATGGATCCCGCCCGCGAGTGCAGCAGCATGTTCTTGACGATCGAATCGGCGCGTGTGCCGTGCTGCACCACCTTTTCGAGATTGCCGGCGAGGAGCCCCATCAACTCCGCCGTCTGCTCCTGGTTCTGCTGCGCCGAGCCGATCGCATCCTTCAGCTCGTCGATCAGCTCGATCGACAGAGCGGCGAAATTGTTGACGAAGTTCAGCGGGTTCTTGATCTCGTGCGCGATGCCGGCGGTTAGCTGGCCAAGCGAGGCGAGCTTCTCGGTCTGGATCAGCCGCTCCTGTGCGGCTCTGAGCTCCTCGAGAGATTTCGCCAGTTCCCGGGTGCGGGCTTCGACGTCCTCGAACAAGCGCGCGTTCTGAATGGCGAGCACGGATTGGGCCGCGAAGGTCTGGAGCAGGTCGATGGTCGAGCTTGGGAACAGGCCCGGCTCCTTGCGGCGCACCACAAGAGCGCCAACCACACGGCCTGGTCGCAACAACGGAACTACGACTAACGCACGGTATCCCGATCCCAATACAATGTCACGGATTGCAGAGGCCGGCTCTGATTGCAGGTCCGACACTTGCACGGGAGCCCCAGTATCACTGGCAGCGCCTATGTACGATTCGCCCAGGCCGACACTGTGCTTGCCTAGAGCGGCGATCATGTCATCGCTCATGCCGTAGGTGGCCCGCAGGCGAAACTTCTGCCGCAGCTTACTGAAGACGTAGATCGCGCCGGCCTCGGTCGAGGAGAGCTGAACGGCCTTGGCCACAATCGTCGAAAGCACGGTCTCCAGATCCAGCGTGGAGTTCACGGCGTGGCTGACCTCGCCCAGTGCCCTAAGCTCCGCCACCGATCGGCCAAGGTCTTCCGTGCGCGCCCGTAGCTCGTTCAGCAAGCGCGTGTTCTCAATGGCAATAACCGCCTGGCTGGCAAAGGTTCTGAGCGTCGCTCGCTGCTTTTCGGAAAGGGCGCCGGCGGCAACACGTATCACGCTAAGAGCACCAATGGCCGCCTCGTTGCGTATCATGGGGATAATGGTCACGGCCCGATAGCCGCTGGCCATGAAGTTTCGCGCCCCGATCGCAAATTCAGCTGGCGCCTCTGCGACGTCCGGGATGTCAACGATCCTGCAATCGAGAATGGCGGCACCATGCATATACTCGCGGGTAAGCGGATTAGGGAACCGGCCCCGCCACGCCTGGGCTCGGGCCGGATCCGACTCCGCGAAAGCGACGGCTTTGACTTGATCCCCGTCGGGAAGCGCAATGCTGATCGCCGAATTAGGAAACAGCTTCGAACCACTCTTAACGATGGCATCGAACGCCGGCTGCGTGTCCGTAAGCGAGCTGCCGATCACCTGAAGCACCTCAGAGGTGGCTGTCTGCTGCTCAAGCGACTCGGACAGCTCTCGCGTGCGCGCTTGAACTTCCTCGAACAACCGGACGTTCTCGATTGCGATCACGGCTTGGTCGGCAAAGGTGGTGACGAGCTCGATCTGCTTCTCGGTGAAGGGCTCGGCGCGCGCGCGCGTCAGGACGAGGGCGCCGATGGTCGTCCCTTCCCGCATGAGGGGAACGCCGAGCATTGCCCGGAACCGACCCACCTCCTTGGCCGCAGCCCAGGTGTAATCCGGATCGGCGTCGACATCGGGGATGTGTACGACCTTCGCCTCGATCAGGGTCCGGCCGGTGCCTGAGCCCCGATGCCACTCGACAGGGCTGTCCTTGAGGTAGGCGGCAGCCTGAGCCGAGAACCCGTAGACGGCGGTTCGGTAGTATTGCTGGCCGCGCTGCTGCGCGATCGTGGCGCTGTCGGCGTCGCAGAGGCGCGCGGCCGACTCGACCAGCGTATCGAGAACCGTCTGAAGATCGAAGGTTGAACGGCTGATGACCTTGAGGACGTCGGCGGTCGCGGTCTGCTGCTGGAGCGCCTCGGACAGCTCTTCGGTGCGCTCCTGCACCTCTTCGAACAGCCGCACGTTGTTGATCGCAATCACCGCCTGATCGGCGAAGGTCTGCAGCAGTGCAATCTGCTTTTCACTGAACGGCCGTACCTCCGTTCGGCGTAGCGTCAGAGCCCCGATTGCAACCTTGTCCTGCACCAGCGGCACCGAAAGGATGGTCGGATGCCCGAGCCGAAGCGCCATCGCGTGCGCGTCCGGGAACTCCTTCGCCATCTCTGGGGTGGTAAGGTCGTGAACATGGATCGGCTTCAGGTCCATCACCGCCCGGCCGGATAGCCAACCGCGATTGACGGGCCAGTTCTCGAAGCCGACCGGGATTCCACCTACGTGCGCGACATTCCGAAGCTGGTCGCCATTGCGAAGCACGATGAGAACATCGAAAGCCTCACATAACCGGCTCGCGGTGCTGGCGATGGTGTCCAACACCGGCTGCAGCTCGGAAGGCGAGCGGCTGATGACGTTGAGCACTTCGCTCGTCGCCGTCTGGTAATCGAGAGCCTGCTGCAGCTCCCGGCTGCGCGACTGCACTTCTTCAAACAAACGGGCATTCTCGATGGCGATCACCGCCTGATCCGCGAAGGTGCTCAATAGTTGAATCTGACTATCGGAGAAGGGCCCCGCTTCGGCTTTGCCGACGGAGATGGCGCCGACAGGCTTGCCCGCCTGCAGCATCGGCACTGCTATCGACGCTCGCCAATTGCCTGCGATCGCGAGGTCATGCGCGTAGTCTGGATCTGCCAGCATGTCGGTGACATGAGCGACACCGCGGTCCAATATGGCCCGCCCGGCCGATACGGTGCGGTCTGGTCGTTTCGGATAGGTTTGCAAGATGCGATCCAGAACCTGCGGTGTAAAGTTGTGGCTTGCTGCATAGTGGAGAAGGTCACCGTCGTATTTCCAAACGACACTGAACGTCTCTCCGCAAAGGCGCGAGGCGCTCTCAACAATTCGCTCGAACACTGGATTCGCATCCATCGGCGACCGGCTAATAACGTTCAACACCTCACTCGTAGCAGTTTGGAACTCAAGCGTTTCCTGCAGCTCCCGCGTCCGTGCCTGCACCTGCTCGAACAGGCCCACATTGTTGATCGCGATCACCGCCTGGTCGGCGAAGGTCGTCACCAGCTCGATCTGCTTATCGGTGAAGGGCTGCGGCGTCGCTCTCGTCATTGCCATGACCCCGATGCAGTTTCCTTCCTGCAGCAGCGGTACGCCCAGCATTGCGCGGAATCCGGCGAGCTTTTGGCCCTCGTGCCAAGTGTACTCCGGGTCGGCGAGGACATCGGGCATGTGGACTGGCGCCCCTTCCAGCGCAGTCCGCGCCACTAAGGTGCCCCGACCCGGCGTGATCGGATGCTGTCTCCCAAACTCCTGATACTCAGGCGAAAAGCCGTTATGCGCGGCCAAACGGTAGACACCCACATCGCGCAGCCAGACTTGGACGTTCTCGGCAAGACATAGTCTACCTGCCGCTTCGACAAGCGTCTCGAGCACCGGCTGCAGGTCAAAGGTCGAGCGGCTGATAACCTTCAGTACATCCGCGGTCGCGGTCTGCTGCTGCAGCGAGTTCTCCAGCTCGCGCGTGCGCGCCTGCACCTCCTCGAACAGCCGCACGTTCTCGATCGCGATGACCGCTTGATCGGCGAAGCTGCGGAGAAGGTCTATCTGTCGCTCGGAAACAGGGCCCGCTTGCGATCGCGCCATGGCGATCGCCCCTATCGGACGGCCGTCCTTAAGCATAGGTACCGCAACGATGCCGCGATAGTTCACGATGGTAGCGATATCGCCATGCTCGTACTCGCTATCAGCGTGAACATCCAAAATCTCCTCGACAGCGCCGCTGACGATCGAACGGGCTACGGCAGTGCCCCGTCCAACCGGCATCGGGTACTTACCTCTCATGGCATCGCTCGCTTCCGGTGACAGTCCATGTGACGCCGCAAAATGAATTAGTAGCCCATCGAATCGGAACACGTGGCAGAATTGCGCATCGCAGAGCTGCGCCGCGGTCTGCGCAATCGCGTCGAACACCGGCTCCAACTCGGATGGCGTTCTGCTGATCACGTTCAGCACGTCGCTCGTGGCCGTCTGGTATTCGAGGGCTTCGCTCAGCTCCCGCGTCCGCGCCTGTACTTCCTCGAACAGGCGCACGTTCTCGATCGCGATCACGGCCTGGTCGGCGAAGGTGGTTACGAGCTCGATCTGCTTTTGAGTAAACGGTTGCACGCGAGCGCGCGTTAGCGCGATCACGCCCACGGGCACGCCTTCCCGAAGCAGGGGGACTCCGAGCATCGTGCGGAATCCTCCGATCCTTTGCGACTCATTCCAATTGTATTCGGGATCCGCGAGGCAGTCCGGCATATGAACAATGCCCGCACTGAGCGCCGTGCGCCCGACACACGACTCTCGTCCGGGCGGAATCGGATTTTCCCTTATGAAGTGGACGTATTCTTCCGAGAAGCCGTGGTTGGCAGCCACGCGGTAAACGTCGCCGTCGCGCCGGTAGACAAATGCACTCTCGGCTTCGCAGAGCCGTGCCGCCGACTCCACGAGCGTATCGAGCACCGGCTGGAGATGGAACTTCGAGCGGCTGATGACCTGGAGGACCTCCGACGTGGCTGTCTGCTGGTCGAGGGCCGCGGAAAGCTCGCGCGTGCGCGCCTGGACCTCGTCGAACAGCCGCGCGTTCTCTAACGCGATCACAGCTTGATCGGCAAACGTGTTGGCGAGATCTATCTGTTGTTGCGTGAAGGGATCGATCGCGGCTCGGGTCAAGAAGACGGCGCCGATAGGAAATCCTTCGCGCATCAGCGGTACCGCAAGAGCGGTGCGGAAGCCGCCGCGCTTTTGACTCTCGTGGTAGGCGAACTCAGGATCGGCGAGAACGTCCGCCACGTGCACAGCTTGGCCCTCTAGCGCCGCCCTGGCAGATACGGATCCCCGATCGAGACCAAGTGGGTTCGCCTGGACGTATTCCCTGAAATCAGCAGGCATGCCGTAGCTGGCTACGAGCGTAAAATGATCGTTGTCCAATCGGAGGATCGTCGCCTTGTCGGCACGGCAAAGGCGCGTTGCTAAGTCGACTAGAGTATCGAAAACGGTCTGCAAATCGAACCGGGAACTACTGATAACCTTCAACACGTCTGCGGTTGCGGCCTGCTGTCGACGTGATTCGTCTCGCTCTTCGGTGCGCGTCTGCAGCTCGGCACGAGCTTCATCGAGCTCGCGCGTGAGCTGTTCAACCGTTAACTCAGGGGCTTGGGTGCGTTCCACGCCACTCCTCGGGACCTCGCCGATAGGCGGGCAACGTCGTAACTCACTCCTACAGGGGATCGCGCCTGGTCGTTTATAGCACGTTCTCGTGCGGGACCGGATGAGCTTGAGGTCCGGAAAGGCGGGGCAACCGTGGCTGACACTAAGAAGTGTGGCGTACCGCTGGAGCCACAGTGATACTCGTCGCAATCTGACAGGGCGGCCAGCGCACGCTCCTCGAGCACGGTCCTGGAGTGGGACTCGACCGACAGGCTACGTTGGTCCAGATGCAGCGTTAGGTCTTACGAGAGGTACCGCGTGAGGTCTGGCCCTCCGACCGCGCGTTTCCGCTGCTTGCGTGGCGTAAGAACGAGTCATTCAGACTTAGTTAGCGAGCTCGTCAGCGATCTTCCGAAGTGCCGCGGCCGCCTCTTCCCGTTCATCTGCGGACATAAGTTCGGGCTGCGCTTCTACGCGCGGGCTTCACGCGCGTCGTCATGGAGCTCGCCGATTTGCCCGGTCACCCGGCGCGAGCAATCGCCCGCCGCCATAAGGCTGCCGTCGAAGCTTGGCTCGCTCAAGAGCTCGCCACGCGGAAGGTGCGCCAAAGCGCGCTCGCGGCGCGCGAGGTCGCGCTGCTGCTGGAAGGCTGCGTCGCACTCATGCTCATTCATGGCAGCGCCGAATATGCCGCGGCAGCGGCAGGGGCGGCGCGGCGTCTCGTGAGCCTGCGATGAGCGACAGGCTACTCAGAACGCCAGGACTGCTTCTGGCACATGCCGACCGGATCTCAGCGAGCTGGACGGGGCGGAATAGACCGGCCGGAACGATGCGGGCGAAACGGCAGCTTTCCACGGTTTCCACCTGAAAGCGGCCATTCCGCTTACGGCCGATACCGTTGAAAAACTCACTCGCAGAAAAATCCACGCAACATTGAATCAGGACTGAGCCTTAGCGCGTACGATTGATTCAACGGCCGGCGTCGGCGGATTCCAAAGTTGCGCCTAGCGGTAGCAGCCAGAGTTTTTCAACATTATCGGCCATCTCCGGTCGATCCCTCGTTCACTGTGCGCCGTCCTGGTCGTTCGTCCGCAAGCCTTTCGTGGTCACTGCGGAAATTGCGGAAACTGCGCGACGCTGGATTAAAGGGGTTTCCGCAATTGCCGCAAGCAGCTTTGAAAGCCTCATCAAGGTCCTGGCGAATGAGCTTGGTGGGAGGGTTCCCGTATACTTGCGAAGTAAGTCTACTCGCCCCATGTAGGGCCGGGGGGGACACCCGAAAATCTATGGCCTGAACTTCTAAGAACCGCCTAGCGCCTTCCTACGGGCCTCGAGCTGCATGGCCAGGAGCTGCGCCTCGTCACCGATCTGGCCCGAGCCCCACGCCTTCCAAATGTCTGTTGATAAGTGATCGAGCTTCGTAAGCGTGCGCGCGGCATCGATCGCCGCGACCATGGTCTGCGAGAACATTTCCCCTCCGGCTGTGAAGCCCGTCGAGGGGTTGGCGCGCATGTCCGGGCATGGCTCCGCCGTTGCGAGAAATGACATTCCCGCTTGACGGAGACCGGCGATTCAGGAGAAGGTGAGCTTGCTTAGGACTTACCTTCCCGGCTTCGCCGGACATGTGGCCGCCCCTCCGGGCGGCTTTCGTGTTTTAGGCTCTCGTCGCCGTCATCCCCCGCGCCCCGCCGACTCGCGTCTGCGTTCGAAAATGATCACGGGCTGATTTGCGATTCCCGTCAACGCTTCGGCCACAGCGCGGCGTAGGCCTGAACGCCGGTAGCTATCATCGACCCGACGGCTGTGAAGACGGCCGCCCAGGCCGCGCGCTTCGCTCCCCCGGCGGCGCTCGCTGCGGCCTCCGTCGCCTTGATCATCCGCTCCTCGCGCTCCGATTGATCCGCCTTTTCGCGCTCCATCCTTTTGCTCAGCCACACCACGGCGTAATCCCTGTCGACTCGTTGTGGCGCCTCGCCAACCTCGATGTACGGCGTCATCCGGTCCGTCTCGTCGAGGCGCATCTGGACAAAGTGAGGACCAGCCTGCTCCATCGCCTTCAACCACGCGTCGGTAATCTCTTCGGAGAACTGACCCTTCCAGGCCATAACAATCACCCCACTCTTCGCCACTGCCACCAGCGCCGCGCGGTGAGGCGATTGCGCTCGGCGCGAATCCCGGCGAGGCGCGCGGACCCTAACCGACGAGCCGCCGCCACCAGCGCCGCTGCTCGCGTAGGTGCTCGCGGGTGAGCAGACGATCGCGCTCGGCGCGGATCTCGGCGTTCTGATCCCGCGAGGTGGCGAGCGCGGTCTTCAGCGCCTCGGCGGTGTCCTTCAAGGCCGGCACGGTGGCGGCTTCGGCCTTAGCGAGAGCGAGCTCGCGCCACGCTACGTCCAGATCTTGATTAAGTCCGTCGGCGCGGGCGCGATCGCGCTTTGCCTCGGTCTCCGCCTTCGCCAGAGCCGCCTTCAGCGTCTCGACGTGCGCCTCTAGGGCCGCGATCGTGCCCCTGACGTCATGAGTGGTGTCAGGGAGGGCGTCATGGCGGGCGTCGTGCCTGACGTCAGAGACGGCGTCAGTGGGGTTGTCAGGCGGCAGCCTCTCGAGCGGGATACCGATCCGCGCCCTTCCATCGTTGCCTGCCTTGCGAGGCCATTGCTTGGTGCGGGCAACGAGGCGGCGAGCGCTTGCCGGGGTGATCCGTAGCGCAGCCGCGATCTCGTCGTAGCTCAGCCAGCGCGTTTCCATGTCGATCCTGACGTCGTGGATGGCCTCATCCCCGACGACAGGGAGGACGTCATGGGCTCGCTACGCTGCGCCTCAATGGTTAGCGGCTGGTTAACCGGATCGCTCAAATTGGCGCGGCTGGTGGCCATGGCGCCGGGCGGGGACCGAGCCCGGCGCCGCTGACTGAAGCATTAGCCGCTCAGAGTTCGTGCAGACCAAGTTCGTTGATAAACGCTCGGCCCTTCTTGGATAGGGTTCCGTGGATTGGCTCTCAATGGCAAGCTTTCGAAGGCCATCCCGGAGAGGCAGGATGACTTTAGAACCGTACGATTCTGACTTGATCTTTAAACGCGGTGAGCCTTCTATGTACCGTCGCAATCTCGCATACGAGCCGGCTCCGCCGTGATGCGCGGCATATTTTCGGGAGGCATTCATGGCACGAGACCTTTCTCTGGAACCGGCCTTTCCCACCAATGCCATTCAGGGTGACATCTTAGTCGGGCTGGCCAAACGTCATGAGCATCTGATGTTCTTCCGCATCGTTGATGTTGATGAGTTCAAAGTTTTTCTCGCAACTCTCCACATAACGAGCATGCAAGAGTGCCTCGATCAACGCGCCGCGATAGCCCAGGCTAAAGCGAACCACATTGCGACTGTTCTGCCAGCACCAGGATTGAACATCGCGTTTACGTTTTCAGGATTGCAGAAACTGGGAGTGACAGGGTTCCCCAACGACTCATCGCTGGATACTTTCAAGAACGGCATGCACGCGAGTCAGGCGAAGCTCAACGATCCGGCTCCATCGTCCTGGAAAATTCTCCGGCCAAGCTCGCATCTGCATGGCGTGTTCATTGTAACTGGCGCCACGCATGCGGAGGTCGTCGACGTCATCTCACTCCGGCTCGCGTCGGCCGCAGAAAACGGCTGGCAGCTGCGGCATGAGGAAGTCGGACAAGTCAGGCCTAATCCGGTGAAGGGTCATGAACATTTCGGCTACGCGGACGGCGTGTCCCAGCCTGGCGTCCGTGGGACGATAGCGCCCGGCGTTCCGCTCACCCCTCAAGCGGCGGGTGCAGAGGACAGTCAGGGCCAGAAGGGGCAGGACTTGCTTTGGCCGGGTGAGTTCGTTTTCGGATACTCAGGCCAGGATCCCGATGCGGACTCCTTTGAGACCGAGGGCCCGATCGTCGTTCCACCTGTGCCATTCATGCAGAATGGCGCCTTCCTCGTATTCCGCCGCCTCGCCCAGCAAGTTCCGGAGTTCAATCGTTCCGTGAAAATAGCTGCCCTGAGCATTCCGGCAGGCCCAAATCCGATGAATCCAGACCTCTTAGGAGCACAAATGGTCGGACGGTGGAAAAGCGGCGCTCCCATTATTAACGCGCCTATGAAGGACGATCTGAGTAAAGCGGACGGCACACCCGAGGCCAACGATTTCGAATTCGGCGACGATCGACTGGGATTGGTCTGCCCATGGGCCGCGCACATCCGCAAGGCGTATCCACGGGATGATGTCCCCGGCGATCCGAACGCCTCCGACGAGGATGTCATCAGCAAAGCGGAGGCATTTACGCAGACCCATCGGATGCTTCGCCGCGGCATCGCTTTCGGCCCGGAACTTACCGAAAAGGAAGCGCTCGACCAGCACTCAGCCGGCGGCTCACAGACGCGAGGCTTGCTTTTTAAATGCTATGTCACGTCTCTCGACGATCAATTCGAGTTCGTGCAGCAACAATGGTGTAATAACACCAATTTCTCGCAGGGGGGGAGTGGGATCGATCCGATCATCGGACAATCTCCGGCGGCCTCGCGGCCATTCCTGGGAGCAGCTCCCCAGTCAAAGAACCCGGCCGATAAACCAAACCTAAGCCTACACAGCTTCGTTCACTTGGAAGGTGGAGCTTATTTCTTTTCGCCGTCCATCGACGCCTTGCGCTCGATCTAAGAGGCCGTTTGGAAAAGGATTGAACGAAGCCGCTACCGCGGAGGATTCGGGTCGTTGAAGGTGTAGGCGTTGCTGGTTCGAAGCACCCGCACCCGCCGCACCGGCTGCCCGAGCAGATCCCGCTCCGAGCTCCATTCCCGGACGCGGTGGATACGGTTGACCCAAGTCAGGATGCCGACGCGCTCAGCTACTAGGGGCCGACCTGTCCGGGGCCACCCTGTCCAAGGCCGACCTGTCCGGGGCTAACCTGTCCCTGACCAACCTGCTCGGAGCCGACCTGTCCGGGACCAACCGGACCCGGGCCGACCTGTCCGGGGCCAACCTGACCCGGGCCAAACTGACCGACGCCGATCTGCGCGGAGCTACGCTGATCGAGGTTGTCTTTTGCATGACGACCATGCCGGATGGCAGCATCAACAACACTGGCTGTTCGTCATCCGGAAATTCCGAGGATAAGGATAAGTAGGGCCGCGCTCGACCCAGCCGGACGACTTCGCCGCGTTTTAGGAATGCGCTCAGCACCTCTCGGCCTTGCCGGGCCTAGCCAGCGGGCACAGCAACGCCAAGACTAGCGTGGCGAGGCCTGCGGGCGCCGCGAGGCTATATCCGGTGCTCTCTATTGCCCCCGTTCCATAACCGGCCGCGAGGACTTCACGAGCACTAAAATTCGCGGCTCATAATGGCTCTTATGCGCGCCGAGCGATCGCGCGTTCCGCGCAGCTATGAAGGGAAATGTTCCAGCAGCCAATCGGCGGCGGGGGGTTCCAATCCTACCCACGCTGCCTCAGACCCGGCGCTAATTACGATGAGGGCATCACCCTCTCGGAGGAGATCGGTAAGCTGGTCGCGAACCTCATCGGCCGGGCCGCTGGACGTCACAATCCAATTTGAAGGCTCCATTTGCCGAGCGTCCGGCCATAGGCGAGAGACGCGCTCAGCTATCAGGGATCGCGTGCTCGCCTCGCCCGAGAGAGCGCGATCCCGATGAGAGACGAGATAGGTTGGCAATCGTCGACGTGCCTCCCGGCTCTCCGCTCCGGGGGCTCGGCGGATCGGCGTGGTTCGCAGCCTACAGGCCGAGCGCGCTTGCTCTCTTGATCGTTCGGGACTGAACAGCGCCCGGCCGGCGCCTCTGGAGCGGTCTACAAGCCCGCTGCTCAGCTAAGGAGGTGCTTCGCTCGCCAGCCGCAGTAGCTCAGCAAGCGCTTTATCTGACGAGCGCGAGACAACCTCCTCTCCAGTTCCGGCAGGAGGGGGTGATCTCGTTCCAATCTGCTTAATGCCTCCGCCGCGGCCGCGATCTCCTCCGGCTCAGTTCCAAGCCAGCCCTC
>Ga0170475_102035575_pt1 | contig 13475 bp, 12 predicted proteins | sample Soicark_Litter_5_FD_111474 | JGI IMG/M metagenome (GOLD analysis project Ga0170475, IMG submission 111474) | Avena fatua rhizosphere microbial communities from Hopland, California, USA. Combined Assembly of 48 SPs | reverse complement strand
GCACCACACCAGCGTCACGAGCCACAGCGCCGCGTCGAGGTAAAGCGCGGCCCGGGTCAACTCGCTGGGTTCCACCCCCCAGAATGCGCCGCCCGAGAAGAGTGGTCGGGCGCCGTCGGCCAACGCGAACAGCCGCGAGGTCACGGTGTGGACGTGAAAAAAAGAGGTAGGGAACGCCCGGATGGGAGAACCGAAGCCCACCGTAGCGAATCAGCAAGGAGACGCAGCAAAAGACACTGAAGAGATCGATGAAGATCGAATTTTGATACTCATCCCACATGGTCTAAAGGCCTCGCGACGGGAAACTACGAAAACGAGAAGACGGTACGAAACCGTGTCTAGCGCGTCGAGGTGGTGTTCGAGGGAGAAGTCGGCAGGACCACTGAACGGTTTGTTTCACCGACCTTTCCAAGGAGGGCGCAGCTTATCATCCGCCGAGAGGTGCGCCCGTCATCTCGCGCGGATGGGTCCTTGAGTTCACACGTCACTGTGCGTTAACAGGCTGCTAGCCCGAGACGTCGTTCGTGCCATGGGGTGACCTCCACCCCTCGCTGCCATGGCTTCAGGCTCTCGTCGTCATGCGAATGAGGTTGCCTTTGACGAACTCGGCCCCCGGCCATGGTGAAACTGCCCGAGAAGCACCAGGGTGGAACCACGTGGGAGCCGACACGCGGGAAGGCGAAACGCAGTGATGAGCTCAAGGCGCCCGCGTCCCGCTCGCGGGCGGTCGCGGCTCAGCGGGAGCTACGGGCCAACTCGAGGTGGACCCGAACGGAGGCCGGGACACGGTCGCCTTCCTCTGGATCCAAATCCAGGCGCAAATCCCCAAGGCCGCGCACAAAGGCAAGAGGGGCGTGGCGACGAGCCCCAGGCTCTCGAGGTGGTTCTTCAAGAGCCGCTGGTAGTCGCCCTCCGAGCCTTCGGCAAACGAACGCGTGAAGGAGGGGCTGAGGTGCAGCCCGAGATTGACGGACAAGTTGAACAGGAGCCAAGGGATGGTCCCCAAAACGATCATCCACATGGACGCGCGGCGAAGAGCGATCGCGCGTGCGCGCTCGTCCTCCGGTAAAAGCCGGACCGCCAAGACGTAGAGCCCGAGCTGTAGCGGGACGAGGCCCGCATTGGCGGTTCCGAACGTCGAGTAATAGGGGGTGAGGGCGCTCGCCGCGAAAACCGCAAATGCTGAGACCGCGATCCAGGCTCGCCGGGACGTGCGATCGACGCCTGTCTGCCGCCAGATCTTTTCGCGTAAGAAGGGGAATTGGAGCCCGAGCACCGTACCCGCGGCGGGGCTGACCCAGGCATCGAGGAACCAGAAGGACTCTTTGACGAGTGTGACTTTGGCCAGCGGATGCGGCGAGTGAATCCAGCGCCACAGCGCCTGAAAGGGCGACCACGCCACGAAGGACGAGACGATGGCGAGGAGGACTTTCGTTCCCCAAGGCACGGTATCGCGATCGGAGACCACCGGGTTGGCGGCCAATTTCGCGTGCAGCCCGAACTTGGCGATCTCCCAGATCTGGATGGGTAGCACCAAGAGGATACCCGCGACGGCGAGAACAATGAGCGCGCGTACCAGGCTCTTTCGTCGATCCTCACGGCGCAGCGCCGCCCAAACCCAAGCCGGCGCGAAGATGATGCCCGCGTCATGGGTGCCGACGGCCAAGGCGAAGAGAACGGCGCCACGCCAGAGGTGCTGCTCGGAGGCCTCGACCACGCCTGCGATGAGAAGTCCCGCAGTCATGAGCTTTCCCCAAGCCGCGGCATTGTGGTGCAGGAACACCGGCGAGAGGAGAAAGGGGACGAGGTATGAGAGGGAGGCGGTTGGACGCCACTTGCGCAAGAGCCCGAAGAGGGTGGTCACAGTGGCGGCCGAGACCACCACCGACATCAATTGGAACGGCGGCAATCCCCCCCGAAAGAGCCAAAGCGGGGACGAGGCGGCGCCGAAGAGCGGCGGGCGCGAGAGCTGAGACGCATCCAACGAGCGTTCGACTACCCCCCGCCCCATGTCGTAGAGGATGAGCCAATCACCGGACCAAGTGCCAAGGATGGGAAACGGAGAAACGGCTGCGGCGAAGAGGGCGAAGGCGTAGAGCGGGAAGAACACGCGCCCCAGGTCTTGGAGATCCGAGAGATGGTGTCGCCAACGGCGAATGGCGACACCGAGCGATACCACCGTGGCCGCCGCGACCGCGGCGTTGACGGGCAGGGCGAGGAGCATGGCCAGCTCGGCGTAGAAACCTGCGAGCCCGCAGCCCATGATGGGAGCCCAGAGGATGGGAGCGGAGCTCGTGTTCGGGCCGGGGCGGAACCACGCCAGGCCGAGCGCCAAGTATGGGAGGGGTCCGTACGCGGCGAGCAGCAAGATGTCCAGCCTCATCGTGGCGGCATCATAAGCTCGCACGCGGCAAAGCCGTAAACACGAAGGTCGGAGCTCGCGGGGAGACCTGACGACTCTGCGCAGCCTAGACGCCGAGGTGCGCGCCATGGCTGCGATCGAGAGTGTAGCCGGGGGTCGGGAACCGGCGCGGTGGCGTGTAGGATCCCCTTGTCCGTGTCCGCCGTTTCCAGCTTCGTGCCTGGGGAGGGTGATCCATCGCTTCGCCTCCGGTCCCCGCCACAATCGAACCGTACGGCGGTTTTTCCGCATACGGCTCACCGCGGAGGCGTCATCTATCGCGGTTATGTGTCCGTTCTGCTGCGGAACACGCGGGCCGCTACCTCGGCGAGCGGCGACGTCCTCGGTGGCTGCTGACGCTGCCCGTGGCGATGCCCCTCCCCTACGGCAGCGGCAGCGTGAACTCGTTGGCGGGGTCGCGCTTCCAACGATTCATCGACGGGGAATAGGTGCTCACCTTCAACATCCGGGCGGTCTCGTCGAAAGCCATGATGCGAAGGTAGCCGGTGGCCTGGCCGCCGCTCTCTTGGTAGTTGGCGACGATCTGATGCACGACCGTCCCCGACGGCCGGGTGGTCGAGAGCACGGCTGCGGCCTCACCGGTGTCGAGATTGAAGACGTGACCGCTGATCACGAAGCGCACGTTTTCGTGGCTGCTGATGAGCTTCTGCCACATCTCTTCGCCGTCATTGCAAGTCCCGGGAGGAGGCGAGCCGCCTTTGAACCAGTAGCTGTAGGGGTTCCAGAGTTGGTCGTTGCGGGTCAGGTGGTCGTAGCGTGTGCCGTCCACATAGAGATAGGCGTGCGTGACCAAGATGGCGGGCGTCTGAGGATACGCTTCCAAGACCGAGGCGGCCCAGCTCAAGGCCGTGTCGCGCGGACCGAACTCCAATGACAGGACCAACCAATCCTGCTCATTGAGCCTCAACAATTGCGCATTGTTCTCCACGCGCTCGGGCTCGAAGGTGCCCAGCCACCACGGCGCCGACGCAAAGCCACTCACCGGAAAGTATTTGTTGATGAGGGTGCCGCGATCGTCGATCCCGTAGCTCAGATAGTCGTGATTTCCAGCCGCGAGCGCATAGGGCACGATGCCGTCCAGCTTGTGTAGCGCCGTCGCGGCGACCTCCCACTGCTTCTCGGTGTCGACGTTGACGATGTCGCCCTCGTGCAAGACGAAAGCGATCTTCTGTTGCCGCCGGTTGTCCAAAATCCAGCGCACCTGAGCTTCGAAGATGTCTCGGTGAGCCTCGGCGTAGTACTGCGTGTCGGGCAACGCGACCACGGTGAAGCCGCCCGGGCCATGAGAGACCTCGGGCAACGCCCCGTCCGTGGAGGCACCTTCGTCGGTGGCGCTCTGGTCGGCCGTGCCCCCGTCGCCGGCATCGTCATCTGGGGCGCTGCCGTCGGCGACAGCGGCATCCTCGACCATACCCACGTCGGCGTGAGCGCTCCGCCGCTCGTCAGAACAAGCGGCGCCCAACGTGAGAAGCAAGGCAAAGCAAAGACGGAGCCCGCCCCACCCGGCCGACCCCTCGGCGCCGCAGAACCCGATCTCACAAAGCGCGGCACGCGACGGTCGCCGCGCCGGTTTTCCACCTGCTCGCATCATGGGCTTGGGGCTTTCTTGGTGGAAGGTTGGACCGCGACGGGCAAGACGCGGGAACGCACGTCCGCCTAAGCTATTTCTTCTTCTTACGTCCGAACAGCCCAGGTTTTTCGGGGCTCACCCGCTCGCCGCCCGCCGCCGCAAAGGCGCGCAGATGGGCCTCCGCTTCGGCGCTGAGCTTCTTGGGCACCATCACGCGCACGTGGACCACCAGGTCACCCTGCCCGCGTTCTTGAACCTTGGGCAAGCCCTGGCCCCGCAACACGAAGGTTTCGCTCGGCTGCGTGCCTGGAGGAATCTGCACGTCGATCTCGCCCTCCACCACCGGCACCTTCACCGTGTCTCCCAGCACCGCCTGGGAAAAGCTGATGGCGGCCTCGGTGTGCAGATCCGCGCCGTCGCGCTCGAAGCGCGGATCGGACTCCACGTTCAACACCACGTACAGGTTGCCGGGGCGTCCACCTCGTGGACCGTTCTCGCCGCGCCCAGTGAGACGCAACGTGGCCCCATCGTCGACGCCGGCGGGCACGGTCACCTGCAGCGTCTCCTCTTCTGCGGTCGTGCCCTGACCGTGGCAGGTCTTGCACGGCGAGCGAACCATGCGCCCTTCCCCGCGGCAGATGGGGCAGGTGGTGGCAATCATCAGGAATCCCTGCGAGTGCATCACCTGCCCGCGGCCGCCACATTGCCGACAGGTCTCGGGGCTGGTGCCAGGGCTGGCCCCCGAGCCCTGGCAGGTCGTGCACGCCACCCGGCGCTTCACCTTGATGTCCTTGGTCACGCCCCGCGCTGCCTCGACGAAAGTCAAAGGCAAGCGGGTCTCGAGATCGGCGCCGCGCCCGGGACCGCGCGAACCGCGTCCCCCACCGCCGAACATGTCACCGAAGATGTCGCCGAACGCCGAGAAGATGTCTCCCACGTCGCTGAAACCGGACGGACCTCGGGCCGGGCCGTCATGACCGAACCGATCGTACATGCTGCGCTTCTCGGGGTCGGAGAGCACTTGATAGGCCTCCGACGCTTCCTTGAAGCGGGCTTCCGCCTCAGCGTCGCCGTCGTTGCGGTCGGGGTGGAACTTGAGAGCGAGCTCCCGGTAGGCCTTCTTGAGCTCGCCGGCGTCGGCCTCTCGAGAAACCCCCAAAACTTCATAGTAATCGCGCTTTTCGGACACGGTGGTCCCTGAACGTAGAAAGCGGCCGGGGCGAAGTCAACGGAAAGCCGAGGTGAGATGTTACGATCCCGCGTCATGAAGCACAGCCCAGGCTTTTTGGCCCTGGTGGCGGAGGCCCAAACCCGGGTCAAAGAATGCACGCCCACCGACGTGAAACGCCGCCTCGAACGCAGCGAAAACTTCGCCTTTTTCGATGTGCGCGAAGACCACGAATTTGCGGTTGATCATGCAGAAGGCGCTCGGCACCTCGGCCGAGGCATCCTCGAGCGCGACATCGAGGCCCTCATCGCCGACAAGGACGCGCCCATCGTGCTTTATTGCGGCGGGGGATTTCGCTCGGCGCTCGCGGCGGACAATCTCCAGAAAATGGGCTACCGCAACGTGTTGTCTATGAACGGTGGCATCAAGGCCTGGCGTGATGCCGGCTATCCCCTCGCGCGGGGCTGAGACGTGACGACTGGAGGAGGCTTTGGAGGACGCACCTCGCGCGGAGCCGGCGGCACCCCGGGCGGCGTGGGCGAGTTTTTTCTAGGGGCGCTGCTCACCGGGCTGGGCGCCTATCTCTTCTCGACGCACGTGCAGGTCAGCACGTCGTTCTGGCATTTCCGCGGAGGGCAAAACGCCTTCGGCCCGATCCTGATTCTGCTGGTCATTGGCATCGGCGTGCTGTTTTTCAACGGGCGTTCCGTCATCGGATGGGTGCTGACCATCGGGGGACTCGGCGCGATCATCGTGGGCGTGGTCATGAACCTGGACGTGTACTTCCACCCCACCACGCTGCTGCATACCTTGCTGATGTTCGGCTCCCTCGGCGCGGGACTGGGGCTGGTGGTGAAGTCGCTTCGACCTCATCGTTCGTGATGCCCGACGCCCTGGAGGCCATTCGACTAGAGGTCGCCGCCTGTCGTGACTGTCCCCGTCTCGTGGTGTACCGCGAGAACGTGGCGGCAACGAAGCGCGCTGCCTTTCGCGGCGAGACCTATTGGGGCCGCCCCGTGCCGGGCTTCGGCGATCCGGCTGCCCGGCTGTTGATCGTAGGCCTGGCGCCCGCCGCCCACGGCGCCAACCGCACCGGCCGGATGTTCACCGGCGACGGCGACAATGGATCGGGCGACTTCTTGATGCGCGCGCTTCATGCGCAGGGCTTCGCCAACCTCGAGACCTCGCGCAATCCGGATGATGGGCTGAAGCTCCATGATGCGTACGTTCTGGCCATCGTCCGGTGCGCGCCCCCCGACAACAAGCCCTTGCCCGACGAAATTCGGCGCTGCCGCCGTCACCTGGAAGCGGAGGCTGCTGCCTTGCCACGCGTGCGGGCGGTGGTGGCCCTCGGGAAGCTCGCTTTCGACGGCTATCTCGCTGCGTGCAGAGAGCGCGGTGTCGTTCCCGAAGGAGGTCCCTCGCCGCGTGCGTCGTCGCCCTTTTCGCGCCCCGTTTTCGCCCACGGAGGCAGCGTCCGCCTTTCGGATGGCAAGGTCCTGTGGGCCTCGTATCATCCGAGCCGACAGAACACGCACACGGGTCGCTTGACGGCGCCGATGTTGGAAGCTGTCTTTTCTGCCGCCCGACGGAGCCTCGACCAGTGAAGCCGCAAAATACGTTCCCCGACGACCCGCAGCCGTGGCAGGTCCTGAGCTCGACCTACCTGCACCGAAAAGAGTGGTCGACCATCCGCTGCGACCACGTCCGGTTACCCTCGGGTACGGAGATCCGTGAGTACTGGGTGAGTGAGTTCCGCCCTTGGGTGAACGCCATTGCCGTGACCACCGATGATCACATCATCCTGGTGCGACAGTATCGGCACGGCATCGGCGCGGTTCACTTCGAGCTGCCCGCCGGCACCACGGACGCAGGCGAGGAGAACACTCTAGAGGCGGCCGCCCGGCGCGAGCTACTCGAGGAGACCGGCTACGGCGGTGGTACCTGGTCGCTGCAATCCGTCGTCTCGGCCAACCCGGCTCTGACCAACAATCTGACGTACCCCTTCTTAGCCGAAGGCGTCGAGCCGTTGCACGCTCCGAACCCCGAAGCCTCCGAAGACCTGCGCGTGCATCGTCTGGCCCTCGCCGCGCTCCCTGCCCTCTTGCGCGAGGGGGGCTTCATACAAGCGCTCCACATTGCCCCTCTCTGGCAATACCTCTACGACCGACGCGACGCCGGTCGCTGAAAGATCTCCATGCCGATGCCCGAAGAAATCGTGGGGCTGCTGCGCTCGACCATCACGTTCAAATGGGCCGACGGGCATCAGACCGTCTACCCGGCCAGGCAGCTACGACTGAGCTGTCGCTGCGCGGAGTGCGTGGAAGAGACCTCCGGCCGACCCTTGCTCGATCCCGCGCGTGTGCCGGGGCACATTCGCGCCAAGCGCATCGAGATGGTGGGGCAATACGCGATCTCCATCGAATGGACGGACGGCCACAGCACCGGCATCTTCAACTTCCGCACCTTGCGGGCGAACTGTCCGTGCGCCACCTGCGAGCAACAACGCGGCACCGGCGCCACGCCGGGCGAGTAAAGAGGCTCAGGCGCGCAGGACGTCGCGCAGCTTGTTCAGCATCGTCTCAGGAGTGAAGGGCTTCTCGATGAATGACGACCCCGGCGCGATGAAGTCCTGTTGAGAAGCCGCCGCCTCCGAATAGCCCGACATGAACACCACCCGCATTTCTGGATGCATGCGCAGGAGCTCGGCAGCCAGCTCGCGACCGTTCATCGTGGGGAGCACCACGTCGGTGAGTAGGAGCTGGATGGGCACCACGGTCTCACGACAAAATTGCCGCGCCTCTTGCACGTCACGCGCTTCGAGCACCTGATATCCACCGCGCGCGAGGATCCGACGAGCCACGGTTCTCACCATGGCGTCGTCCTCGACCAGCAAGACGGTGCCACTCCCCAAAGCAGCGGCCGGCACGGCCCGGGGCGGAGGCTGTGGGCTGACCTCGGCCGTGGTCACGCGAGGCAAGTAGATCTTGAAAGTCGTGCCGCGGCCGAGCTCGCTGTAGACAAAGATGTTGCCGCCGCTCTGCTTGACGATCCCATAGACCGTCGAGAGCCCGAGGCCCGTGCCCTTGCCCCGCTCCTTGGTGGTGAAGAAGGGCTCGAAGAGGCGCTGCTTGGCCTCTTCGTCCATGCCCTCGCCGGTATCGCTGACGCTCAACATGATATGCGGACCGGCACTGGCACCGAGCCGTAGCCGGACGTACTCCTCGTCGAGGTTGACGTTGGCGGTCTCGAGGGTGAGCCTGCCGCCGCGGGGCATGGCATCGCGGGCGTTCACCGCCAGGTTCATGATGACCTGCGCGATCTGCCCCGGGTCGGTCTTGGCCACGCCGAGATTCGGATCCAGTGACGTCCGGAGCTCGATGTCCTCGCCGATCACACGCTTGAGCATGCGCTCGGTCTCGGTCACCACCGCGTTCAGACGAACCGGCTTGATCTCGAGCACCTGCTTGCGGCTGAAGGTCAGAAGCTGCCTCGTCAGCCCTGTCGCCTGCTCGGCGGCCGCCACCATCTGCGCGATATCGGCGTGCACCAGGCTGCCCTCCGGCAGGTCAGCCAGCACCAGTTGCCCCGTCGTCAAGATGACCGACAAGAGGTTGTTGAAGTCGTGCGCGACACCGCCGGCCAAACGCCCCACCGCCTCGAGCTTTTGGGCTTGGCGGAATTGTTCTTCCGCCACGTGCAAAGAGGCCTCGGCCTTGCGACGTTCGGCCAGCTCCTCGCGCAGCTTCTCCATCGCCCGGGCGTGCCCAATGGACAGGGCCGCCCGATCGCTGAGCTCGATGGCAAAGTCGCGATCAGCTTCGGAGAAAGGCGCCGGCGACAAGGTGCCATCGCGTGACAAGGAAAGAATCGCCACGATCTCGCCGCTCACGCTCAAAGGAATGGCAAGAAAGGAATGCGGCTGCAGAGCGCCGAGTTGGTCGCGGCGCTTTTGCCACGCGACCTCGGCAAAGAGCTCCGGACTCATGACCGGGTAGAACACCGGCTCTCCGCTGAGCACGGCGCGACCTATCAGGCTTTCTTCCACCGGCACGCTGGTGTTCGCGAAAGTCTCTCCGAGCTTTTTCCCCGAAGCGGCGTTGGCGTGCGCGAGCCCCACCAAGCGCAAGATCTTGCGATCCTCCGTGAGAAAGAACAGAGACACGCCAGCGCCCAGCAAGATGGCGGTCCGCTCGACCACGGCGGTCAGCAGGCTCTCGAGACCAGAAGAAGACTCCGAAAAGGCCCGTCCCGCTTCGGCAAGTGCCTGAGAGCGAGCCGCCGCCGCGGCCAAGTCCACCTCGCGCGAGCGGTAGCGCTTGGACAGCTCGGCGTAGGCCACCTCCAGGGAAGATGGCGCTGCCAGAGAACGCCGGACCTCCTTACCTGCGCCGGCGCCTATCCCCATGCCCCCGGTTGAACTCTCTTGCTCGCCCGTTCCCACTGAACCCTCCTTCAACCTGCCCGCCTGCGGGGAAGCTCGCGCGAGCTTCGTGCGACGTCGCGCCCTCAGAATACCCCAATGAGGGGCTAGCCGTAAGCTGCCCGCACTAGAACATCCCCGCGATCGTTCCCGTCAGAAACGTGGCCAGTGAGCCAGCCACAATGGAGCGAAGCCCGAGCCGGGCCAGATCACCGCGTCGTTCTGGCACCATGGAACCGAGACCTCCCAGCACGATCGCAAGCGAGCCAAAGTTGGCGAAGCCGCACAAGGCGAAGCTCGCGATGCGCACAGAGAGAGGTGAAAGCAACCCGGCCGAGGCCGTCATGGCGCGGTAGGCCAGGAACTCATTGAGGACTGTCTTGGTTCCTAGCAAGGCGCCGACCACAGGAGCCTCCTTCCAGGGAACGCCCATAGCGAAGGCCAATGGCGCCAGCAGGACACCGAGCAGGCGCGAAAAGGTCCAGCCATCGTGACCGACGAGGTGTCCGAGAAACCCAACGCCGTGATCCACCATGGTCACTAGCGCCACGAAGGCCACGAGCATCGCCCCGACGTTGAGAGCCAGGTGAAGCCCTTCGCTCGCCCCGCGGGCGGCCGCGTCGATGATGTTGACGTCGGTGCGCGGAATTTGCAGCCGCACTGTGCCGAGGGTGACGGGGATGCCGGTCTCGGGGACCATGATCTTCGCGAACATGACGGCGCCAGGTGCGCTCATGAACGACGCGGTGACCAAGTAACCGGCGTCCACGCCCATAGCGACGTAGGCCAGCAGGACCGTGCCCGCAATGGTGGCCATGCCGGCGCTCATGACGGCGAAGAGCTCGCTCTCGGTCATGGACGCGAGATAGGGGCGAATCAGCAGCGGGGCTTCCGTCATGCCGAGGAAGATGTCTCCCACCGTCGAGAGCGCCTCGGCCCCCGAGATGCCCATCGCGCGGGAGAGCCCGCGGGCCAGCGCAGCGACGATCGCTTGCATCACGCCCAGGTGATAGAGGATCGCCATCAGGCTGGCGAAGAAGACGATGAGGGGCAGGACCTTCACGGCCAGCAAGAAACCCACCACCACCGGGCGGCCTCCTCCCGCGGCGGCGGCGTCTGGCGTGTGCACCATGATGACGTTGGGCCACTCGCCAAACACGAAGTTGATCCCGGCGTCGGCGAAGCCCACGAACGCATTGGCCACATCGTTGGCGGCCACGAAGAAGCGCGCACCGATGGGCGTCTTGAGCGCGAACACCGCCATCGCGAACTGCAGCCCCAGGCCCCACAACAGGATGCGCGGCTGTCGGAAGGCGCGGCGCTTGTCGTTCGAACAAAGCCAGGCGATGCCGAGGAGAACCGTGATACCGAAGAGACCTCTCAAAGCGGGACGGATTCTCGACTGTCAGGGGCGTCGAGGTCCAGGGGGGGACGCCCGAAACGAGCCCGGATCGCATTCACCGTGTTGGCGATGAGAGCGCGCCGGACCAACCGGCACTCCAACTTCCGCTTGCCCGGCAGGTCGAGCAGCGTCAGGCCGATGAGCATCCCCAACAGGCCCTGACCAGGCACTCCGGGAAGGGACATGATCACCCCGACGAGAAACAGCAGGACGCCGGCCGCGTTTTTTCCCACCCGCGCGAGGCTCCGAAGCCAAACGGGTCGGTCGGGGAAAAACGGGGGAGGCGCCTCAGTGGTGAACTGGTCCTTGGGCCAGCGCACGATGATGAAAGCAGCGACCGCCAGGCTCGCGGCCGCCAACCCCAAAGACACCGCAAGAATGCGCCATAGGCTGGCGCCGACCGAGAGATGGCGCGCCCAAGCAAGGAAGCGCGTGAGAGCGGTCGGCATCCGGGGTTCATAGCAGGCGAAGGAAGCCGAAGCGCGTCCGCGGGGGCGATGATGCCCGCGCTGTTGCGCCGATGTTTCGCCGACGCGCGCGGGTGGCGTCTGCCGATCATGATGCTATTTCGAAGGCCGTGGACTAGCCTCCCATGATTCGAAGCAGCGTCGTCGAAAGCATCACCGCGATCTCCGCCACCGTTTGGAACGAGGTGGTAGGAGCGGACGAGCCATTTCTCGAACATGGCTTCCTGGCGGCGCTAGAAGCCTCGCACAGCGTTTCGGAAGAAGCGGGCTGTCTGCCGCGCTTGGTGCTCGCCTGGGACGGCGACGTGCTGGTTGGTGCGGTGCCGCTCTATCTCAAGCATCACAGCTACGGCGAGTTCGTGTTCGACTGGGCATGGGCCGGCGCAGCCCAGCGCGCCGGCTTCGCCTATTACCCGAAGCTGGTGGCGTTTGCGCCGTACACGCCCGCCACCGGGCGGCGCTTGCTGACCCGCCCTGACCGCGATCCTCGCCCGATCTGGGAGGTTCTCCTCGCAGGCATCGTCGATCTGGCCGACCAGGAACAGGTGTCGTCCGTGCACGTGCTGTTTTGCTCGCAAGAAGAAAGAGCCTTCTTGGCCGAGCACGCTTTCTTGCCCAGGCTCGGCCTGCAATTCCATTGGCACAACCGCGCTGAACAACCCTTCACCTCGTTCGAAGATTTCCTCGGCACCTTTCGCTCTCCCAACCGCAAGCAAGTGCGCAAGGAGCGACGGGTGGCCGGCGAGCACGGCTTGCGGCTAATAACCGCGGAAGGTCCCGAGCTCGGTGATCCCGAGTGGCATGCGCTCGCGACTTTCTACCAATCCAACATCGAGAAGCATGGCGGCTCGGCGTATCTGACGCCTGCCTTCTTTCGCATCCTGCGGGCCACCTACGCGCATCGGGTGGTGGCCACCTTCGCGTACCGCGGAGATCAACCGGTGGCAGGAACGCTCAACTTCGAAAAGGGCCACGCGCTGTTCGGTCGCTACTGGGGATGCCTGCCCGACGAAGAGCGGCCCATGCTGCACTTCGAGCTCTGCTACTACCAGCTCATCGAGCGCGCGGTGCGGCTCGGTCACACCCGCTTCGAGGCAGGGGCCCAAGGTGAGCACAAGCTCAAACGCGGCCTCGGCCCCGCCCCCACCTACAGCGCCCATTGGCTGCGCCACCCGGGTTTGCAGCGGGCCGTGGGCGCCTTTCTCGACAACGAGAGAACCCTCATCGAAAACCAGATCGTCGCCTACCAGGAGCACAGTCCCTTTCGGCGCGAGGGCGCTGAACCCTAGGGGGTGTACTCAATTGCGCGCCTACTACGACCTCGAGAATCCTTGCTGTAAGCGACGTCCTCGTCGCTGTGCTGCTCGAGATACCACCACTATCCCTCCGCTGCTCGCAACTCCGGGCGCCGCCTTCGCCGCGGTTTTCGAGGTCTCGCGACGGCGCGCAATTGAGTACACCCCCTAGTGCTACGACCGATCTACTTTTTTTGCGGAATGGTGATGGCAGCCATCTCCATCTTCCTCGCTCCCTACCTTCGCGGACTCGGCTTGAGTGGCAAGCAAGTGGCGTCGGTGTTGGCTCTGGCTCCTGCGATGCAACTCGGGGCGCCGCTCCTGTGGGCCTGGATCGCCGACAAGACCCGCCAGCACGCGCGCATGCTGGCGATCATTCTGACAGGCGCCTGCCTCGGCTTCTCGCCGATGATCTTCGCCTCGAGCTTCTTCGGAGGTACGCCGCGACTCGGCGACCACCCGACTGCGCTCCTCCTGCTCATGGCGAGCTATGCCACCTACGCGGTCTTCTGGGCCGGAACGACCAGCATGCAGGACGCGGTCGCCCTCGGCCGTCTGCGCACCGAGAAGAAGCTGTCGTACGGGCACATTCGGGCGTGGGGCTCTCTCGGATTCCTGATCGCCGCCGTGGCGATGGGGGGCCTTCTCACCTGGCGAGGCGAGCGGCTCGCCGATCGTGCGGTCCCGCTGCTCGTCACCACTTTTTTGGCGCTGGCGCCGTTTGCGAT
>Ga0170475_104379916_pt1 | contig 13480 bp, 11 predicted proteins | sample Soicark_Litter_5_FD_111474 | JGI IMG/M metagenome (GOLD analysis project Ga0170475, IMG submission 111474) | Avena fatua rhizosphere microbial communities from Hopland, California, USA. Combined Assembly of 48 SPs | reverse complement strand
GTTGTGGCCGGTGTCGACGTGCACCAGCGGGAACGGGAACTTGCCCGGACGGAATGCCTTTTCGGCCAGGCGCAGCAGCACGACTGAATCCTTGCCGCCCGAAAAGAGCAAGGCAGGGTTGGTACATTCGGCCGCCACTTCGCGCATAATGTGGATTGCCTCCGACTCGAGCGCGTCGAGGTGGCGCGCGTTTACCTCAGTCAGGGCGTGCGGGGTATCAGTAAAGGTAGTCATTGGCTCTCCCTGTTCTTGTGGCTTATGTGGTGCTACGGTTTAAAGTGGCTTACGTGGCGGCAGATTTGATACGAATGAGCTTGCCGTTGACCAGATGCAGGCCGCATTCCTTCGATTCCGGGTGTTCCCACCACCAGCGGCCGGCACGCACCTCTTCGCCCGGCTCGATGGCGCGCGTACAAGGCTCGCAGCCAATCGACGGGTAACCGCGGTCGTGCAAGGCGTTGTAGGGCACCTTGTTGGCACGGATGTAATCCCAGACGTCCTGTTCGCTCCACTCGGCCAGCGGGTTGAACTTGACCATGCGGTGTGCGGCGTCGTCTTCCTGCACCGCCAGTTCGGCGCGGGTGGACGACTGCGCGCGGCGCTGGCCCGTGAGCCAAGCCTTGTTGCCGCTCAGGGCCCGGCCGAGCGGCTCGACCTTGCGCACGCGGCAGCATTCGCGCCGCATCTCGATGCTGTCGTAGAAAGCGTTCAGGCCGTTCTGGGCGACATACGCCTCGACTGCTTCCGGCTGGGGGCGGTACAGCGTGATATCGTAGCTGTAGGTGGCTTTCACCTGGTCGAGCACCGCCAGCGTTTCCGGGTGCAGGCGGCCGGTATCGAGCGAAAAGATTCCGATCGGCAAGCGGGCTCGCAGGATCATGTCGGCCAGCACCATGTCTTCGGCGGCCAGGCTGCACGCGAAGACGGCAGGCGAAAAGTCGCGCACGATGCGGTCCAGCGTGACTTGGGTGGCGGCGGTAAGGGAAGTCAAATCGCTCATGGTGCAGCCCTCTCAGTTAGATGCCGAAGGCGATGTCGCTCTCTTCGAGGCGCACGTCGCGTTGTTTGCGGCGAAATAGCGGTAGCGGCTGGTCGACCGAGCCCTGGTAGGTTTCGGAGAACACGGTCAGGCCCTTGAGTGCATCGTCGATGCTGCGGTCGGGGCGCGTTGCATAGGCGTCGAAGCCGACGCGCGACATCGCGAACAGCTGGTCACGCAGCACGTCGCCGATCGCACGCAATTCGCCCGTGTAGCCGAGGCGTTTGCGTAGGTTGAATGCGATCGAGTAGCCGCGCCCATCGGTGAATTTTGGAAAATCGACCGCGACGAGCGCAAACTTGTCAAGTTCGCCCTTGAGGGCTTCTGGACGCTCGTCGGAAGCGATCCACACCCCGATCGCGGCGCGCGCGGCCAGTTGCCCGCGCTGGGCTTGCCAGACGGTCAGCGGCACAATGACCTTGCCTTCCGGGACCGTGACGGCGTCGGCCGACTCGCCCTCGTCCAAGCGCAGCACGCTCCAGTCGTCGTCGACCACGGGGCGCCCCTTGATGATTTGTTTGTTCGCTTCAAGCATCATCTTCCCCAACCAGTTCGCTCACCTTAATCGGCGTGGCGTAGACATGTTCTTTAAACGGCGTAATGCCAAGGCGTTGCGCGGTATCGACGAAGAGCTCGCCTTCGATGCGATCGCGCACGTAGACATGCAGCAGGCGGCTAATGACCTCCGGCATCTGCAGACCCGAGAACGAGGGACCGATGATCTTGCCGATCGCCGCGTTATTGCCCTGGGAACCGCCGATCGATACCTGGTACCACTCGCTGCCGTCCTTATCGACGCCCAGCACGCCGATCGAGCCGACGTGGTGGTGGCCGCAGGCGTTGATGCAGCCCGAGATGTTCAGTTCGATATCGCCGATATCGTGCTGGAAGTCGAGCTTGTCGAAGCGCTCGGCAATGGCGGCCGCGATCGGGATCGACTTGGCGTTGGCCAGCGAGCAGAAGTCGCCGCCCGGGCACGAAATGATGTCGGTCAACAGGCCGATGTTCGGCGTCGCCAGCCCGCGCGACTTGGCCTGGGTCCAGACCGTGAACAGGTCGGACTGCTTGACGTCGGCCAGCACCAGGTTCTGCTCGTGCGTCACGCGCAGTTCGCCGAAGCTGTAGCGGTCGGCCAGGTCGGCCACGAAGTCCATCTGCTCGGCCGTGGCGTCGCCCGGCGGCACGCCGGTTTTCTTCAGCGACAGCAAAACGCTAGCATAGCCCGGAACCTTGTGCGGTTTCACGTTACGCTTCAGCCAGTTGGCGAACGCCTGGTTGTCGGCGTGCGCGGCCAGCGGGTCGATCGGGGTCAGGGTTTCGTAGGCCGGCGGCGCGAAATAGGCGGACACGCGCGCCAGTTCCTCTTCGGTCAGGGTTTCCGGGCCGTCCTTCAGGTCGGCCCACTCCTCCTCGACCTGGCGCGTGAATTCTTCCACGCCCAAGGCTTTGACCAGGATCTTGATGCGCGCCTTGTACTTGTTGTCGCGGCGGCCGTACTGGTTGTAGACGCGCATCACCGCTTCGGTATAGGTGAGCAGGTGCTGCCACGGCAGGAATTCGCGGATCACGCTACCCAGGATCGGGGTGCGGCCCATGCCGCCGCCGACCATGTATTTGAAACCGACTTCGCCGGCCTCGTTGCGCACCATCGTCAGGCCGATGTCATGGATGGCGATCGCGGCACGGTCTTCCACGGCCCCGTTGACGGCCACCTTGAACTTGCGCGGCAGGGCGATGAACTCGGGGTGGAAGGTGCTCCACTGGCGCAGGATTTCGCAAAACGGGCGCGGGTCGATGAGTTCGTCGGCCGCCACGCCGGCGAATTCGTCGGTGGTGATGTTGCGGATGCAGTTGCCCGAGGTCTGGATCGCGTGCATTTCCACCGAAGCCAGGTCGGCCAGGATGTCCGGGGTCCGTTCCAGTTCGAGCCAGTTGTATTGGATATTCTGGCGCGTCGTGAAGTGGCCGTAGCCACGGTCGTACTTGCGTGCGATATGCGCAAACATGCGCATCTGCTTCGACGACAGCAGTCCGTAGGGTACCGCGACGCGCAGCATGTAAGCGTGGCGCTGCATGTACAGTCCGTTTTGCAGGCGCAGCGGCAGGAATTCGGTTTCGGTCAGCTCATCGGAAAGACGGCGCTGCACCTGATCGCGATACTGCGCGATGCGTTCGCGCACGATGAGATGGTCGTATTGGTCGTAGCGGTACATGTTGAGATCCTGTTGTGGCAGAGGCTGCCAACCCTTTAAACTTATGCCCAATATAAAGTAACTCGGCCTTTATTCTAAACTACTGAAAATTTATTTGCATATATAGGTATGAGATATATGCATTCTTATAAAATGACGTTCGGCGTCAACACTTAAAGATCCGGAATGAATCTTCACCAACTGCGCTTCGTACGCGAGGCCGTGCGTCAAAACTACAATCTGACCGATGCGGCCAAGGCGCTGTTCACGTCGCAGCCAGGCGTGTCCAAGGCCATTATCGAGCTTGAGGAAGAACTCGGCGTCGACATTTTCACGCGCCATGGTAAGCGTATCCGCGGCCTGACGGAGCCGGGGCGGCTGGTGTTGCAGTCGGTCGAGCTGATCATGCAGGAAATCGAAAGCCTGAAGCGGATCGGTAAGGAATACGCCGCCCATGATAGCGGCAGCTTCACCATCGCCACCACGCACACGCAGGCGCGCTACATTCTGCCCAAGGTGGTGCAGGCGTTCATGATGAAGTATCCCAAGGTCAGGTTATCTCTGTTGCAGGGCAATCCGCGCCAGATCGCCGAGATGGTCAAGAACGATGAAGCCGACCTGGCCATCGCCACCGAGTCGATCGCCAGTGTAGAGGGCTTGATCACGCTGCCGTGCTACCAGTGGGAGCACGTGCTCGTGGTGCAGCCCGAACACGACCTGCTCAAGTCGAAGACGGTCTCGCTGGAGGAAATTGCCGCCTATCCGGTCATTACCTACGATTCGGCCTTTGCCGGGCGCAGCAAGATCGACCATGCCTTCGAGCTGCGCCAACTGAAACCGGATGTCATGCTCGAAGCCATCGATGCCGACGTCATCAAGACCTATGTCGAACTGGGTCTGGGTGTGGGCATCATCGCCGGCATGGCTTACGATCCCGAACGCGACCGCGCCCTGCGCGCCATTTCCGTCGGCCACCTGTTTGGCATGAACACCTCACGCGTAGCCATCAAGCAGGGCACTTATCTGCGCAGTTACATCTACACTTTCATCGAGCTGCTGACGCCGACTCTGAACCGCAAACTGGTCGAAACCGCCATGCGCGGCGGCGGCGACGAGAGCTACGAGATGTAAGCCGGAAGCGGGGGTAGGCGCCGACGGCCTCGCGGCGCGCAAAACGAACAGTCATCTCCGCAAAAATCTCCGCAAATTTTGGACTGGGAGTTTTCAACGACTCGCCCAGCACCCGTCCCATCGCCGATGATCGGTAGGGCGCCTGGCTCGTAGCGCTCAGAGCGGCAAATGGCTAGACGGTATGCCCTTTGACCGGCAGGACAATGTCGATGCGGGTGCCGGGAGGGTCGTCGCTGCTGACGGTGATGTCGCCATTCATTGCCCACACCCGCTCGCGCATGCCGATCAGACCCAGGGATTGGGCCTTTTCCATGTCTTCGGCCTGGATGCCGCGCCCGTCGTCGCGGATCGTGATGAGCAGTTCGTCGTTGATTCGATACAGGTTCATCGTCACCCTGGTGGCGTTGGCGTGGCGCGCGATGTTGGTCAGCGCTTCCTGCACGATGCGGAAAATGGCGGTGCTGGCTGCGTCGTCCAGGCGTAACTCGGCTTCGTCCGCGTATAGCGCGCAGGGAATGCCGTGGCGCTCGACAAAATCGTTGCGCAGGCCATGCAGTGCGAAGAACAGGCCACCCTCGTCGAGCGCGCGCGGGCGCAGGTTGGTGGCGATCCGGCGCAGCGAGATGATTGCTGTGAGCAGGTTTTCTTCCATGCCCTGCATCAGGCGCATGTTGTCGGGGGGATTGCCGGCCGCTTGCTGCAGCAGGGCCAGGTCCATCCGCAGCGAGGCCAGGATCTGGCCGAGGTCGTCGTGCAGTTCGCGCGCGATGTGGGCGCGCTCCTCTTCCCGGATGGTTTGCAGCGCCGCCGACAACTGGCGCAGCTGGTCGCGCGAGCGCTCCAGCTTCTGTTGCACGAGGTGGCGGTGGGACACGTCGCGCAGGATGGCTGTGTAGATGTTCTTACCGTCTTGTTCCACGCTTGCAATCGACCCTTCGATCTGGAACAGCTCGCCGCCAGCGCGGATGCCGGTGACTGCATAATCGGTGGCGCGGCGTCCGGCCCGCCCGCTGCTCAAATGAAAATAACCGGTTGGGGTGCTGGCGTCGCGGTCGGCCGCCTGGATGAAGCGCGCCAGCGGGCTGCCTTCCATGTCGCGCACGGTCGTGCCGAACATGTTGGCCGCTGCCGGGTTGGCCATCAAGATGACGTTGTTCTCGTCGGCGGAAATGATGGCTTCGCTGGCGTGATGGACGATGCGGCGGCTGTGACTGCCCGGCGCATCGGCGCCGCCCCTTGCCGCGCTGCGTTTGCCGAGAGAGCGCCCTGTGAGCATGCCGAGCGCGAACACGACCGTGGTGCATCCGCACCTGCGGAAACTGCGCTTTTCTTTCATTCGGTGGTGCCTGCCATTCATGGCCCGCCGGCGCGGGCTACGCCCCTCTACCTTAAGACGCCGGCCAGCGTGCGTGATTGATGCGCCACAAGCGCGAGGTGTGGCAGGACCGGCTTACATCTGCTTGAACAGATGCAAGTAACTACGGCTGACTTCGAGTTTCTCCGGGCGGCCCTTGACCAGCACCAGATGCCGGCCGCGAATATCGCGCGTGACGCCTTCGATCGCGTTCACGTTCACCAGGGTGGCGCGGTGGATTTGCCAGAACAGCGCGGGATCGAGTTCATCGGCCAGGTCGCGCACCGGCTTTCTGATCAGCGCTTCGAACTTCTCGGTCTGCACGCAGGTGTATTTCTCGTCAGAACGGAAGAACAGGATTTCCTCGACCGGGATCATGCGCAGATCCTGGCCGATGCTGGCCTGTATCCATTGCAGGTGTTTCGGCTTGGGGGCCGCGATCTTCTCGGCCAACTGCGACAGCATCGCGGCGACGCTGTCGGTGACCGCCTCGCGCGGCTTGTCCATGCGCTGCTTGAGGCGCTCGACCGTCACCCGCAGCCGTTCGGGTTCGGGCGGCTTGAGCACGTAGTCGATGGCGCCGCGTTCAAAGGCTTCGACCGCGTACTGGTCGTAGGCGGTGACGAACACGATCTGGCTGCGATCGCCGATCTCGCGCGCCGCTTCCATCCCGGTCTTGCCGGGCATGCGGATGTCGAGGAAGGTCAGGTCGGGCTGGAGTTGCTCGACCAGTTCGACCGCCTCCTCGCCATTCTTGGCTTCGCCGACGATCCGCAGCTCGGGCCAGACCTGGGATAGGCGCATGCGTAACTGGTCACGCATCAATCTTTCATCGTCGGCAATAATCGCGGTAGGCATGTTTATCCCAGATTCTTCATTTGGCATGACACATTCAACGAAGCGGCTCGTCATGCGAGACCTTACTTCGACAACTGGTACGGCACTTCGATCATGGCGATCACGCCGCTCGGGCTGTTGGCGCCGATATGCAGCTGGCCCGCCTCGCCATGCAGCAGTTTCAAGCGTTCGCGGATCGTCGGCAGGCCCAGGCCGGTGCCGTTGCTCGGCATCACGCCAAAGCCCACGCCATCGTCGGTGACGGTCACGCGCAGCTTGCTGTCGACGACTTCGGCGACGATTTTCAAGCTGCCGCCTTCGCTCTTGCATTCGAGGCCATGCTTGATCGCATTTTCGACGAGCGACTGCAGCATCATCGGCGGGAAGGCGGCGCTGCGCAGGCCCTCGGGAATCCGCATATCGACCGTCAGGCGTTCCTCCATTCGCATCTTGAGCAGGTTCAGATAGGCCGTCACCATGTCGGCTTCACGCCCGAGGTTGGTCACCACGGCATTGTCGCGCATCTGCGGCAGTACCGCGCGCAGATATTGGATCAGGCTGCGCTGCATGGCCGAGGCGCGCGGCGGGTTGGTTTCGATCAGGTGTTCGACCGAGGCGAGCGTATTGAAGAGGAAATGCGGTTCGACCTGGGCCTGCATCATCTGCATCTTAGTTTCCGACAACTGGCGCTGCATCGATGCGCGCTCCGCGGCGGCATTGGCGTTCTGGGCTTCGGCGTCGGCGCGCTTCTTGCCGCCAACCAGGGCCTTGGTGCCGAACAAGGCCAGCATCAGCAGCCAGACGAAACTGGTGAACCAGGTCGATGCCTGCTTGTGATAGCGCGTCACCTTGGCCTCGGCGGCATCCTCGACCGCCGCTTCAATGGCGTCCGACAGTTCTTCGCCGACCTGCGGCGGGAGCTCGATGTGGACCGAGGCGGGGTCCGGGGACATGCCCTTCGGCAGGCCAGTTTCCCCAGGGACCGGTGCGCCGGGCGCCTGCGGCGGCTCGGCGGGCGGCTCCGAGGGTGTTGCGCCGGCGCGACGCGGCTTGGTGCGCGAGCTGAAGCGGATACCGGTCTCGTCGATCAGGATGCTCGGCTTGCCGCGCCGCGCCGCGTCGTGCTGGTTGGCGCGCACGACTTCTTCTTCGGCCAGTCCGGAAAACAGTTGTTCTTGCAAAATTGAGCTGGCAATCAGGATCAGCGCCACGAACAGGAAAAATTTCCACCACGACAGTTGAGTCACCCAGGTGGCGATGGCATCGAAGCCGCGGTATAGCGACGACAAGATGCTCGAAAAACGTTGTGGAGTTGAACTGCGTGCTTGCATGATCGGGGTCGCTGGGGGTCGTTCGTGGGCGCTGACCGGCGAGTGTACCTTGGCAGCCACGGCATGTGCCGGAAAAGGTGAGCTTTTTTGCAATATAACTGTTGCGATAGTGCAACTTAAGCCGAGCTGAAGCCTTAACAGCCAGTCCTTTGCAACAGTCTGTTATGATGCGGGAAGTCCTGGCTGTGCCAGCCATTATTTGTTCGATGAAAGGGTGAGCAGATGTCTGCCGTTCCAAACAAATTCCGACTCGTAACTCGCAGTGACTTTGATGGCTTGGTGTGTGCGGTCCTGCTCAAGCACCTAGACTTGATTGACGATATCCTATTCGTCCATCCGAAGGATATGCAGGACGGAAAGATCGCGATCAGCGAGCGTGATATCACTACCAACCTACCGTATGTCGCGAACGCGCACCTAGCTTTCGACCATCACCTATCGGAAACGATCCGCAACAACGGACAGCGTTCCAACCACATCATCAATCCGCGCGCACCATCGGCCGCGCGCGTGGTCTACGACCACTACGGCGGTTTAGCCGCCTTCCCCTCCGAATGGTCCGACATGATGTCCGCGGTGGACAAGGGCGACGCGGCGCGCTTCACGCGCGAGGAAGTGCTCGATCCGACCGGCTGGAATCTCCTGAACTTCCTGATGGATGCGCGCACCGGCCTCGGGCGCTTCCGCGAGTTCCGGATCTCGAATTACCAGTTGATGATGGACTTGATCGATTACTGCAAGAATCACACGATCAACGAGATCATGGCGTTGCCGGACGTGCGCGAGCGCAGCTCGATGTATTTCGAGCACAGCGGCCGCTGCAAGGAGCAAATCCTCCGCTGCGCCACCGTCCACCGCAACCTGGTGGTGCTCGACCTGCGCAACGAGCCCGTCATTTTCGCCGGCAATCGCTTCCTTATTTATGCGCTGTTCCCTCAAACGAACATATCGATTCACGTGCTGTGGGGCTTGAAGAACCAGAACACCGTGTTCGCCACCGGCAAGTCGATCCTGAATCGTACCTCGAAGACCAATATCGGCACCTTGATGCTCGAATACGGCGGCGGCGGGCACGAAAACGCGGGGACCTGCCAGGTAGCGAACGAGATGGCTGACGAGGTGCTGGGCGCGCTCGTCAAGCGCATCACCACCGACGGCTAAGCTTGCCGCTACTCAGGTAAACTGGCGTTCCCGGAGCATCTGCTGAGCCGCCTCGGCGGCCAGCGGCTCGCTGAACCAGCAGCCCTGGAGTTGGTCGCAGCCGTGCGACTTCAAAAATTCCATCTGGGCGCGCGTTTCCACGGCGTCGCCGACGACCGTCATTTCGAGGTTGTGGCCGATGTCGATCAGGGTCTTGGCCAGCATGCTGCCCGGGCCGCCGTCGCCGATGGCGTGCACGGCCGCCTTCGACAGCTTCACCTGGCGCACCGACAGCTGCTGCAGGAAGCCCAGGTCGGAGATGCCGCGGCCAAACTCGTCGACGGATAATGGCAGCCCGAGTTCACTCAGCTGGGCGGCAACGTCGCGTCCGAGTCCGGGATTGCGGATCAGCGCATCCTCGCGTGTTTCGATCTCAAGGTTTTCCGGGGGGAGGCCGTAACGTGTCAGCCGGCTTGCAATACCAGAGACGAAGTCGTGCTGGCTGTACTGCCGTTGCGACACGTTGACCGTGACCGGCAAGTTTTCGAAACCCTGTTGCTTCGACTGGTGCAGGAACGCGCAGGCTTGGTCCAGCACCCGACTGCCGATCTGGACGATACAGCCGCTTTCCTCGGCTTCGGCCAGGAAGGTGGCGGGCAGCATGATGCCGTATTCCGGCCGGCGCCAGCGCGACAGCGCTTCCAGGCCCTTGATCTTGCCGGTTTTCATGTCGATGCGTGGCTGGAACAGCAGGAACATTTCGTCGCGTTCGAGCGCCTCGCGCATGCCCGATTCGAGCCGCTGCTTGGCCTCGGTGGTCGACTTCATATCGGCCGAAAAGAAGTGGACGTCGCCCCCGCCGGTTGTCTTGGCGTGGTACATCGCCACGTCGGCTGCCCGCACCAGTTCGGCAACTGTGCTGCCATCGTGCGGGTAGACTGCCACACCCAGGCTCGCGCCGACCGGAATTTCCGTGCGCGAGAACGCGACCGGCATCGCCAGTCCCTGGCGCACGCGTTCGATCATGCGCAGCGTAAAGCGCAGCGAAGGCTGGTTGACCAGCACCAGCACGAATTCGTCGCCCGACAGCCGCGCGACGGTGTCGCTGTCGCGCACCGACGCCTGCAGGCGCTTGGCGACGACCTTCAGCACCACATCGCCCGCTTCGTGGCCGAAGGTATCGTTGATCGACTTGAAGTGGTTCAGGTCGATCAAGACCGTGGCCACCAGCGACTTGTGGCGCTGGGCCAGGTGCAGCGCCTGTTCGAGGCGGTCCCATAGCAGGTTGCGGTTGGCCAGGCCGGTCAGCGAATCGTGGTTGACCTCGTGTTCGAGGTGGGCGGTGCGCTGCTTGGTGGCGGTGACGTCGACGATCACGCCGATGAAGTGGGTCGCGACGCCGTATTCGTCGAGTACCGGCGTGATGCTCAAGTCATTCCAGAACAGGTCGCCGTTCTTGCGCCGGTTGCGGAACACCACGTTCACCGGGCGCCGTTCGGCCACCGCGCCGCGTATCTGGGCGCGTTCATTGGCGTCGAGCCCGGGCGCGGCCATGAAGCGCGAGTCGCGCCCCAGCACCTCCTCCGCGGTGTAGCCGGTGATGCGCTCGAAGGCGGGGTTGACGTACTCGATCGGGCTGTCCTTGCCTTCGCAGCGGGTGATCACGATGCCGTTGCTGGCTGCGTGCAAGGCGCGCTCGCGCAGGCGCAATTGCTGCTCCTGGGCGCGCCGCTCCGAAATGTCCGAGCCCAGGCTGAACAGGTAGTCCGCGCCGCCGCACGAGATACGGGAGCAGCACAGCAGGACCGGGGTTTCGCGCCCGCTCTTGGACAGGTATTCCGACTCCACCTTGACCTCGGCCCCTTCCTCGAACACCCGGCGGATCTGCTCGGCGACGAAAGCCCGCTGGGGCAGGTCGATCATGTCGAGCGCGCTGGCCGCGGCCAGTTCCTCGGGCGCCATTCCAGAGATGCGCTCGAGGTTACGGTTCCACAGCACGAAGCGGCGCTCGCGGTTGATGGCATAGAAGGTGCCGGGAAACACGTCGACGATCGACGACAGCGGCATGCGTCCGACCCGCACCGATTCAGGCGCGTCGGTCTCGAATTCGATCGACACCGCGGCCACGCAGCCGCGAAAGCCGCCCTGGCGGTCGTACTGCGGCGCCAGGGTAAGGATCGAGTGAAAGCGCTTGGCGGAGCCGCAGTCGAGGTCGACCTCGACCGCGGCTCCGGCGGCCAGCGCGCTCCAGCTGTCGGCGCATTCCTGGCGGGCCGGGCCGACGAGCAGGTTGCACATCGGCTGGCCGAGGATCTGCGCCGCCTTTACACCAAACAGAGCTTCGCACCCGTCGTTCCACGTGATGACCATGCCGGCTTCATCGGTCAGGAACGCGGCCCGCGCGGCCGGTTCAGTCGTCAGCATGCTGTCCCCCTGTGAAGTCCCCACCCTTTGACTCGTCCGTCATTATCTCGTTCCGCAGTTCCTAATCTCGCGGAAAGCTTGGGCAAGAAACAGCCGCGGGAGCCCTCGGCTATCGGGGCAGGGCGGCGCTCAGGCGGTCACGGCTTCCTGCTTCGGAGGCAACGCGATCTGGTTGTCGACGCTGAACTGGTAGTCCTTGAAAACATGCTCCGCCGACAGGAGCTGGAAGCTGCCGTCGGCCAGCTTGTGGGTGGTGTCCTTGAGGCGGTAGGTGTAATGGCCGCAAGTCCAGCAGTTAAAGTTGCGCATGTGCGTGCACAGGCAGGTCTTGTCCATGACCGACACCGTCTTCGATTCCGGATGCGCCAGCACTTCCCGGTTGTAAGCATTGATGTAGGCGCAGTTGCCGGTGGCGTCGAGCAGGTAGCCGTAGGACTCGCAGCCGGGCCGGATGCCGGAACCGATTGCCGGCGTCTGCCGGAGCATGCGCATCGGGTAGCCGGTCGGGGAAATGCCGTTGACGACGATGTCTTCTTCGCTGGCCCTGAAGTATTCCTGTTTCACCTCGTCCGGCAGGCCGCACTCGTGGGTGACGGTAAAGCGGGTCGCCACCTGCACGCCGCCGGCGCCTTTTTCCAGGAAGCCAACCGCGTCGGTGCCCGTGAAGACGCCGCCCGCGGCGATCAGCGGGATGTTCAGTCCCTCGGCGCGCAGGAAGGCATGGATCTCGTCCATGATCGTGTGCAGGTTGTATTCCGCCCAGTCGAGGCCGAAACCGAGGTGGCCGCCGGCCAGCGGGCCTTCGACGATGACGAAGTCGGGCAGGCGGTTCAGCTTCGAGACCTTGCGCAGGAACAGCTGCAGCGCGCGCACCGACGAGACGATGATGCCCAGCTTGGCGTCGCGGAAGCGCGGATGGTCCTTGATCAGCTCGAACGAGCCGAGGTGCAGGCCGGCCGACAGCGTGATGCCGTCGATGCCGGCGTCGAGCGCCGAAGCCAGGCGCGTGCGCAGGGTTTCCTTGGGTGAATTCATGGTCAGCTTTTCCATGCAGTTCACGAAGATCAGGCCCTCGCCTTTCTTCGCTTCCATGGTCTTGCCAACGTGCAGGATAGTCGCTTCGGTCAGGCGCGCCAGATCGAACTGGACCACCGCCTTGTTCATGTTGTTGATGTTAAATTTGTAGAGCTGAGTCTTTTCCTTGACGAAGCTGGTATCGAATTTACGGTCCGATACGTCCTGTATCATCGCATCGGAAATATGACCAATGCCTCCCAGGCGGGCCGCTTCCAGCGCCAGTTCGGAAGTCGATATGTCCACGCCCATTCCGCCGATCATGATAGGCACGTAATCCTTGTTGCCCAGACGCAGGCGGAAATCATCAACACGTTTCATTGCTATCTTAAGACTCCTTCGTTATTCCGCTGCACGGTACTACCCAAGTGGCCGTGTTTATGCTGCCGCAATTTTACCTTAACCAAGTCAGGGTCTCACGAGCTGTTTTGTCCCTTTGGGAAGGCGTCGGCGTGCGTATCAGTCGCGGAAGTTGTTGAACGCGAGCGGCAGATCCTGCACGTCCTTGCGCAGCAGGGCGATCGCGGCTTGCAGGTCGTCGCGCTTGGCGCCGGTCACACGCACCGACTCGCCCTGGATACTGGCTTGCACCTTCATCTTGCTGTCCTTGATGAGGCGGGTGATCTTCTTGGCATCCTCGGTCTCGATGCCGTTGCGCACCTTGATGACCTGCTTGACCTTGTCGCCGCCGATCTTCTCGACCTTGCCTTCATCGAGGAAGCGCACGTCGACCTTGCGCTTGGTCATCTTGTTGATGAGCACGTCACGCACCTGGCCGAGCTGGAAGTCGGAATCGGCAAACAAGGTCAGTTCGCGTTCCTTCTGCTCGACCTTGGCGGAGCTGCCCTTGAAATCGAAGCGGGTGGTGATTTCCTTGTTCGACTGTTCGACGGCGTTCTTCACTTCAACCATGTCTGCTTCGCAGACGATATCAAACGACGGCATGGCGCTCCTTTAT
>Ga0170475_110069549_pt1 | contig 13483 bp, 12 predicted proteins | sample Soicark_Litter_5_FD_111474 | JGI IMG/M metagenome (GOLD analysis project Ga0170475, IMG submission 111474) | Avena fatua rhizosphere microbial communities from Hopland, California, USA. Combined Assembly of 48 SPs | reverse complement strand
GTACGGAATTAACCTGCATCTGCCCGGCATCCAAATCAAATTCGCGGAGCGGCTGCAGGGGCTCCAGTCTGACGGTGGCATCGCCATCTACCGAGCGTTCGCTCCAGTCGAATGCGAGCGCCAAGCGGTAATTTCGAACGTGATAGTTGCGGCCGCGGGCCGGAGGAGTGGCGCTGCCGGCGTGCGCCGCCAGCAGGACGAACAGGATCGACGCAAGGCCGGCGCGCCGGCGTGTTTTCCAGCTGTTCATAGAGTTCGCAGAAACGCGATCAGCGCGGTTCTGTCCTCTGCGGAGAGGTTCAACCCGAATTCGTGACCCTTCGCCGGAAATGGTTTGCCGCCTTTCGGCCGGAAGCCGGTGGGAATGTAATTCGGCTGGAGCCGATGCGGGTCGAAGAAGTCTTCCAAGGTCTTTAGATAGCCGCTGTGGCCCAGCATCTCACGCGCCCAGACGTTGCGCAGCGAAGGAACCCGATAGTAGCCGGAGCCGCGCCGCGTCCTCAAAGTTAGGCCGGGATCGATGCCGATCGGCTTCAACACGATGGAGTACTTCGCCAGGTGTTCCGCGGGCGGAGTGAAGCCATCCGCCGGAAGCAGGCTGTTATTGGTGTACAGCGGGGCGGGATGGCAGGCGGCGCATGCTTCGCGATGGAAAATGTCTTTTCCCTTTTCACTCAGGGCATTCGAACGATTCGGATTCGGTGGTGCCTCGAGCGAATAGATGTACATCGCCAAGGCGTACAACTGCTCGTCGCTGTAGCGTTTGGCTCGCAGCGTGAGCGGATCGGGCAGATGCAGCGGATCGCCTTCGCCGTTGGGGATGAACCCGTCGTAACTGCTGACGAAGTCGAGGCCCTGCGCCAGGGCCACATATCGCATGAGGTCTACTATGTCGCGCTGCTGAATAATCCCGGTGTGGTCCAGGTACCGCCGGTCTTTCAACCCGATCAGACTCGGCACTTGCGTGGGCCAATAGGGGCTGGCTCCGTTTCTGGCGATCACACCGGCGGGCAAAGCCTGCGTGCCGCGCGATCTCGTCCACGGACTCGGTTTGCATCACCGCATGCGGGTCGGGGTGCATAAACGGCGTGCCGTAGATCAGCTTTACGTCGCCGTGCACGAAATCGGGCGAGCCCCTCACGCGATAAGACCAGGCGATTGCGCTGTTGTACCGGAAGTTTCCCTGAAAGCCGTCGACTACGGAACCGTCCGGCATCACTCGCGAGTGGCAGGTGGCGCAGGCCAGAACCCCGACTTCCACCAGACCTCTCTGGCGGATTCCGTAACGTAGAAACGGAATGGTTCCGTTTTTCGCGACCGGCGGCTTCACGGTCTCATACCACATGAGGTTTTGGACGTCAGCTTGTATCACCAGCGCGTCGTATGCGACGGGGGTGTGGAAGACCAGCTTGCCATCTTCAATCCACTCCTCCTTGGTCCGCGGCTTGGCGTCGTCGAAGACGATCTTGGGTTCCTGCTGTCTCAGCCACTCCTTGTATCCGGGGGGTTCTCGATCCGGAGCGTATACCGGGTAAGTCTGATAGACGGGACGGATCGGAACGCGGTAATAGTATTCGGCGGGCACGTGATGCTTCTTGCCGGTGCCGAGCGACGCGACAGGGATCTCCATCGTGGCCAGCCGGGCGTCGTCCCACGTTTTGGGGACGGTTTGCCCGCGCGTCTCTTCCGTCGGAGCTGTCCAGCAGACGAGCAGGCCGACGGTTGCGGCCTTCATCCGAATGTTCATGCGACCGACTCCCTTCCTCTCAGAATTTGATCTTGGTGCCGTCAAACTTGGTGATCGAAAAGTCAAATTTTTCCTGGAGGCAGCCTCGCTCCTCGCGCAGGTAGTCAATGGCCACCGCTTCGCCGAGCTTCAATGACTCGTCGGCGTCCGTCCGCCAGTGAATCCCGGCTATGTTTCTGCCGTTCGCCACGTTGTAGGCGAGTTTGTTCAACTCGCCACCGACGGTAAGCTCGGGGCCTTCGTACGGCACGAGCCCGGTACCGTCCGGCGAAGGCACAACCGGAGAGCGGAAGACAAAGGACTCCTCGAAAAACGCCTTCAAAACGGTGACGCACGCACCGGCGACGGTGGCGTGTCCGGCCCCATAGGCCGGGTGCGTGGGGCAGCCTTCGGGGAAGGCCTGCGACAGCAGATAGGTCTTCTGCCGATCAAAGGTAAGCCGCAGGGCTTCGGAAGACAGAACATCCTGGTGGACCGGATAGCTGGCTGCGCCGGCCGCGTGGTTGTGAACGCGGCCGGAGTACTCTTCCGGACGCGCGCGCATATGAACGAGCCACTTTTGATACCACACGGCCTTCAGGGCGGGCTTGGAAACCCCGCATACCAAGCTGGCTATGTGGGTGCTTCCCAGCGTGCCAAAACCCATCTGCGTGCGCGACGCCCGGTATGGACTGCCCATGAAATGGCGCGCCCCGATGGTGAAGAGGACCAGCAGCGCGTCCAGGTAGGCCTGGAACAGTACGTCGTAATGCACCCACTGGGCGAGGTCCCGGCCGTTGCGGATATATCGCGGAATCGGATCCCAGGATTCGCGCCAAGGTGAATTCCCATCCTGCATCAGCAGCCAGTCGCGATACTCCATAGCATAGTCCGTCTCGGGGAAAACGGTGCGGAAGCGTCGGCCAATTTTCTCCGATCCGAACAAGGCATCCCGGAACATGAACTGCGAAATGTATGGGCCCATGTTGACGCCGGGCGATTCGCCTCGGTATAGGGTAGTGGTGGTCACCTTACCATCAATCTTGGGACCGCGGAAGTCCGACAGCTTCGAGAGCTCCTGAGCGGCACGGCGCGTCAACGCGTTCTGGTTGAACTCCATGAACGGCACATCGCGCGTCAGCGCCATCCAGTACAGTTCGGTGGCTTCGCCGGCGAGTTCGGCGCTATTGAAAGCGGGCGGCGGCCGCATGGTGTAAAACTGCGGATCACCACCCTGCGTCTCGAAGGCATAGCCGGAGAGCGGGTTGGTGAACTTGCGGTCGCCGCCTATTGGGATTGCTTCGAAGTCTACGGGATCGCCCGTTCCAAGAGCCCGCGCTAGCAATGCGAAGGCCTTAAGATCGACTTCTCCGAGCTTGTTGTGCGGAAGTGCCTTGGTAAAGTTGGCAATCTTGTTCGGATACCGTTCCGCATCGCCGTTGTTGGCCTGCGCCGGCGGGTTTCTTTTCATTCGCCGCGCAGACTCCATCCGCAACGCATAAGCGCGCTCCACGCGTTTGCGCGACGGTTCCGGATACATGCCCGATTCAGGACGCGCGCCCGGCGTCGGGTGAGGGACAATAAGGGCACCGCCGATTCCGCCGGCTTTCAAGAGGAAGGCTCGGCGATTGGCGCAACCGTTCACTGGAAGGTCAGATGATTGATTGTAGACGGACATATTTGCCTCCCAGGCTCAATTTCACGAGCGCCCGGCCGGTATCGTCGCCATAGCTGGGGCGGCGGCGTGACCCGTCTCCAAGGCGCGAATTTTGGCGCCGCTCACCCACGACAGGGCTTCTAGCGACGGTTCGTAGACATAGAACCCGTGTCCGCTCGGATCGGTCAGGCGGCAAAGCCTTCCGATCTTGGGTGGAGTCCACGGAGGACTTGGGGCGGCGCCGTTCTCCGTGAGTTGCTGGTACGCGGCGTCAAAATCGGAAACGCAGAATACCGGGGCGATGCGCCTGGGTCGTTGCAGGTCGTCGAGGGTCGCGCGCGCGCCCGGTTCGGAGTCGATCTGGTGTGTGGCGACGAGAAGTGGACCAACCTCGTATTTCGAGACACCGGCGATTTCCGATATTTCCAGCGGAGAAAGGCCAAGCTTCTTCTCGTAATAATCGCGGGATTCGTGAAAATCGCGCACGAACAGGAACAGGTAGACGATCCTGCTGGCGGCCAGCCCAATCTCTTCGAGCGACCCGCCGGATGGCGGAGCAGGGATGCCGGGTCCCGTGTAGTCGTTTTCCACGATGGCCTCGATGCGCTTCCAGCTCTCCCTGCTTTTCGCAAACTCGTTGGCCTGGTACAGCGAAAAGCAATGGCCGTCGGGATCGTAGAAAGAGGCGATAGTTCCGACATGCGAGTCAAAGGTCGGCCCGGAGAATTCCAGGCCACGCTTTTCGAGCGCCGCCCTCAGCTCGTGGACACGGTCGGTATGGAAGACGATTACACTGCTATCGTCGCGTCTGTAGTCCAATGGCACGTGATGCTGGTCGGCCCGGTTGAGCGCGAGCATAACGCCGCCGGCATCATATTTGACGGCGTCGTCCTCCTCTTCAAGGATCGTCAATCCGAGCGTTTTCTCGAAAAAGGTCCGCGAGCGCGCGATGTCGTTCACGTACAGGAAAATGTAGGCAATTTTGCTTTCCGCTAACATGCGATCCGATCCTCCTTTAAGGAATCGGAACGGCAGCCGCTATGCCGTTCCGGCACACACAAAAATCGGGTTGTACACGAAGCTGTTCGGGTCGTCGAAATAACTGCGCCATTGCGCGGCCACCAGCTCCAGGCTGGCTTTGAGTTTCAGCCACCGCAGGCAGGGCTCGATGAGCTGTTCGATATCGGTATTGGCATGTTCGACCAGGGCGCGGGGCTCGCCGCCGGCAATGGCGCGGGCATCGCCGAGCCGTACGTTTACGGCGCTCAATCCGGCGAGCTTCATCCGGCTATAGGTCTGGATACCGCAGCGCCAGTCGATCAGGTGATTGCGGTGATAGAACTCCACAATCGCCGGAAGAACGGTGGCGAGCGGCGGTGGGGCGGGCGGATAGCGGTCCTGGCCGAAGTTGATGTCGGCTTCGATCAGCGCCACGATGCCGCCCGGCTTCGCCCAACGGCGCATGCGATGGATCAACTGCTGACCGCGCTCGAACGGGAAGATCGACATGAGCACGTACTTTTCTATTACCAGGTCGTAGCGTCCCTCGTGACGGCTTAAGTCGCCGAAGATGTCCCCCTGTTCGTAGTGCAATTGCGGTACCCCGGCACCGAAGCGACGGGCATGTTCGATGTGCTCGGCGGCCATATCGATGCCGCAGATGTGCGCGGTGCTTCCCAGCCGCCCGGCGATCACTCGCGTAAGTGCACCGCCTCCGCAGCCGACATCGAGGACGCTCGAAACACCGCTGAGAGGCAGGCAATCGACAATCCCTTGAGTGTTCTCGCCGTTGGCCTGGAGATCCAGCGTCTCGTTGCGCACGAGTTCGCTCGAAAGCGCCGCGTAGGTGCCCTGGCTCATACGACCCACCTGCTCAAAAGGCCGGTGATGCCGGCGCGCGCGGCCACCGGCACCGTGTGCGTCATGATCTCGCGCAGTTTCTGCCCGCTGTCCCAGGTGAGAGAAACATCCGAAGGCTGGTACAGACAAAACTGATTCCCGGCGGGATCGCGGAAACGGACGGCGCCACCTATGTCGCTGAAGCGCACGGGATGCGAAAGTTCCACACTCCGGCGCTCGAGGCGGCGGGCAGCGGCCTGGATATCAGGTGTATAGAAGACCGGCAGATATGCGCTGCGCCGGGAGGAGCCCGCCGTACGCCGTTGCGTGAGCCGTATGCGGACGTTTCCTGTGGCGAATACGATGCACGTTGCGTCGCTCTGTTCTAAACGCACCAGCCCAAGGGAATGCTCGTAGAACACACAGCAGTCGCGAAGATTTTCGACCGCCAGCGCGATCTCGTCGATGCCCATGCCGTCCGGGCCGCCCCAGGGAGCGAAGTCCTGCGCGCGTTGAATTCGAAAGCGGTGGCCGTCGGCATCCCGAAACTCGCCACCCGCGTCGGAAGGGGCGGCGAATTCCTGGATTTGCAGTTCGGCGTAGACCTCCGCTTCGCGCCGCGGTCCGGCCGAAAAAGCCGTTACGATGGGTTCGTCCGCCGATGCGTCGAACGAAGCATCGGCGAGGTTCAGAGCCAGAATTGTGTCGCCAGCATCGTATTTCACGATGCCGTGACGGTGGTGAGGAGGATTGAACTGGTTCTCGACAACGGCGAACCCGAGGACGTCCTCGTAGAACGTCCGGGCCCGTTTTAGAGAAGTCACTTCAACAAACAACAACACGATTTTGCTGTCTGTCAGCATCGGGCCAGGCTCGATTCGCGGGTTAGCTCAGCAGCCGGTTGAGAACCGGAAAATAATCGATGTCGTCGGACGAGGCCGGCGGCAGCCAGAGATTCAGTGGGTGCCCATCCGGGTCCGTGAAGTACGCGCCGCGCCCATGCGGCGAGTCCTCGATACCCGTCGGAAACTTTACGCCGGCCTTCTCCAACTGCACCGCCGTTCCCTCGATATTGCCGACCGCGAACATCAGCCAGTCCGCGTTTAGCCGGCCGGAGGCATTCAGGGAATGCACTAGTCCGACGGCCGTTTCTTGCGTAAGGGTGATGGTCACCCGGCCCGATTTGAAAACTCCCGTGTTCGGTGGCGATTGCGCAGGCTGGAGTCCGAGAACGCCACCGTAGAACTTTCGGGAAGCAGCAAGGTCCGACACCATAAAGTTGAATCCCGTTAACGGGCTTGCAACCGTGGGTGCCGGGGGGCCGGCCGGAGGTGCGGCACCGGGATCGGGCGCCGCCGGGGCAACGCCGGGATCGGCGGACCACGGCGCCGCACCGGGATCCGCCGCCGGCAGCGGGGGTGCCGCGGTGTGATGAATGGCAAAGAAATTTCCGTCGTCATCCACTATGGACACCGCCGCAGGAGGCGGCGCTCCCGCAGGAGCGCCTGGGAGCGACGGCACAAACCCGGCTATGTCGCGTGTGCCCAGAACGAACTCAGACGCGGGATTAGATACCAGCAACATCGGGTTCAGGCTGAGCCCACCACAGGAGCGGTTCCCGGTCAGGCGGCTCGAGACCAGTGACCTGGTTTCAGGCGGCGTCGCAGCCTGGTGTGCGAACAACTCTTTCTGAACCCAGAACCCAACCAGAATATTTCCGCCATCGAACATCGTGGCATATGCATTCGAGCCGATTTTCGGCCACTTGGCGGTGCGCGCAATCTGGGCTTCCGAACGAGCGAGATCAGAGCTCGATCTCCATGTCATTACCAGCTTCGAATTGGTCAGAATTCCCATATCCGTTCCTCCCTCCTCTAAAACGTTATCGTGAGGTCCGCTCTCTTACGGGTCGCGGCTCTCGAACGATACTGAGCCGCGCGCGTCATCAGGCGGGGTATTAGTCAGGCCTTTACCTGGTGGGTACCGGCTTCTTTGAGGATGCGATTCAATACCGGATTGAAATCGATCATCTTCGTAAATCCGGAGGCCTTCCAAAGTACGAGCGAATACCCGTCCGGATCGTTGAAGTACGCCGTGTCGCCGATGGGGCTCTTTTCGATTCCCGCCGGGAACTTAATGCCTTTGGCGGTCAATTCTTTCGACACGCCTTCAATGTCGGGCGTCCAGAAGACGATCCAGTCGCCGAGCAGACGGCCGCTGCGGCGCAGAAAACTGACCAGCGAGTTGGATGGCTCCAGCCGGAGGGTCAGTACCAGGTTTCCGATATCGAATTTCATTTCGCCCGTGCTTCTGTCCAAAGGACGAAGCCCGAGTACGTCCTTGTAGAAGCGACCGGCGACCTGGAGATCGGAGACCATCAGATCGATGCCGATCATCGGGTTATCCATGGTCTTGTCCATCTTGATGCGTTTATCGTCAGCGACGGTGGTGATGAGCGGGTCGGGCGGAGCCCATCGATTCCGTAGGATATGATGCAGCTTCACTCCCGCATCGCCCATCAGGGCCGCCTGTGAAAGGCGCTGGAAACAGCAGTAGTTGCCATCTTCGTCGAGGAACGACAGGCTCTCTCCGCTGGGCGTGCGCACGGCCGCGCTGGCGGACTGCCGGTCATCGAACAGTTTCCGGGCCGAGTTGCGAAAATCGACTGGAGCGAGGACGAGAGAGGACGCTGGGTTGTTCTGTATGGCGAACTCCTGCAAGCCGACCTCCGAGCACATGGCGTACAGCGGATCGTTCGACGGCGCGACCTCGTGAATCGAGTAGCCGACGATGGCACCGCCGCCGTCATACATGATCGAGGTGGGATCGTGGCCCAGGGCGGGGAAGCTAAGAACCTTGTCGACAAACTTCTTGGTGTTCTCCAGGCTGGAGACGCGGCGCCAGATCATTACTACGGGTGCGCGCTCGAGCACTCCTTTACCGAGGTTCGAATCCGGCGCTGCATCGGCCGACCGGGCGACCAGGCTGGAGGCAACGGCCATGGCCGCGGGCGTTTGCAGCCCACGCATAAAGCTGCGCCGATCGATGAGCGAGTTGACATCATTGATAAGTTGCTTTCCTTCAGGCATGATTGCTCCTTTCGAATCTTTCCGGCCGCTGAACCGATTTGAATCGGCCGGGATTGCAAATTTCGAGAGACTTTGGAAGCGAACCCGTTGTCATGGCCTCGGCAAGGGCTTTGCTGGCACCGAGGGCGGCCGGCATTCCGTGTCCGTTAAAGCCTGCGATCAGCCAGTGCTTCGGCCTTCCGGGATGCGCGCCGATGAGGGGCTTGCCATCCGCTGTGCAGTCGAGCAGACCGGCCCATCGCTGACTGACCGTGAAATCCGGGAATCCCGGGAACGCACCCGGTAGAAAGCGCGATAGGCGTAATTGAATCGGCGTATCGGTCGATTCGGCCGCCGGCCCGGACGCGGACGGCACTGGTTCCGCTCCGCACCCGCCGAGCACGAACCTGCCATCGGGCAACTGGCGCCCGTAGACATCGCCCCAATCGACTCCCAACCCGGCGGCGAAGAGAGGCCGTATGGGTCTGGTCACCATCATCTGTGCGCGCACGGGCGTCAGAACTGCGTTGAGTTCGGGCAGCAGCGCCGGAGTCCCGGAAGCGGCGGCGTGGACCACGTGATTGGCGGTTACGGTGCCGCGATCGGTGGCGATCGAGACGCCGCCTGCACAGTTCCCCACAGAGACCACCCGAGTACGGCAATGAATAGATGCCGAATGCTTTACGGCGGCGCGCGCCAGTTCGTAGACTAGGCGCGCGGAGTGCACGACTGCGCCGGCGGGATACCACCGCCCGCCATAGAACGAGCGGCTGATCCTGGTATGCAGCAGGTCCTCGCACGAGGATACGTCGAGAGCGTGAAGAGGCGGAGCGGATGCAGGCCGGGTGCGGACTTCCTGTCGGACCTTGTCCCAAATCGCGGGCCGGCTCGCGAGGGCCAGATGGCCGGGACAGGAATATCCGACTTCCATCCCTTCCTCCGTGCAGATGGCTTCGAGCAGGGCCGGATCTTCGAGCGGGGAGCCCCCGTTCAACATCAGGCCGGCGTTTCGTCCAGTGGCACCCGCGGAGAGGACGAACGCTTCGAACAGATGCACCCGCACTCCCGCCTTGGCAAGCCAGTACGCCGTGGCCACACCCATGATGCCGCCTCCGATGATCCCGACTTCGGTGGATGCGCGCCCATTCAGGCCCATGGGTAAGCTTGACGGGAACGCATCCAGCGGGACGTCGGCGAGCCAGCAGGTGGGTGTAGTAGACATCTCCATGTTAGGCGCTGACTACGACATGCCGCTCTTCGTACTCATGCATCCTCGGGGCGTGGGCCTCCAGGATGTTGAAGATATCCTTGGGCGGCGTATTGAGGATATCGGCGAAGATCTCGTCGTCCTTGGTGACGACGATATCGAAGGCGGTAAGTTCGCCCGGCGTCAACGTACCGACGGCTTCGCCCGTGGTCTCCAGGATGAGTTTCACCGGCCCCGTGGGCGAATGGAAGTGCGTGCCCACGGGCGGATAGTGACCCACATTGGCCGGTCCGAAGATCAACGGCGTGTTGGGATCCGTGAGCAGCGGGCCGAGGCGTGTTTGAATGCGCCAGGCCACGCGCCAGATGGCCGTTCCGGGGAAGTCCGACCCACCTTCTCCATTCGATTTCACGATGCCGTCGTTCGGGCGCGCGAAGTTCTGTTCCACGCGGATCGGCCCCAGAGCGCTCTGTACGATTTCGCCGCCGTGCATGAGGATCTTGAGATACATCTCGTTTTTGCCGTCGCCGTCCAGATCCATGCGCGGGGACCGGTGCATCAGGACGATTCCGTTCTTCACGCTCATCGGATAGTTTTCGACTAGCCCGTCGACCGAGAGCAGGCAGGAGCATACGCCCTTGAGCAGCTCCACGCCGCCGACGCCTGGGAAATTGCTGTTGAAGCCGCGGATGGCCTGGGTGTAGGTCTCTTTGGTGGTGCCCGTGTGCGAAAGCGCGGTGATGCCGGACTCGATCTCGAGGTAGGCGGGATCGTTCTGCGCGTTCACACGGTCCTGCGCCGAACGCCACCGGAACACTTCGACGACTTTCGTATCGGCACCGGAGGAGCCGTTTCCGTTTCCTCCCGGCTGCGTTGGAGCCGCACTCCTGAGAATTTCGACCGGATAATCCCCGGCGTAACCCTTCTCCCGGAGTACGGCCCACTTCTGGCGGATCTGGTGAATAAGCTGGTCGGCGCGAGGCGAATCCGTCTGATGCGTTTCCACCTGGATGAGCGATTCGTTTCGATAAATGTTGACTGCCATGGAAAATGCTCCTTTGCAGATTGCTGCGTATCTATCGCTATCCGCGCGGCACCGGCACCGCTAGGATTGCAGAACCGTCTTTTTCGCCGCGCGCTCAGACGCGCCTGGCCCGCGGCGATTTCTCCTCTTCAAAAGCTGTCGACACCTTGAGCCGCCACAGGACTAAGGCGGGCACCTCACGGGTTCGATGCCCACCAGATCCTCAAGGCGGTCATGCCGCCTGATGCTGATCCTGGATTTCTCCGCCACCAGCCGGATGGGCGCATTGGCGGACAGGCCAAGCCGCGACACCAGGGGCTCTTTCAGTTGCACATAGCTCCAGCCCACGCTGACGGTGACAGGTTCGGCGTCAGCACAACCCGGGGGCGGCTCTGGACACGAACACTTCTGCACCTGGGCGGTGAGAATACTTTGCTTCATCGACTCCGGCGTGACAGCCTCGTGTTTTTCGAGCACGATTGTATTAGCCGCATGCACGCTTAATAACAGCCGGTCATCGCGCTTGATGCCGGAAACCTTTCGAACCGCCGGGGGAAACCGGATGCAGCCGGGGTTGCCGACGTAGGACAACACGGTGACACTATCACGTTCGCTTTTTCCGGCTGCGCGATGCCTGGAAGCCTCCGTTCCGCGAGCGGGCTTCTGTTCGGGCTTCTTAATCGATTCGCGCGACATACTCAAATTTGGCGAACATCATGCCCGATTCCTTCAAGTCGGCAAGCGTGACGTGCGTAGCAATCTCGTCCAGCCCCGCCCATAACGCCTGAACCTCCCTGGCTTCGTGCGCAATCCGGATCGCGTCCTGCGATTTCCACTCGAAGATCTCGATAAACACCGGCTCCTCCGGCGATCGCAGCAAGATCGCACCGCGGCGGGTGACCAGTCCCAGGCTGTTCAGAGTCGGGTAGTGCCGCCGCAGCAAATCGACGAGCCGCTCTTCGCACCGTTCCCGCGCCCGGTATACCCCCATCACGGCATTTGCCGCGGTCGACGCCATGAGCCCTCCGGCGACTTACGCCGGCTGCATCCGGGACTTCTCCCGGTTGGTCTGGCGAACGCCGCTGGTCAAATAGAACTGGTGACCACTCGGGTCGCAGAACTTCGCCGCCGCCCACGGAGAAGCCGATGCCGACATCTCCAGCAAGTCGACGTCGGCGGTCTTCAGTCGCTTCACAACCTGGCTCATATCGCCCACCGAAAAGACCGGTGCACTCCCCTTTTCAAAGCTCAGGTCCATATCGACGGCGCAACGTGAATCGCCTCCTACCAAGTGGGTGGCGATGATCAGCCCGTCGCAGTCGTACTTCACCACGCCCGCTTCCGGATCGTCTTCGAGAACGCGGAGTCCTAATATGTCGCGATAAAACCGGACCGCTTTACCCGTATCGCCGACGAATAGGAAAAGGTACAGGATGTTTCTCGCTCCAAGCAGGGTGCCATCAGGCGAGGGTGCCTCCATCAGATCCCTTACTTTCGGGCCGCTGGGCCAACTGAGCGACTCCTCGGACGGTTCATACAGGGTAATATTGTGGTGGTCCGGATCGTGGAAGGCCGCGGTAGCCCCAATCTCGTACCGCAGAGTCGGGCTGAAGGAGACGCCGCGGCGCTCCAGGAGAGTGCGCATTTCATCGACGGAATCCACGTGAAAGACCAGCAGTTCGCTGTCGTCGCCGCCCGGGTCGCGATTCGCACCGAAACCGGTAACTTCACCGATGCGCAACTTGACGCGGCCGGCGTTGTACGTCACGAAGTCGCTCGATGCGGAAACGGGGACGAACCCGAGCGCGGTCTCGTAGAACTCCCGCGCGCGCCGCAGATCATTCGACGCGAGAAATACCATTCCGATTTTGGATTCGCTCAACATGTTGACACCTCCGTCCGATGCCAGCCGGCTTTTCCCGCGGCGCGGATTGCCGTCGGCGTGATTTATTTTTCTCCGGCCGCTGGCCGGCGCGTTGCGCGGATCGCTTCCAGCCTGGCGCGAGATTCCGTTGCGCCGCCGAGGTCGCCGGTTTGTTCCGCCAGCCGCAGGCTACGCTCGTAAAACGGGGCGGCCTCTCGGTGCTTTCCCTGCTCGAAGTAGATATCGCCGATGCTGCGCGTGGCCGATGCGATACCCGCTGTCCGCCCCAACTCCTCGCTCAGCGAGAGGCAGCGCCGCTCATAATCGAGCGCCTCGTCGAACCGCTTCAGCATTTCTAAGAGGCGGCCTATGTTGTACAGGGTCATCGCGATCTGCCCCTTATCGCCAAACTTCTCTTTGATGGCCAGGCTCTCCTCATACAACCCGATGGCTTTGGGTAGATCCCCGTTTTTGGCGTACACGTTGCCGAGATTGTTGAGGCCACGCGCCGTTCCCGCCGTATCGTCGATTTCGCGCGAAAGCGACAGGCCGCGATCATACAGTGGCAGTGCGGCTGCCACATCGGTGAGCGCCTGCAGGTTGCCAAGCCCATTCAGGGCCGCCGCCATGCCGCGCTTGTTCCCGGCGGCCTCTGCCAGCCGGAGGCTCTCGGTGTAGAACTCCTTGGACTCTTCGTATTTGCGGAGATAAAACGAGCAGTTGCCCGCGCGCTCGTTCGCCGCAATCGCGCCTTCCGCATCGGAAGACGCCTGCGCGACTGTCAACGCCATTCCATAGAACGACGCCGCGTCAGGGTAGTCTGCGCTTTTAAATCTGCGGTCGCCTTGGGCCAGCAGCGCAGCACTCAGTTCGCGGCCCCATGCCGCCTTGACTTCCGACAGCTCTGTCGCGCGGTTCTCAGCCGGCCGGCGCGCCAGGTCTTGTACGATCGTTTTCGCTTCAGCATTCCAGTCCGCATCGGCGCGAGATAGAGCAAGCGTGAAGACGATCAGACAAGCAACAGCGGCCGGTTGGATAAGTCGAGCCACAAGCACCCCTAGGAGCGGCAGCCTCCAGATGTTCCTAGTTTTCGCGGGG
>Ga0170475_104293287_pt1 | contig 13493 bp, 3 predicted proteins | sample Soicark_Litter_5_FD_111474 | JGI IMG/M metagenome (GOLD analysis project Ga0170475, IMG submission 111474) | Avena fatua rhizosphere microbial communities from Hopland, California, USA. Combined Assembly of 48 SPs | reverse complement strand
GTGTTGTGTTGCCCAAAATCGATTTCGAGTCCATGAAGAGGGACTCCTTCGAGTAACTTGGATCTAACTCTCAGAGCAAAATACAATTTATTTAACCTCACATTTACAAAACATGTACAAGACAATCTTTCAAGCTTAATTAAGCTTGAAAATTTATAAGTCCTTTTTCCCTCTTTTGGGAGCAACAGCTGTACTACCAGTGTCAAATTCTTCGCGAACCGGTTCATCACCAGTATAAGTAGGCCCTTCATCTTGCTCAAAAGTGGCTTTAGGCTGAGATGCAGCTTGAGCTTCGGCTAATTGAGCCTTGAGCTTCTCCAATTCTGTAGCCAATTTGTTACGATTGTCACGCATGTTGTCAATATGTTGAGCTCTAATATCGCCTTCTTGTTTGCGAAGAGAAGCTTCAGCTGCTTGTAATTTTAATTCCTCTTCGTTGTATCGTGCTTGAACGTCCTTCAATTGAACAGCCAGTGGGTTGGCTGTCATTGCCACTTGATCATCTTTGTTGCCAGAGTCACCACCAAATTGTTTCATATTCTCGACTTCTTCTTGCAATCTGTCGGCTTCTTCTCTTTCAGTATGATACTTTTCTCGGTATCTGAAGAGACGGAAGGCACAATAAGCCAAAAGGATCAATAAAGCAAAACCAAGTAAAATACCCAAAATGATCCAAACAATATTTCGTTGTACAACATCCAAACCCTCAGGAGATTTCGGAACATCAGGTAGAGGGCTGAAGATAAATGCGTAAACACTTCCATTGTAAGGGGAGATAACACCAGGTGCTGTACTTGGAGAGCAACTTTGAAAGACAGACGTGACTTCTTGACTGGGACGACCATCTTTGTGAACATAGAGACTGTTAGTATCTGAAGTAGCATTGCCTCGTGCGTTGCGATCCTTGACTAAGCACTCCCATGTAGAAAATCCTTGCAATTCAATCAAACGAGCCAAACAAACATCTTTGTAGTCCACGATAGGAGGAGTTAAATCAATCCATGCTGTGTATGTTAAGTTGAAAGTGAACTTGGGTGTGACTTCAGGAGGAAGAACACATTCAAAAGCGACTGAAAGGACAGTGATAGGGTAGCCAAGGTAACCACCAAGCTGGGAGCGACGACTTGGAACAATCTCATTGACAGCGTAGCGAAGACGAGAATCAGAAACGGCGCGGATTGAGATACTTGTCGTTGCTGCTCCATTTACCAAATTGAAGGCTCCAGAGGGAATTGTGATCTGTGCAATCGAAACCAAATCCTTGTTCAAGGCAATAGGAAGAGTTTGAGTCTTGGACACATCGACAGTCGCTTCAATTAATTGTGCAGCACCACCAGCCTTAGTTGTAGCAGCACATTCTTTTGTTGGACCAGGAACGCAAGGGTTTATAGCTTTCGGTGCAGCAAGCAAACGACGGCATGCTCCAAATAAACATGAGGTATCAAAGCGAGGATAACTTGAAGGATTTCCAGTGGCAACAGCTTTGCACGAGTTTGGACCATCGGCACAGTTGCGATCTGGACATTGATACCAGGCCTTTTTGTTGTTACTGCAACCATCATAGGGTAATTTCTTGTCACGGCACCACCCATCCTCACAACGAGCATCACCTGAAATCTGGCATGATACCGGATTGTAGTTATTGGTAGTATTCTTGCAACTTCCATCCCACCATCTGTATGTTCGAGCGGGACAAGCGGCAATGATCTTGCAAGCAAATGCGCGACCTTTAGGCATACATTGACCATCAGGACACATGATTTGACCAGAAAGACAGCCACTATTTGCGTTTTGACCTTGTCCTGGTGTTGTGATATGACCAGGATTAGTTGCATCACCACCAGCGGTGACGCATTCGCTCTGTGCTGCCACACATTGACCATTTGCGCATGCATATGGTTTAGAGCCGAAGCAGTCAGTATTCTGAGCACCACCGGTCGGTGAATTTCCGCATAGCGCAGGATTGGAAACACAGGCTCCACTGGCGCAAAGAATTGCACTTTTTGAGGGACACATAGTTGCAGCTGCAGTGCAATTTGTGTAGCAACCAAAGTTGCAGTAGGTTGCAGGAAGCACACATACCAGTGGCTGACATAGACTTTGTTGAGAGACACAACCTCCATCCATACACAAGAACTTACCACTTGCACAGATCACTGAAAGTGGGCAAGAGCTTGGATCGTGAGCTGTCGCGGGCTGTGCGGCACAGGTTCCATCTACACAACGATAAGGTTTGCTTCCCGTGCAGCCATTATAAGTGGTACAAACTTGCGCATTTGCCTTGCAAGTTCCATCTGGACATCGAACGAGACCAGTAGCGCAAGTGCTTGATCCACTACAAACTGTTGCGCAATTACCGTCGGGACATAAAATTGGCGTACTTTGAGAACAAGCCCCTGAGTCACCCACATTACAGTCAGTTTGTAGCGCGACGCAAGCGCCGTTAGCACACTTGACAGGAGTGGTAGCAGCGCATCCATTTGGTTGAGAGATAATAGGACATGTATCAGTAGGATTTCTACAGAAACCTGTTGTATTACACTTCACCGTGCCACCTGGACAGAGAGAATGGATCAATAGTGCAATATGTTGCCGTTGGGGCGCAAAGACCGTTGGAACAACGATAAGGACAAGTCGAGTATACAGGACATGTTCCCGTAGGTCGGCAGGATGCATCGATACTGCATCTCTCTGTACCAGTTGGACAAGTTGGATTCAGAGGAGGACATTGAAGAGAAGTACCAACACATGCACCGGTTGCACATTGAATAGGAGTTTGTCCACTGCAGTTCAAATTGACTAGTTGTGGAGGACAAGCTGTGGATGTCTTAACACAATAACCATCGGGACAGTTGTAGGGATTTGCAGGTTGGCACATTCCAGGATAATTGTCCTCAGGAGCACTGGAATTACATTTTGCCCAGTCATCAACACACGTTCCGTCGAAGCAGCGATTGACGAGAGTGGGACGGGTTGGACCACCACATCCGAGAGCATTAGGACAATTGGCAGGAGTATTAGCAGCTCCACCAAGAGCACATGATCCATCTGGACAGAAGTCAGGTTGTCCAAGACATCTCGGGCCATTAGTAGGGCACTGTGTTTCATCAGTAATTTTAACAACGCACAAGCCAGTAGTCGGGCAACGTTGAGGAGTATTTGGAGGACATCCTGTACCTGAGGTGGTGACACAGTGTCGTACATCTATGGCACATGAACCATCTGGACATGGATATGGAATTGAAGGATCGCATTGAACTGGAGGGCAGTAAGTTGGATCATTTACACACGCTCCACTACGACAGTAAGTTTGCGCGGGACCGCAAACGGTACATAAGACACCAGTGCAATTTAATGGAGTTGCCACCGTGTTATCGCAAACTGTCGTGTTCTCCGCACAAACATTGCTTCCATAAGGAGCACAAGCAACTGGCTTATCAAGTGGACAAGGAGGAGTTGAAGATGAGCACTCTGGATCCCAAGGATTTACAGCACAAGCACCCGTAGTGCACAGAGTAGGAGTTGTAGTTGGACATAATTTTGTGGGAGGACAATCCGCTGCAGTAACTCTGCACGAATTGTCTGTGCATTTCGCTGGAGTAGCAGAAGGACAAGTAATTGGAGTAGGACAATTAGCAATTGTGGTTGCCCAAGTGCCATCTGCACATGGAATCTTATTGCTGGGGAATGTGTCAGGAGGTTTGGGACAATTCACCACTGTTGTTTGACAACTTGCATCGGGCAACGAACAGGTAGAAGTGGAGGGCAAGTTGGTTGTTGAGGACATGAAGTCAGATCCGCTGCGCATTGTACACCAGCAGCGGCTTGAGGACAAGTCACTTGACCTGAAGGGCAAGTTTGGTATGTAGTTGGACACTGTTTACGACAAGTGCCATCAAGACATTTACCATAGCCAGCAGGACATGTTTCATGGGTTGGGCAAAGAGCAGTAGTGCCTACAACACATTCACCACCTGGACATCGAAGGTAGTCAGTTGGACAATTGGTTGCAGCAGCACACTTGTCAGGAGCCAAACCACAAGTACCGTCAGTACATTTTACCGATCCAGTTGGGCAACTCAAAATCGTGGGGCAATCTGTTCTTGAACCACGACAGCTTTGCCCATCAGGACAGCGCACTGGTTGATCAACTGGACAGCCAGGAATTATCACACAGTCGGTTTTGGTAATTTGACAACTTCCATCAGGACAGAGAACAGGTTTATCGTTTGCACATGTAGTTCCTGTTGGACAAAGGCTAAAGCTTGTAGAGCAAGCACCTCCAGGGCATGTAATGTTTTGTGGACTGCTGCATTGCTGAGGTGTGCTACATTCCACAGCGTGTCCCACACAACTTCCATCCCAACAACGGACAGGCACGACAGGATCGCATGAAGTAATAGATGGGCAGAAGAGCCTGTTATTCTGGCAAGATCCATCAGGACATTTAACTTGACTCAGAGGACAAATTAGAGGTTGAGGACATTGTCCAAAAGTTGGAGCGCAAGAACCAGAGGGACACATTACGTATCCTGATTTGCATGTAACTGGAGCTGGGCATTGGCTAACATCGGTAGTACAGATACCAGTTCCAGGACAGCGGTACGTGTTGGGGGCATAGCAAGTGTATTGATCGGGACATGCAAGCAGAGAAGCTTGGCAACTACCATCAGTCAGACAAAAAACTTGGTTTGGACCACATGTTGGAGGAGTGGGACAATCTCCACTTGTCGCTGCACAAACACCAGTTGGACAGGCAAATGTACCCGCTGCACAAGATACAGTGACAACTGGACAATCGCTTGCATTCCTTCCACAATTGACACCCGAAGGACAGACAACATAACCAGGAGGACAAACAGCAGGTGCAGGACAATCGGTGGATGATACTCGGCACACACCATTTCCACAATCCCAATAGTTAGTAGGACAAACTGAGCTAGCAGGTGGACAACTTTGCAGATTTGCCGCGCAGTTGCCACTTGGGCATCGAGTGCCACCGTTAGGACACCCACAAGCGGCGGCATTGACTGCGCACTGGTTTGTGGAGCATGTAACCTGACCCGTTCTCCCACAATCGGTCGGACTAATACTCGTACAATCTGTATAAGCTGCAACACATTGACGATCTGGGCATCGATAAGGCTTAGTAGGATCCTCATAAGCACAAGTGGCATGATCGATGTGTAAGGTCGAAGGTGGTGGAGTTATGTCTGGACTGCCATCCCCTGGATGCAATATAATAATCAGATCGAAGTCTCCAGCCCAGGCTGATGTGAAAGTGAAGGTAGTTTGTCCATTACCCACCTGTTGAGAAGTAACAGGAACGGTGTAGAAGTTTTGTGTTTGTCTCAGTACAACTTCAAATGAAGCGTTAGTACCCTGTGCTACAGGGTTGCCATAATTATCATAAGCTGTAAGTGTGAAAGAGGAAGGAATTGCAGCAGTTGTACCCTGGTTTTGTAGCATTTGGGCCACGGCAGTGGTATTTGGTGAAAATTGACGAGGAGGACCAGGTAAAATTCTCACAGAGGCATTCATAGCCAGTTCGTTTGGCCATGGAACAGCTACCCATTCGTTAGTACCGTTTAACATTCCAAGAACCAAAGGTAACCAATCGCCCGATTTGTAAAACGTGATCGTAAAGCGATAGCTCGAGTTTCCATAGTCCAATTGATTTGCAATAGGACCAACTGAAGGAGGAGCAATGGGCAAGGATGGAGGTGAAGCAGTAAAAGAAGGAATAACCCAAGGACGATTAGCATCGTTAACTGCAGGGAGGGGTTTGGTCCAACCAGCATTCAAGGTGTATGAATAATCAGGACCCACAGCGGGGACTGCCTTGCCTTGACCTGGGTTAGGAGCCACTTGTGTACCCCAGGACAAGAAGGTACCACTACGAAGAATATTGTTGCCCTGTTTATCATTCACTTGAACGAAGATATTCAAAAACTCTCCAGCACTCAGAACTTGCTTGTCGACAGTCCAAACACTAGCTGGTGGATGAGCCACACCAGGAAGAACTTGTTGAACTAATCTGGAAGTTGGAGCGCAATTGGGTTGACCATAGTATCCAAGGCCATCGGAGGGACCTAGATTAGATCCAAAGGTTGGAGTCACAGTCAAGTTCAAAGTAAATGCACCAACTTTGGTGCCTCTGATCGTCACATTAAAGGCACCGTCTCCGACATACGTAGGACCAGCATCAATCGAGATCGCGGTTGAGTTAGAAGGAGGAATCTCTTCTCCAACAAGACAAAAGATTGTTCCATCGATCCATGTAAAAGCAACCGTATCAGTCGCTGCATTTTGATATTTTCGATTTCCAAAAGCGTCTTGCAGTATCACCTGGTAAGTTTGAGGTACATCTGAAATCATGTCCATCAAAGTAGGAGGAATAGTATTCCAAGGAGCAGTTGGTCCAGCAGTAACAACCGAATTTGCAATTGGGATGAGATTCGAACTTGCTGCTCCTGAAATGGTTACACCATTAGCTGTAACAACCCAACTGTAATCGCTCATATATTTCTTATTTACTGGGTCCCATGTACTTGCAACTTGGGTAGCTGATGGACTGAGCATCAAGTTGTAAACACCGGCTCCACCACCCGCACTGGTCATAGCCGCATACTGCTGACCACTGCCAGTGGTTACAAATCCAGTAATAGCTTGAGGTAAGTTCGAGAACCAAGCGTTACCATATTTATCTTTGAGGGTAAGGCTCAATGTTAATGTATTGTTCGCCTCAATTTGAGATACCGTACCAGATGCACTTGAAAGAGGTGGATAGATGTCGGCAGGATTCACTATCACATGAAGAGGACTTTGTTCTGGAGTAGGATCTCCGATAACAGGTAGAGTACCACTCAAGTGACAACCACCAACAATCACGGTCAATGTGTTAGAAGGAAGCATTACTTTGTAAGGAAGATAAGTCACTTGAACCTCAATCGCTGGAGGATTAGCAGAGTTACTTACAGTTTGTTGAAAGGTGGCATTTCCATTTACATCATCGAAAGTAAAAGTAGTGGTTGGATCCACAACAGGATTTCCAAAGATATCCAAAGGAACAATAGTGAAGAGAGCAGGAGAGCCAGCAGTTGTAAGAACATTGTTAGGTTGACTTGTATTGAGAATAACTTCCTTAATATATGAAGTCAGGCAATGAGCTGGTCCAGGGGTAACTGTCACCTGCAGTGATGTACCAATGTCTCCAATAGATTGAGAAGTAGTTTCCCAAACTCTTGCAGGCCACACACCAGTATTATTGAGAACATAGTTAAATACCCAGCGAGTTTTGGCACCATCATAAGCTCCAGTGTATTGGATTGCATTGGTAGCATCCGGATTTGTCAATGTCGCTCTCACTACAAGAGATGGAGTGGTGATGTTATGAAACCATTGGTCCTTGAGTGCAACTTCGAAGGAATTTGGGGTTCCTGCTCCAACAGTTGCAGGGAGCCCAACTACTTGACAATTGGGTGGATATACTGGACCAGGTCCAATTGTAACAGTAATGTTTCCTTTGGATTGTTCTGTTTCAATTCCATAAGCAAACACTCGCACTCTGAAAACTCCAATGTTGACGGTCGGAGTTAGAGAGACATTGGTGAAGACTCCAATAAGGGGATCGAGTTGACAAGAACCATCGAGCTTCTTGAAGCAACTCACAGAGATGGTTTGTGCCGCTGCGGCTCCATCGTTGAGACGAGTTACAGTAACGAGCCAACTCGTAACAATGTTGGCTCCAGTGGGGGCGCCGCCAGTCTGATTAAGATCTGTAATGGTCCAATTCATTTGAGTGGCATTTCCGTCATTGACACTAATAAGTCCATTGTAGGTTCGAGTTGAGTTGACGGAGTAAGCCATGAAACTTGTGCACCATGCGGGCCAATTGAATATTTGGAGTACTAGAGGAGTTTTTACCATTGTGGCAAACTGTAAGATTGTAACTTGCAGGAGTGAAAGAAGGATTAATGGGAACGGTGTATGTCACAAGGAAGTTTCCAGGTGATGCACCATTGGTAATAGTTCCCGGTGTGGTTGGACCTGAAGATGGTATAACTGTCACAATGTAAATGGTTCCATCATTAAAATCATCTTGAACGTTTGTGAAAACATCACGAGCTGTCATTGTGAAATTGGTTGTTGAACCAGCTACACCACCACCCAAACCTGCCCCACCAAAGATCGTGTTGGGTGGGTAAGTACAAGCTGGGACAACAGTAATCGGGATTGGAGTGCCAACAACAGTTTGTACTATTGGAGAGGTCTGCACTGGTGTAGTTTGAAGAGTTACAAAATAATTTCCAATAATTGTTGCATTGTATTCGTAAGTATAAATACCCGAGATACTATAATTGGAGCCTGCTTTAAGATTTGTCATTGCGTCAATCCCTTTCGTGGGTTCATTGAGACGATAGAAATAGTCAGTAGCGTTTGCAACAGCATAATTGTAAGGTTGATTATCTCGCAAGTTAGAATACTTGTCATATGAAGTGAGAGTAAATTCATTCTTGGTACCGGCTACGACGATCTGATTAGCAACAATGCCCATGTAAGTGGAGTTAGGTCCAGCTGGACCTGCAACCACACGAAGAGTTCCGGTGCCGACAGTTTGAGTGCCAGCTGGTTTCACATCTCCCGTGCCGGTAGCTGTGACAATCACCGTCACAGTGTTGTCATTTTCCTTGGTAGGTGTTAACGACACAGTGTACAATCCATTGCCGCTGTATTGAATAGTGTAACCAGTAACAGGAGGGTTGAAGTTCACACTAAGAGTATCGCCAGGAGCAGTAGGGGTACGTCTTTGATTTCCATACTTGTCTCTAGTAATGATAGTAAATGTAGTCTGAGTGCCTGCTGGGGCAGGATTTGGAACAATAGCACTCAAATCAAAAGAGCAATTTGGTGGCGAGAGAGGACCAGGAACAATATCTGGACTCCCGCAGATTTTCCAGTAACCATTGACAGTGAAATTAACGTCAAATTGAGTATCAGGGTCATTTAGAATGGAAGCCTTAGTGGGTAAATATGTTCCAAAGAGAACACATTTAGTGCCACAGGTTCCATCTTGCCAAACTAAGGTCAAATCCATAACCTTAGTTTTTTGTTTTCGGTAAATTAAAGTTGCCGAAATATTATCAGCAGGGTTTTGGAATGTAATTTGGTTGCTCCAACGATCAAATAACACCAATTGAATAGTTGAGTTACTACCAGCTGTAGATGTAGTGAGCACTGAACCTTGACAGTAACTATTGGTAATGTTAGCAACGCCAGGGTCGATCTTCACAGGGTATGCGCCAAATGGAGCATTCCCAGTGCCATAACGGATGTTTTGACCTGCACCATCCAAACCAGTGTACAAGAAAAAGTCTCCAGCTTTTTCACTGTAGAATGGATAATAGAAGTAACCAGTGGTAGGGAAAAGAGAAGATGAGCCTAAAGGTCCACCTTGGGAAGGAACCAAATCAGGTTGAAATTGAGCCAAGATGGTTGTTAATGGATTCAAGTTGCGGTAAATGTCGCGAGCTTGAATCACAAATTGATTGATTGTTCCAGCAGGGACACGAACGTCGTCAAAGATAGAGTTGAGAACTGCCCAAGGACCACAATCATTGCCGGCGCTTGAAGCCGTCAGTGTAAAGTTGCGAGTAAATGAGATACTTGAAGTATCAACGCCACGAATTGTGATTTTGGCAGTGGTATTCATCAATTGTTGGCATGCAGGTACACATGGAAGCGATGCTGGTTGGCCTGATCGAGGAGAAATCAAAGTATAAGCCATTCCTGGTTTGTACTGAGCAAATTGCGACCCTCCTAAAGCAGCAATATCGGTTCCTGCAGCAGTGATTTGACTCTGTTGAAGGTTGTTGCCAGAAATCGCAATTAACAAGTACTCTGAGGTTTGACGAGCTTGAATAAAACTTTTCAAATTATTAGCACCAGTGATACCACTAATATTGCCATTATAAGTGTCCATGGGACTCCAGAAATCGAACATCTTGTAATCAACCACCCGACCAAATTGTGAAAATCGGGCAGCAAAAACTCCTTGCTGGTAAAGAACACCATTGAATGGGTCACTTCCACCGTTATAGAGAAGCTCGGGAAGTTGACCAAATACAGCAATCGAAGTGTCGACAGATGCAGGAGCAGCAATAACGGTAAAAGGATACGGACTGCCTTTAATAGCAAGCTGTGTCCCGTTCTCTCCAAAACTGATGTACAGTAGGTAATTTGGAGAGGCGATTGTGGGTCTGAATGAGAAGGTGTAAGTTCCATCTCCATTATCGACTCCAGTGCAATTTATTGGATCACCTGGACAAGTTGTTTTCACAACATTACATCTAAACGCATCCAACTCACCTCCAACTGTGATGGGATTTCCACAAGCATCTTTTGCACGCACTGTGACCGTCGAAGTTTGACCAGCAACCACAGGACTAATGGGATTTGTGGCACCGATAAGTGGTGCTTGACCCTTAATCTGAGCAGCAATAATTTGAGTTGAACCCGCATCGGTCGGGACAATTAACATACTGTAATCGATAATCCAAATGTCCGCTCCGTAGCCAGCGGGATTAGCACCAGTAGTTGGATTCCATTGTCCACCAGTAGTAAGGCACACTGTTGTAGCACCTCCAAGCATATTACGCAAGACAACTCCATCCACTTGAGTTGCAGCGATCGGTTCCAATTGCAGATTTGCATAAGTCCAGAACCAACCAGGTTGTGGATTGCTTGTTCCATCATCTTGAGCAGGTTGATAAACCACTTTCATTGTGTATTCAGAACCGTTCTTGAAATCAAGGGGAATTTTCGCCCCTGAGCTACCAGAAGTGATCAAGCCTCCACTTCCTGGAACTTCACTGGCGTCGTTACCAACGTAAGAACCGCTCACTGGGACAAATTTGGAGTGATACGCGACTTGGCCCCAAGGAAGGATTGTACCCCAACCCGCAGCTGGAGTTTTGAAATACGGATAATTTCCGCAGCAAGTGGTCAAATCAGGATCGGCAATAAGACTAGATTGCAACATATCAATCTCCGTAGCAAATGTTCTTTGAAGACCACCATAACCAAGTTGTTCAGCAACGTTGCCTCGATAGTAAGGATAGGAGTTGAGCACAAAGGCAAATCCATCCACAAGAAACTTGTTAGGATTGTCGACAAAAAATGTAAATGTTGCAATAAATCCATGAAGCGCCTTGAGAGGAGTTCCATAACACACCGTTGCGCCCTGACTGAATTGATTGAAAAGTTTTAACGCTGTAACCTGGAGGCCACTAGGAGCGGGTCGTTTCACACTCCCAATCGAAGGTGGTTGGCCACTAGTTGTGTAGTAAAAGAGAGCATTTGGCGGAATGGGGTTTGTAGTTGCACCCGGGACGAGTTGAACACTACCCCATGAGGTTGAACTGAAGTTGAAAGCATATTTGCCCGAAGTAAGTTGAGTGCACAAAGTGTTGTTAGGCAACTCGATTCTGAGGTAAGGAGTGCCGTAACGATTGGCATAGAAAATATCACATCGGTATGTTTCTTTGGAAACAAGAGGAAGGCCATCGGATCCATTCAATTTTGACATGACAACATTGTAGTCGTACACATCGCCTGTAGCGTTCAAGGGTTTGATACCGTGCTGATTCCAATTTGGGCAAAGCACGTTATCAATGAAAATCCACAAATCGTCTTGGGCCGCCACGTTCAAGACTAGATCCACTCCACCTCCATCAACCTTGTTCAGGTAAGTGATATACAAATTGAGCTCATAGGTGTAATAGTAGTTATGATCTCGCCCCTCATTGCCAAAGCCTTGGTTATCAATTGGAAAGAAGGCAGAGCTCAGGAAGGTGAAGATAGCTTGGTTAATACTTGCTCCAGAACTCAAAGTGATCGATATTGGAATTTGAACGTTTCGAGGGGCGGTTGTGGCTGGGTCTGTCATCCACCAATCGTAAAATCCCTCGGGAGTATTGCCGGCGGCTAGACCAGTCCCCTTAACGTTTATTGGGGCGGGGGTGCCAGCAGCGAACACCGGCTTGTGTTGGGAATCGAGGTTAGAAGCAACCCATGATTTTGCAATCTGGTTCTGGCCTGTCCCGGAACATTGGGCACAATCAGAGTAAGACTTGTTCATGTTAGCATGATAATAATGGAAATCTCTGATAATCCCAGAAACTTGAAGGATAGTCGCGTTCAAGATCACCAATTTGATGCAGTAGTTACCTTGTGATTTAAGCTCGGAACCTCGATAACCGGGTCTTGCAGTGGCAACGGCGCACAAGAAGGTATCTTGATCAGTGAGCGTTGGCGCCCATTTAAAGGAATAACAAGTCGTTTGAGCATCTTGACCAATTTCATTCCAAGTTGATGTCGGAGGAGCCAAACCTTTATCGATAGATACAATTTGACCCGCTGAATCATCTGTCGCACACACTTTAAAGCCACCCTCAATTCCGCGGTAAAAATACCAAATGCGATCTGCTGCTGGGACCTTGAATTGATCAAATGGCAAGATGAAGTAAGGAGGCGGAACGCAGTTTATTTGTCCCGCACAACCTGGATCGACTTGAAAGATAAAGTCCAATGGAATGCGGGTGCAGCAAGTTGTATTCGTGAAGCCTCCTCCATCAGTACCACTACCAGTAGCTGTAATGCCTTGGTCTGCGCATGGCACGTCAGGGGCGGCGCACACCTCTTCAACAAAGAACGCGATGGCATAGAGACCAGTAACATAGGGCGTCCAATTGCATGTTCCTGTTTGTTTGTCAAATGAGAAAATGGAAGTGCGGGTTCGAGGAGGATCGACTGGAACTTTGTTTACTAGAGTCGAATCCCGTTGTGTTGCCAAGGAAATCACAATGGTGGCACCGGAAGGGCTAAGCCAAGGAATCGTATATTGAAGAGGAATGTATTGTTGACAGTAAACACGAGGCAAACCAACCGCAAGGGGACTGATTGTTGAGTACTTGTTGTAAATACCCGTAACAGTCCAAGGCACATCGTTGTTCTTGTCTCGAATGGAACTAAGACGACAACAGTTGCTAAAATACGATCTCCAGTGAGCGGCAAAGTTGTCGGGTGTTTGCCACCACAAATTGAATTGTCCCATAAACCAGTCATCGTTGACAAAAAGGGTTTGAACTTGTAAATTAACCGTGTATTTGTTGCTCGTCACAGTTCCCACGTTAATCATTGGATAAAAAAAAAGATCTCCAGGATTCACAATATTACCAATCTGAATTTGAGCACCGCTAGTGTACCAAGGAAATGAGCGTCGATAGCCAAAATCATTGGTAATAGAATAATTTCTAGCGACGTTATTAGTGCTCGACCAGGGACATCCTTTGGTGCAAGTCCAATGAATGCTTGCATATGCAAAGTGGGTAGCCCCTACTAATTCTAGAAACGTAAGAAGAAGTAAGGGAAACAAAAACATAGTTGAGGCCATGCCCCACCGTTTTCCCTTAGCTTTGTTCGGAATAAATGGG
>Ga0170475_130726684_pt1 | contig 13495 bp, 6 predicted proteins | sample Soicark_Litter_5_FD_111474 | JGI IMG/M metagenome (GOLD analysis project Ga0170475, IMG submission 111474) | Avena fatua rhizosphere microbial communities from Hopland, California, USA. Combined Assembly of 48 SPs | reverse complement strand
GTCGCGTGCGTCGATCGCGTTCTGCGATTGAAGATCGTGCGCGTCGAGGTCGGCTTGCGCTTGGTTGATGCGATCATTCGCCGCCGCAATCTGCGCTTGCGTTTGAGCGAGATCGTTCTTGGCGAGGTTTGTTTGAAACGTCCAATCGTCCGCGCGTCGCGTATAGCTGCCTTGCACTCCGGCTGCCGCTGCGGCGACTTCGTGAATCGTCGCGTCGAGACCTGCGGCAGCCGCGCCGATGCTCGCGAATTGCGCAAACATGCTGCCGCCGAATTGGAAGGTTGAGTGACCGCCCCAACCACTCACACCGATGTCGACGTTCGGAATCAGCGCATAGACGGACGCCGCAAGCTGCGCCGTCTGCGCATTCTCTCGCGAGAGTGACGCCTTAGCAGTCTCCGTCTGCTGCTGCGTCTCCTGCGTGTTCATGAAGAGACGGCTCGAGTAATAGTCGAAGCGTGTCTGTGCCGATGCGCGCGCCGCGGTCGCCGACGCGAGCGCGTCTTGAGCATCTTGAAGGGCCCACTGTTTGACGACGCGTTGAGCTGCGATCAGCTCGATCTCCTGGTTTCCGCGCAAGAGGGCGAGCGCCTCAGCATCCTTCTTCTCCAGCGCGGAGAGGAGGCTGGCTCCGAACGACTTTACCTCGTTCACGAGCTCCGTAGCTCGTTGTGCAAGCACGCTGTAGCGCTGCAATGGCGCTGGCGAGCTCACGTCGGCTTGCACGCTTCCGATGTCGATGCCCGCCGCCCGCGCCGCGACGAGAACCCCTGGATCGATTGGTGGCGCAAACAGCGGCAGGTTCAGAGGCTGCCCTGTGATGCTGAGACAGTTCCGAATCTTCGACAGACGATCCGCGACGGTGTTCCAGTAGCCAAGCAGCTTGTCGTTTGGCGGTACGCAAAAGTACATGCTTCGTGCGTCCGTCGGCGCGTCAGCACTGTCCCCGAGCTCGACGTCATCGTTGATGGGTGGGAGCACGAGCTCGATCTGGGCGACGGCGTTCGAGAAGTCATCGACACCACTTGCGAGATCGTCGTAGCAGAGCGCTGTTGTCGAAACGGGTGGCAGCTTCGTCGGCTTCCGGCCCAAGACCTTGAGTGCCATTACGTAGATTTGAACGGCTTCGTTGATTGACTCGCGTGTCGCCTGCGAGAAAAGCTGGTCACCCCATGCGACAAGCATGTCGAGGTACTTGATGACGACCGCCTTCATGTACGCGGCCGGGCGCAGCCGTGCGATGGCGTCAGGGTCGAACGGATTCTCGCGCCACTCCTCGACTTGTGCCTGAAGCCGTTGGCGCGCGGCCAGGCGCGCGGGGTCGCTATCGTCGTGACTCAATAGCAGCGACAAGATCGAGAGAGCGCTCTCAGCCTGGGTCGAATCACCGGATAGTTGGTAGAACGGTTTGACCTTCCAAAACCGTTGCGGCGCCGGCTCCGTCCCCGGCTCCGTCGGGTTGAAAATGTAGTGGAACCATTTCAGCGCCTCGTCGAACTGTTGGTCGTCGGCGAGCTTCGTCGCGATGAAAAACGGAACGTGAAAAAAGAGCTCCCAGTTGTAGAGCGAGTAGGCACCTTCTGCAGAGAAGTCGAACTCGTCAACCGGGTACGGAGTGGTGACCCACTTCGTTGGGGAGTAGCCTCCAAGTGACGCGAAATAGCTTTGTGATTGGAGCTGGCGTCGCAACCCATCACCGGGACGACCGGGCTGGGGGTTGTAGAGACCATCGAGTCCGTCCCGATTCAGATTGATGAGCGCATCGCGAACAAACGGGTGATAGAACGGACGGAACGTAAAGGCCGTGTGCGTGCTCGGTCGCGTGAGCGTCGTCGTCGGTGCAATCAACGTGAGCGTGTATGGCGAAGGGGCAGGGCCCGGGCCAGTTGCCGTCGGCGTCTGGATCGACAGATCCACGTGGGTCACCGCTGCACGCGAAAAAACCCTCGCGACTTGCGCCGTCGAGTCCGGCGCTGCGGTCTTCGCGGCAACGGCCGGCGAAACCGTGGTTGGGGGAGGTTCGACCGATGTAGGCGTCACGAAGAACGAACGGACGTCGTCCATGTAGAAGAGCGGGTCGTACACCCATGCCCCGCCATCGCTGCCTGTGATCGCCACGTGAAAGGGCGTGGGTGTAGCGCTCAGGATTTGCAGCTCCTGCGCGTCCGCGACGGTCACATTGAATGTGAAGTAGTTGTAGACGTCCGGCAGCCACAGACCCGGATCGGTGGCGCTGGGGTCCCACGCGAGCCATTGACTCTTGGTCCGCATGCGCTGCGGAACGAGCTCTTTGTAGTCCTCGTAAAGCGAAGGGTCCTGTGCGCTCGTCGCAACGCCTTCACCACCGCGAATGCGGAAGAACTGTGACCACCGGACGTGGCTCTGGAGCTCGCCCGAGAACTTGAGGTTCGGGATCTTGATCTGCGTGACGTTCTGCGAAATGGGCATGGCGACCTACGAGGGGCTGATGACGTCGACGTTCGAGCTCACGACCGTTATTTGCAGGTCATCGGTGACAGGATCGACGCGCGCGCGGAACGCGAGAGACTCGATCGCGCGTCGCATGCGCTCGGCTGGGGTTGGTTGCGTTCCGTCATCGCTCGTCACGATGCCGACGTCGAAGCGCTGCTCTGCCGGCTCCGGCGTAAACGTCTCGTCGGGCAACCAAGAGACGGCCTCGCGAACCTTCCCCCACTTGCCACGCCGGAGCGAGCTCCAGCGAAGCCGAATGTGGAACTGCTTCACGGGCGCGTTCGTTGTCGTTTGTTCTCTCGTCTGCTCTTTCGTGCGCGACGATTCAGAGACGACGGCCCAGAAGAGATACGGACGACGGTTGTAGATGGTGAGCAGAAGGTGCTCGCTCTGGATGTCGAGTCCTACCTTGGCCCAAGGCGCCCACAGGCCCCCCGGCTCGCGTGTTCGGTAGTAGTAGACGGGAGGGTTTGCCCGCGTGCGCGCCACGACATGCAGCGTCGTCTTGCCCGTGTCAGGGTCGGTATCGCTTACCGACGCGGCGACCTCAGGATTGGCGATCTCCTCGAGACCTTGAAGATACGCGACGACCGAGTCTTCGATGAGATCGGTCGAGAGTTGCCCCTTCGACAGGTTGGTCTCCAGGTCTTGAAAGAGCGGCGACTTGTCGTCGCGCAGCGAAGGCTGAATCCAATTTTCCGGAAAGAGGAAGACTTCTCGGTTCGCCTGCCAGATTCGGTACGCCTTCATCCACTTCCACTGGCGCGCATCGTCAGCAGACAACGCGAACCCTGGCTCGCGGTTGAGCAGGATGCGTTCGAGATACGTTTGTGTCGAAGCGAGCGCTTGGACGGTGCGTGAGGTTTGTGCGCATGACTGCTGCTCCACATCGAGAAGCACATCGCCAGAGAGATCGTCAGAGTCCCCAAACCCGGCAGTATGGACGAGGTAGTCCACCATCGCATCGCGCTGTCGCTCGCGGATCGCGTTGCGCGTGGGCTTCGCAACAGCCGCCCAAGCGTCTGCCGGGAACGTTCCCCGAATCGCGTCTTTGACCGCCTGCGCGTCGACTGCTGCCGAACCGAAGGTCCCTACGGACCACGCCAAAACTGTCGCAGCTGACACTCCCAATTGGTTGACAAGCGCCATGATGTTGCGAATGCGAACGAGCGGAAGCTCATTGACGAAGTCGGGCTGGAGGATCGAAAGCGTGGTGCAGATGCTCGTGAGATCGGTGCTGCTCCAGCCCGTTCGCGCCGAGATGTCGTTCAAGAGCGCGCCGAGACTCGCGTATCGAGGTTCTGTTTCGAAGATGTCGAAGAGGCGCCCCTCGAGGAACTCGGCGCGCGCGTTTGCCGCGTGAACGAGCCGCGCAAAGAGTGCAAACACCGTCGTGCTGGTGGTCCCAAGGACCGGCAACGCGTCCGGGTCGAGCGGCGCTGGCGGCGCGTCGAAGACCCACGCAAGGTCCGTCGCGGTCAGCTTGAGATGCGTGACGAGCGTGCCGACTTTTTGAAGTAGGAGGTATGTGTACCACTGCGCCTTCGCGTTCACGAAGGCGAGTGGCTGCGTGAACGATACGAGTGCGCCGAACAAGGCGAGAGGGCTCGTCGTGTCGGGTGCTCCGCCCGTTGTTCGAGCGTGCAGCAACGTCCGAACGAGCGCGTCGGCGACATCGTTGGTGACGTGGATCTCCTGCGCGACGCGAGCGACGATGACTGTCTGCTGGTCGATGAACTGCTGAATGAGCGGTTGGAAGTACGCGAAGCGAGCATCGGTACCCACGAGCTGAGAACCGCCCGTCAGATTGTTCTCGGCGGTCGTTACGTTGACGAACGCTCCCCACGAAGCTGAGATGAGTGCGTTTTGCGCGACCGTCGTCTCGGTCGACGTGCCCGCGACAATCGCGTAAGCACGTGGCGCATCTCCTGGCGTCGCGGTCGGAGCGTAGAAGGCTTCGAGGTAACTCTTCGTGACGGCGCCGCTCTTGTCGATCGCTGCAGGCTTGACGGCAATCAGCGCCCTTTGTAACGATCCGAGGAAGGTTTGAATGTGCGTATCGGACGGTGTTTCGACAGCGCCCACACCGACGATCCCGGCGGAAGCGTTCGTGATGCTCGTCCAGCCCGTGGTCGGCGCGGCGACCGTGAGCGTTCCCGCCTCGCAGGGTACGGCACCCGTGAGCAGAGACACGAACGTGACAGTGTGCGTGCCAGCGCCAGTCGCAACCGCGGAAACATTCGCAAAGACGAGCTCTGGGTGTCCCTCAACGCTCGCAAAGAGAGCAGGGGAACCGAGAGCCGTGAGGTTGCCGTTTCCGTCGAGTGTCGCCGCGCCCGCACCGGCCGTAAAGGTTGCGTCCATCACGACCGTGCACTGCACGGTCGTCGAGGTGACGACAGCGTCTTCCTTGTGCCAGAGAATGTAACGAACGTCTTCGGGTGTCAGCCCGTAAGCTGCGACATCTGCGGCATCGTCGATGAGGTGGATCGCGTCGAGCAGCGGTGTGGCTGATCCGAACGGCGAGCGGTTCGTGAGAGTAAGGAGGACGAGCAAACTCTGAACAGAGAGCTTGAGCGCCTTCGCGAGCGTGACGTAGCGGTAGAAGATCGACAGGTTCGCGAGCGTCAGATTGGACGAACCGAGCGACTCCTTCGTCACAATCGCGAGAATCGACGTAATGTCCGTCCCGAACGTGCCGGCGATCGACGCGTAGAAGCCGGAGAGCGCGCGCGTCTCGTCGGCCAACGCCGTCCGGCCAGGGTTGAGCTGAAAGGCATTCTTCACATTGCTTATGCCGAAGATCTTTTCGAAGGGCGAAACGTTCGTCACCGGATCCACGGCGGTGTCGATCAACTTTGCCGTGCGCCAGGTGAGGACGGCATCGACCGACGTTCCCGTGCGTCGGACAATCTCCTTGGCATACGCGAGTGGTGAGATGAGATTGAAGTCAAGTGCACCGCTCGCGCCGAAGCTGTCGATCGCGCGATCGGTTTGGCGAATCGTCCACCCGAGCGCATAGTGAAGGCGCGTGAATCGATGAAAGCGATCGAAGAACGAAGCCGATGTCGTTCCTGATAGATCGAGGCCATCGAGCGTTGCCTTTTCCGTGTCGCACGAGCCGTGCAGGTTGAGAGTGATGCCCGACGACGCCTGCACGTACTTCGATGCGACCACTGCGCTCGCATCGTCGAAAGAGAGACCGCTCTTCGCGAGCAGTACGCTTACGGCAACAAACCGCGCGTACCAAGGCGTAGCGGGTGATGGCGACAAGCCCCAGTAGTCCGTCGCCGCAAGCGACGAGACGAGCGAACCCGAACCCTGAATGACCTCGAGCTGGAGCTCTGACATCGCGAGAACTTCTCTCGCCCAACTCGCATCGGTGTACGGGTCGGCAACGAGCGTCGCGGCCAGCGGCGCAAAGAGGATGGCAGATCGAGTGGTGTTCTTGGCCGCGACGTAGCTGCGCGTCTCGTCGAGATAGAGGTTGTACGGCATCGACCACGGGTACACTTTCGTCGCGAGCGTGTCGTATGCAGCTGTGAGTAGATGCTCGGGGTGAAGAGCGAGATCGTCCGCGGACCACGTCGTCTGGTTGTAGGCAGGCGTGTCGATCGTGATGCCGTACCGCGCGCCGAGATACGCGTTCACCTCCGCGATCTCGGCAGCGGTCAGCGCACGGTTGTAGATGATGACTTCGGCAATGCTGCCGTTGAGGTACTCACCGGGGGTCGCTGCACCGGAACCGAGCGTGAGTGCGGTGCGTGGATCTGTCGTGCCGGACGTGCCGGTGGCATTCGGAGTATTCGTGTCGACGCGAATCGCAGAACTTGCCGCGTTGAACACGCCGCAAATCACATGCGGCTTGGACGTTCGCGCGGTGCCCGAGCTCAGGGTCGTGCCCGCGTAGATACCTCCATCTGTCGTCCCCGCGCTATTGAAGATGACGCGCTCGTTGAGCGTCCCACCATCCGCCAGGTATTGATTCGCTGTGGTGCCGTCGAAGTTGCCGACGATGAAGATTGTCTCTGGATGCGTCAGTGATGACGCCCAGGTACTCGAGACAAGTCTGTTGGACCCTGCCGCGGAGAACGCCACAGTCGGCTGGTAGTTGTAGTTCGGGTCAACGACTTTCAGCGTGGGCTGGGCGCCCGACGTGGTCTGCAGCAGGTCGTGTGTCGTGTCGTGTAGTGCTGACTGATCGTTCCATCGGCCGATCGTGTAATCGACACCGTAACGCTCGCGTGCATAGGCGGCGAGTTGCTGCACCTGCGTCTGCGTCAAATCTCCTTGGAAGTAAACGATCTCGGCGATGTCGGAGTTCGAGTACAGCACACCGTGTCCGGCATAACTTCCGATGGTGACGCCTGCGAAGCCCGTGGTCCCAACGCCGGTGACCGTATTGTTGTACGCGTTCGTTCCGACAGCGAGTTTGAAGTTCGTGTCGAACTGCGCGACGAGCAGACTCGCAGCACCATCGACGGCCACGCCAGAATTGAGCGAGCCAGTTATGCCGAGCGCCCCATTCGAATGATCGGCATACACGGCGAATTGGTGCGCGCTGTCGATGCTGTCGACGAAGTAGGTGTTCGTCGTTGCGTGAGCGGCGTTGTCTTTCGCGATGATGAAGATCGTAACGGGCTGTGCCTGAGCCGCGGACCAGTTGGGGGTAGCGAGCCATTGACCCGACGTGCCCGGTTGAAACTTGACCGTAGGCTGTCCGTTGAAAGCAACGTTGCTGGCGTTGTATGTCGGCTGGTTTGCTGCCGTCGCTTGCGTTGCATGGCGATTGCCATCTCCGCTTGGGCCGATGTCGTTCCACCGAACCACGTTCGCCGCGACGAGCACGACGCCTTGATCGGCGCGGTAGCGCGCGAGAATCGTTGCGCCGATTGCAGCCGGGTCTGCAGCCTCGACAAGGCTGTCGGCGCGGTACCACGCGGTCAGTCCGGAGATGGCTGACGGATCAACGACCCTTTGCTCGAGCACCTCGTTCGTGATGTCGATTGATGGCACCAGCGTGTTCGTGTTTGTGCACGAGAGCTGAATTTTCGTGATGTCGGGCCGACGCGTTTTCAGCGCGCGAAGCATCGTCGGTGTCGCGCCGCTCGGTCGTTGCTCGAGGAAGTGCAGAAGGTCCGTCAGATATGCCGCAGCGCCTAAGACGGACGCGCACTCGTCGCATTGGCAATAGTCGAGGCTCCCGAACATGCTCGACCAGTCCGCGATGGTCGACGGTGCTGCGAGCGCGCCCGTTGCGTCGAATCCGAGTTGCGGGAGCGCTCCCCCAGCGCCGGGCGCTTGAAAGGAAGCGCCGTACTGCATCGCTATTTGGGTTGCGAGCGCGCTCGTGTGTGACGCTTTGACGTACACTTGCTTTGCAAGATCGCTCGACCAGCCATACGTCGCCGACGTCATGAGCGCGATGAACGGTTCTCGCCCGTAGAGGCTGATGCTTCGCGCCGACGTGAATCCCGCATTCCAGAGGCCTTGTACCGTGGAGTAGCGATTGACCTCGGGCGCGACCTTGAAGAGACGCGCCACGCGCTCGACCAGCGGTTGAGCGCCGGTGTTGCTCGAGAAGGCGGAGGGATTCGAACGAACGAACGCAGGTAACGAGGTCGACGCAAAGTCGAACGAAGGATTGGATGAGAAGAACGTTCCGACGTTGGCTCCAGCAGCGGTCGTACCTGTGAGGGGACTCCCGCTGTATGCGGTGACAACGGCATTGGATGGGAATGCTTGTGCGAGCGCCGTCACCATCGCCGTCGCGTACTCGTCCGCAGTCCCAGGGGTGCCGGGGGTGTCGAAGACCTCGCCAGGAACCCCGACAGTAATCGCGCTCGACCCGCCGGGAAGCGTGACGCTCGAACCGATCCGCGTGATGAGCTGCGCCTTGGTTTGCTTCGCGAGATCTGCGGCTGTTTGGATACCGGCGAGCCAAAGTGACTGGACCATCGGCGGGTGGTTGAGCGTGTAGATCCCCATGCCCAACGCGTTCTTCGCGTTCGTGAGCTGTGCTCCCGTTAGCCCTGTCGTCCCTGGAAGGGTGGGATCTGCCCAGAATTGTTCCAGTGAGCCCGAGTAGTTTACGTACGCGTTCAACAAGGCCTGTTGAGAACCCGACGCCGGTGGGATCGATGTGCTCGTCGACGTGATGCCGGCGACCGCCAGGATCACGGACAAGCGTGAGATGACACCCGTCGAAGCGTCGGTCACACCAAAGTTCGCACGGAGGCCTTCCAACGTCGTTAGCTGGGACGTCGCAACGTTCGCAAATGTCGACGACACGAGGTTGCCCGTAATCGCGTGATTGACCGCCCCTTGCCGGTCCGCCGCAGTGACCGCAAGCGCAGCCGACACGCTCACACGCTGACGGGCGTGACCGATGGCGTAGAACAACTCGGGCAATAGGCCGGCCCCCGCGTAGAACGCTGCCGCGTTCGCGTCGACGGCAAGTTGAATCAAGTTGGGAGATAGCCCGAACTTGTTAGCGATCGTCGTCACGTTGGCGCTCGTCAGATCCTTTGCTGCGACGGCACCGCGTGACGCCTCGATCGCTGCAGCGATGGCACCGTATTCAGAGGTGCCGGCGAGTTCGGTGTTCCCGACGACGAGGTCGACCTCGATACTCTGACCAACGTTCGCGGTGAGCTCCGCATGGGCCTTCTCGGTGATGCCGCTGTACGCGCGCACCATCAAGTCGAGCTTGGCGCCCGCATAAGCAACGTCGATGTTGTAAAACCCGTTGGTATCCGTCGTCGTCTGCGCGAGAAGATTTTCGCCAGCAAGTTGAACGTCGAACGCCTTCACGGTGTAACCACTCACCGGCGTACCGTCTTGGCTGCGCAAGTAGCCCTGAATGTGCGTGCCGGTGACTGCGAGCACGACCGTCGTCACGCCTTCGACTGGACTCCACGTTTGGGTTGGGTCTGGCTCGATGTACGAGCCGTCACTGAGCAGACGAAAGTAAATCTCCCGGCTAGGCGTCGACAGGTCACGTGCATGGATGAGCGCTTCGAACTTTCCGAGAGCATCCGTGACCACAGAGGTGCGCGCTATCGCCCACGCGGCGTTTTTCTCCCACAGCTCGACGGTCAGACCAGCCACGGACTGCGCCGCGGCTCCGATCAGCTCGACACGTCCGCGCACTGCCCATGTCCGTAGATCGGAGGTCGAGTCGACGCGTTCGACGACGGACGCGAGCGAATCTTGCGGTTTTGGCTCAAGCACGAGCAGCGCGTTTCGTCCGAGCGCCATAAGCGCATGAAAATCGGGCGCGGCGAAACGCGAGCGGTAACGCCGCAGCGTCGGTGATGGTGCCGCGCGAAGCTCGCGCGCGATGTCCTCATTCTCCATCAGCGCCCGAAGCGCGAGGAGGCAGGCGTCCGTCACTCCAGAAAAGCGCGTCTCGTTGCTCATGGCGCGCTCCGCAGAACGCGACCGCAGCCGCATCGGCCCAGGGTTACGACGACGACTCGTCCGCAGGTGCAGCGTTCGCGCTTCCGTTTGATGTGCGCACCAGCGTTGGCTGAGACCCAGCACCTGAATGTGATATCGGATGCGGTCGCCGCCGCCGTGGAGAGCTGATACCGAAGATACCGCGCGTTGTAGACCACATTCGGTGTCGTGGCCCCGAGGAGGAGTCGCGATACGGTCACCCCCGTCGTGCTAATCGAAAAGGAAAATGGTGAGGCTCCCGCCGGGGCCGAAAAGTTGACGTCGTCCTTCGTCGGCGAAAACTGATAGGTCCACGTGAACGTCGCGCCGCTGAACTCTTTCACTTCGAGCCAGCCGACGCCATCCTGATAGTCCCCGAGATCGAGCCACTGCGACTCGGGTTGCTTAATCGTCGTCGCGACAGCAGGCGTCCTGAGTGTTGTCCAATTCGAGAGCATCAGGCTGAACATGTTGGCTACTTCCCCGAAGGTTCTTTCTTCGTTTCGATGCGAAACAACACGTCGAACGGGCGCTCGTCGGGTGTGAGTCGAAAGTGAATTCGTGCGTGTATCGATTGCGCTTCCGAATCGAGCCACTCGGACACGCTGCGGCGCTTGTCGCTCACTTCTTTTTCTCCACACGACGCCATGCCGCTTGTTTCATTTCTTCAACGTCGAGTTCAGGCGTTGCGGCAAGAAGACCCACGTTCAGGAAGCGGCCCGTCTCCGGAATCGCGTAAACGTCGGCGACGCGGACGCGCTTTCGCAAGGAACGAACAACGCGAGTTTGGCGCGTCATTGTCACATTCCCGGTGCGTTTGCGGCGATGACGAGACGAAACGTTGCATCGAACGGCGTACTGCCCGAAACCATTTGCCAACGCACGTAGCGCGCAAGCGGCGTCCCACTCGTGGTCGACATGATGACCTTCGTCGGCGTCTGCACGCCCATCGTCATTCCAACGAGGTTCTGCGAGTAGATGTTCGCGGCGTTGAAGAAGGCCTCATCCTTGGTTGGACTTGTCTGGACATTCAAGGTGACCGTGGCCGCGCTACTCGGCGTGACCTCCCGAACTTCGAGCCAAATGACCACGTCTTGGTACTGTTCGAGGTCGAGCCAGTCGGCCTCCGTTTGGGTCACCGTTGTACTGCTTCCGCGGACGGTGATGATGTCTTGCAGAACGTAAGTGCGCATGCGATCTCCTTGCTTGCTACGTCGATGAGGGCGTCGTGATGCTGCGGTTGAATGGTCGTCGCCCAGAGCGATTGGCTACGACCCAAAGGCGGAATGTCATGTCGCCGGCGGCTCCAACGGGAGCTGAGAGCTGCCAGCGAAACCACCGTGAAAACGGCGTCGTGAGCTCGGGAATAGCGCTCAAGACGCTTAGTCCAACGGCGCTTGGGCTCGCGCTGAGGATCGTCGCGAAAAGCGATTCGTCCTTCGTCACCGCTGACTGGAACGCTATCGTCGGCGGAGTGGCAGTGGGCGTCACCTCACGGACGTCGAGCCATACGAACACTTCACGATAACCGGCGAGGTCGACGTAGTCGGCCTCAGGTTGGATCACCGCGACGCCGGACGCGACGCGTACCGTCGTCAAATCTTGGGCGAGAAAACACTTCACGTGAGCGCCGGACCGTTTGCGGCGACAATCGCGCGGAACGTGGCGTCCCAGAGTGCGCTTGCGGGCCCCACGACGCGCCAGCGCACGTACCGGGCGAGGGGAACCGACGCCGTCAGCATCAGCGCTCGCAGCACGATGGTTGTTGATGATGCGCTGACGAGCGCGCTCGACGCGAGCGCCTGAAAAAACGTCGGGTTGCCGTTCGTGTCTCTGGGGTCGTCCTTGCTTGGCGCCGTTTCGAAGTAGAACGTCACCGCGGAAGCACCGCCTGGGGACACTTCGCGAACATCGAGGTAGATGACGATGTCGCTGTACTGCTCGAGGTCCAGCCACCCAGTTTCGTCCTGTGTGACCTGGCTCGCTGGACTCGCAGATTGCCCACGCACAGTCGTCCAGTCCGCCAATATGAAACTTTTCATTCATGCCTCAGGTGATGGACATCGCGTAACGATTGTTCAGATAAGTGCGCAGGAGGCGTTTGCTGTTCGTCGAAAGCGTTCCGCTAAAAGCGACCACTTCGGCGATCGTCCCGATCCATGCGCTACCACCGCCGAAGGCGAGACTGTGCACGCCGAGCGAAATTGAGTTGAAGCCGTTCGTGCCGGCGCCTCCAGACATCAAAACGCTTGAAAAGCTGTTGATTTGGTAAGCGGTGCTCGTCGGGTTGAGCGACTCGAACATGAAGGCACTTGGGGGCACGTTCCAGAAGCTCCCTGCTGCGCTGTTGATGCTGACGCCAGAGCTCGCTGTCAGAACGCCGGTACTCGACACGAAGCACGCGTCGCCTGCACCGCCGCTATTTCCATCCATGAAGTAGTTGGTGCCGACAGTCGACGTGCGATGTCCGATAAGAACCCAGGTCTTCGGCTGCGCGATTGTCGGGCTCCACGTGGAGGGGTTCGCGAAATAGCAGTTCGCGTTCCCACTGAACGCCATCGTCATCTGGCCGCCATATGACGCATCCGAAAGCGTCATGATCGGTGCGGAGCTTCCAGCGACGAGACTGCGGCCCGGATCGTTCAGTCCGCTTTGGTCGGCCCAACCCGTCACAGTTTGGTTGGTGAAAGTCAGACCGCGATCTGCGCGCAGCCAAAAGACACAGCCACCGAGCTGCGTCGGCGCGAAATGGAAGTGCCGATTGCCCGAACCCACGATTCGGAAGGTCGCGTCGAAGGTGCTCGACGGGCCGGTGGGGGCCAGGCGCCACCGTACAAATCGGGCTAGCGGACTTGCCGAGGCGCTCGACGTCTTGACGATGATGGGTGCACCAGCGGCGGTGACGGTCAGCGGAATCGGGCCTGCGATGGGTTTGAAACCGGTTTCATCGGGCGTTCCGGAAGACTCGATGTAGAGAAGGACGTAGCCGTTCGCCGCGCCGGTGGGGTTCGTGACTTCCGCACATTCGACCGTGAATGTCGCGTCGTTGTACGGTTCGATGACGGCCCAGTCGGCCGAGTTCTGTACGATGCTCGCGAGTGTCGCGGAGTTCCCTCGGATCGTCGTCCATGGACACACAACAAATGACCGTCGTGAGAAGGAAAGATCGGGTAGCGCAAGAGGCGTAGCCATCACGCGAGCCCATATGCAGCAACCCAGATCCTCAGCGTCGCGTCCCACGGCGCGCCATCCCCCGTAAGATTCCAGCGAAGGAATCGCATCGCCGGGATCTTCGCCATGGAGGCCAGCACGACGTTCGTCTGGAGGCCCACTGCTAGGGTGAACTGGGGGATCAGCGGAACGAACGCTGCATTGAGCGCCACGCACGACGTCTCGAATGTGAGCTTCGCGCCGCCGAGGGCCTCACGTACCTCGGTGTAGAGGACGAGGTCCTCGAGGTTCCCGAGATCCATCCAGCTTGGAGCGGACTGAATGACAGTGAGCCCGGTCGTTCCACGGATCGTTATGAGGTCTTGAAGCAGCAGCCCTTCCACGTGCTCGAGCGTGCGCGAACGGAACGACG
>Ga0170475_122258879_pt1 | contig 13498 bp, 11 predicted proteins | sample Soicark_Litter_5_FD_111474 | JGI IMG/M metagenome (GOLD analysis project Ga0170475, IMG submission 111474) | Avena fatua rhizosphere microbial communities from Hopland, California, USA. Combined Assembly of 48 SPs | reverse complement strand
TTCGCCGCAAGCCGTCCAAAGAACCGTTACAACAATTTCGGGGGGACGTTCGGAGGACCAATCGTAAGGAACAAGGTCTTCTTCTTTCTGTCCAACGAGTACCGCCGCATCTACCAGAACACAGGAGTACGCACCGGCATTGTGCCTACGGAGGCGCAGATTGCGGGCAATTTCGCCGGTGGACGCGTGATCACAAATCCGGCAACGGGGCAGCCCTATCCCGGTAATATGATCCCCTCCTCGCAGATCGATCCCAATGCGGTGAGGCTGATTCAGACGTACTTCCCGCGTCCGACTCCAGGTTTCAGCCAAGGCGGCCTGAACTACACATCCTCGGAGCCCGATGGGACGAAGTATCGCTCCGGTCTGGCGCGAGTGGACTATAACATCTCGCCCAACCTGCTTCTGTTTGCACGTTGGGACATTGACAGCACCCGGTTACTGAGCCCGTACGGTTTGTTCGCGACGAATGTTATCCCGAATGTTGCGGACTCTGAACAGTCGCACGTCATGCGCCTCTGGAACGCCTCTCTGAACTGGGTCGTAAGCCCCACGACGGTGAACCAGGTGACCGTAGCCTCTTACGAGCCTTCCCTCGCGATATCTACCTCGCCGAATGCGGCGAGAAGCCGTGCGCCGGGATTGAACATCCCCACCGTCTACGAAGCACAGACTGACTCTTCCAGCTTTATTCCTTCGCTCAGCCTCGCCAATGGCTACACGGGCGTTTCGATTATCTGGCCGCAGAACATCGGCGGCTACACGTACGAGGTTATCGACAACCTGTCCTGGATCAAAGGACGGCACAGCATTAAACTCGGCGGGTCCATCGATATGGAGGAGAAGGCGCAGAACAACAGCAACCCGAACAACAACGGCACGTACACATTTAATGGAAGTGTCACGGGAGACTCGTTGGCCGACCTTCTGATCGGCCGAGCTTTTCAGTACAGCGAGAACTCAGCCCACGTTTTCGGAAGCTCACGCTGGACTAACTATTCGCTTTACCTTCAGGACCAGATCCGAGTCAACGATCGCCTGAATCTGACCCTCGGGTTGCGGTGGGAGTATTTCCAGCCCGAGCAAGATAACGACGGGCTGTTCTCGATATTTCTGCCGTCACGTTTCGATCCATCGAAGGCGGCGGTTGTTCAACCTAATGGACAGATCGTGACAGGCACGCAGAATTTCAGCAATGGCATTGTGCTCTCAGGCACGCCTGAGAATCCGTTTGGGAACGCTGCCTTCAACTCGACGAAGAATACGTTCGCGCCACGAGGAGGGTTCTCCTACACGCTGAATAAGAGCGCCACGACCGTGCTGCGCGGAGGCTTCGGCATGTTCCATGACTGATGGTCGCAATTTGTCTCTGCTTTGCGCAACAACTATCCTTTCAATCAGAATGCTCAGATTTTTTCGACGCAACTGAGCAATCCCGGCGCCGGAGAACGCCGATTCTTCCCAATCGGTTTGACCAACTTCACATCTCCGTGGAACATTCCGTACCTGATGAAATGGTCGTTGGGCGTCCAGCAGCAGCTTCCGAGCGAAATGTTGCTCGACGTCAGTTATGTCGGCTCACGAGGTGTGGCCCTGCTTCGCACTCGTGACATCAATCAGCCGGTTGCAAGTTCGCAGGTTGCGGCAGGAACGTTGAACGTCAACGCAGCGCGACCCTACCCTGGATTTGCCGGGATCTCCTCCTATGAGACCTCTGGCAATTCCATCTATCATTCCCTGCAAACTTCGCTGACACGGCGTTTCTCGAGCGGTTTCGCGTTCCAGGGGAGCTACACGTGGAGCCGCACGATCGACAACGCCGTACCGCCGATCAACTCGTATGCTGCGAATGCGATGGAGCGCGCTGTGGCCTCGTTCGATCGCACGCACGTTCTGGCATTGAGTTATGTGTATGAATTGCCGTTCGGGCGTAATTCAAATGGTCTGGCGCGTTACTTTCTCCAGGGTTGGCAGATCTCGGGTATTAACAGCATTCAGTCGGGCAATCCGCTGACGGTTACGATCCCAAGCGACCGCGCGGGAGTCGGTTCCACAAGTCAACGCCCGGATATCGTTGCGCCGATTACAACGGACAACACGCTCAGGCGCTGGTTCAGCCCCGAGTCTTTCGCATTGCCGGCGCTGGGCATGTTCGGCAATGCCGGACGAAGCATTGTGCGTGGCCCCGGCATAAACAACTGGGATGTTTCCTTCAGCAAACGCACCCAGCTTTCGGAGCGTGTCACACTTCAATTCCGGGCCGAGTTCTTCAACCTGCTAAATCACACGCAGTATTCGGGAGTGGGAACTTCATTCGGAGCCGCCACTTTTGGCCAGGTGACTTCGGCTCGGGACCCGAGGATCACACAGTTAGGGCTGCGGCTGCAGTTCTGAAACCTGATGACGTGGGTCGCGAAATGCGGCCCGGGCCCTAGTTATTTGGGCACCGGCAATTCAACTGCGTTGACGACTACGTGGCCAAAAAAAAAAAAGCCATCGACCCCGTCGATTTCGCCGTGCTCCGTTCGACATCCTCATGAAGCCCACCTTCCCTGGTTGACTACATCACGGAAAAGCGGCTTCGAAGTCGCAATTTCTTAAGCAGAAACAAAGAGGAGATAAGCACAATGGAAACCAAACCCACCCACGAACAAGCGCAATTGCATTTGCAGGTATACGAGATGCGGCGCGAGGCGCGACTGCGGCAGGCGCGCGATTGGTTTTTCAAGAACTATTTCGCGGACAGCCTGGACGAGTCTATGCGAATCGCGGCGCCAGGCACGGAGACAGGCGCCTTCGTAATGATGGTGTTCAGTTATTGGGAGCAGGCCTGTGCGCTGCTCAACTATGGTTTGCTGCACGAAGACCTGTTCTTTGAAACGAGCGGAGAATTTTTGGCGTGTGGGAGCGCGTGAGACCGATTCTCCAGCAGGGCAGGGAGAGATTCGGGAATAAGCAGTTTCTTGCGCATGTGGAGAAAGCGGCGACCCGCTACGAAACCTGGATTGAAGCTCGCTCACCGGGGAGCCTGGCTGCTATGCGCGAGTTTTCGAAACAGCTTCGCGCGCAATTAGCAAAGGCCGCTGCATAGCCCCTGACCGCAACGGGCTCTTAATCGCCCGCATAGCCTGCACTGCCGGGAGCCGAAGTGCTCCTGGCACCGCCGGCCAGGCCAACAAAGCCGTGAGTAATAACACGCATGTCACATGTTCAGGTATTGCCTCTGCGTGTACTCGGGTGTAATATCGCCTGAACAGGCGCGCCGTAGTTTTGGCGGCCGATGAACCGATCTCGTTTGTTCCAGCCACAGGCGCCTGTTGAGGAGGCTGCATGTGGAGATCCCTGACAACAACTCTGCTGTGCGCGGCTTTGCCTGCGGGCCCTTGCTTCGGTCAAACATCCAGCAAAATCGACTTTGCCCGTGATGTATCGCCGCTATTGAAGCAAAACTGCATCAGCTGTCACGGACCAGCCCAGCAGACCAACGGGCTGCGGCTCGACCGTAAGAGTTCCGTCCTGAAGTTCGGCCTTCGCCGCGTCGTGCCCGGGAGTAGTGAGAATAGCTTTCTTTATCACCGGTTGATCGGCACAGAATACGGCATGCAGATGCCGCCAACGGGCCCTCTGCATCCCGAACAAATCCAAGTCATTAAAATGTGGATTGACCAGGGTGCTGACTGGCCTGACTCTCTTGCCAACGAGGTTGACCTGCCGCCCGTCGACACCAAGGCAGCTACCCTAGTCGAGGCTTTGCGAGCAGGCGGCCCGCGGCCGTTCCTGAAGACGGTAAAAGCCGATCCGAAGCTCATTAACTCCCGCGGACCGGGAGGCGCTACCCCTTTCATGTACGCAGTACTGTACTCCGATACGGCAACGCTCGAAAAGCTGCTAAAGCTTGGCGCGGATCCGAACAGGCGCAACGACGTCAACGCAACAGCCCTGATGTGGGCAGGCGGTGACCTCGATAAAACTCGCCTCCTGTTGGACCACGGTGCTGACGTGAACGCTCGATCCGATGACCTAAGGACACCCTTGATGATCGCGGCCCGAAGACCTGGAGCGGACGCAACCGTGCGGTTGCTGCTCGAGAGGGGCGCCAGTCCCAACCCCAACGCGAAGCCGTTCTCCGAGTCATCTCCACTCATTGAAGCAGCGACCGCCGGCGAGCCCGGCATCATGCAGTTGCTCCTTGAGCACGGCGCGGAGCCGAAAGCTGCCGCCCAGCCAGCTTTGACGATGGCTGTGACCAATGGATGTTCAAAATGCCTGGACTTGCTTGTCGCCCGCAAACTCGACGCATCTGCTTATACAGCCGCGCTGGCGGACATTGCAGTTCTCGCCGACGTGAATACGGTACGCGTGATGTTAGATCAGGGCGCGAATGTTAATGTATTTGACCCACTCGGTCGCACACCGCTCATGTACGCCGCGGCGTCGGACGCGCTGCCGCTGGATGTCGTCAAATTGCTCATCGAACGCGGCGCCGACGTAAACGCGAAAAGCAAGCACAAGCTGTCAGGTGATGCCGGACTAACTGTCCTCGATATCGCGAAACTGCGCGGGGACACGCCGATCGTGGATTGGCTAGTCAAATCCGGCGCAAAGGCAACGGATGCCGCCTCGCCCGCTCTGAGGGCGGTGCGCGAAAACTCCATCCGTAGTGCCATTGATAGAAGTATGCCGCTCGTACAGCGCTCGGATTCATCCTTTAGCGCAAAGTCCGGGTGTGTGTCGTGTCACAATAACAGCCTGCAAGCAATGGCGGTGAGTGCATCCAGGAAAGCCGGATTCCGCGTCGATGAGGCAATCGCAGCCCAACAGGTCAAAGCGAACACAGCGATGCTCGAGAAGACCCGCGAACGACTATATCAAGGCTTTTTCGTTCCGGTTGGAGACATGTTCGGTCCTTTCATTTTTGGGTACATTCTCACCGGCCTCGCAGGTGAGCAATACCAGCCGGACCTAACCACTGATGCCGTCGCTCTGTACCTCAGAACGCGCCAGGCGCAGGACGGCAGTTGGCCATTCCCACAAGGCGACAGCCGGCCGCCCTTATGTTCCAATCACATCTCGCAGACTACTTTGTCTCTCCGCGCGCTTCAGCTCTATGCCCCAAGAACGAACAAAAGTGATTGGGATCGAGCGATCGAACGCGCTGCAGCGTGGCTCGCCAGAGCTCAGACCAAGAACAACGATGACCGGGGATGGCGGTTGTTGGGACTTGCCTGGTCAGCAAAGGACAAAAATGCAACGCAGCAGGCATTGCGGGAGTTGTTGGGCACGCAGCGGCCCGACGGCGGTTGGTCCGACATCCCGTCAACTGGCAGTACTGCGTACGCGACCGGGCAAGCGCTCTTCGCGCTACATACTGCTGGCCTGCCCGCCTCGGATGCGGCTTACGAACGCGGAGTTCAGTTCCTGCTCAAGACCCAGCAGGAGGACGGCTCGTGGTACGTGAGGACGCGCGCACTCGGGTTCCAACCGTATTTCGACGCAGGCGTTCCATATGGCTTCGATCAATGGATCTCAGCGGCGGGAACAAGTTGGGCCACCATGGCACTCGCCACCGCAGCCCCGAAGCTCGCGCCTTCGGCAAATTCATCTCGGACGCGAGCTTCACAGGTCCGACAGAACCAGACCGGCTCGAATAGTAATACGGCAATGAGTGCTCGCGACCTCGGCCGTTGATCCGGCCGCGCTCTTTCTCTATCTCTCGGCACGTCACGGTTTGATGTTGACGTTCTTTCGCGGGATTTCTCGCCTTGATGAGGCGAGGAATAATCATGGCGCTAAGAACTGCAGCAATCCAGATGATCTGGCCTGACGACGAGGGTTCCTTCTACCGGAAGCTAGTGGATACGCTCGGCCAACCCCGGATTCGCGGGTGTGGCCTTGCTTCAACCGGCACACGGCCCGGCGCTAAGTTGCTACCGTCAGGCGAGGTCGAATAATGCGGGTTAAAGCATGAAACTGGTCGTCATCGGGTCGCATTGGCCTAATCAGATGCCTTCCATACCGATCTCCCCGTAGGAAACGCGAGTCGGCCGCCTAGCGCACACCGCTGGGACCTCCGACGCCGGCGAAGTTGAGTGCTCCGGCAGCGAAGTGGGTGGAAGTGGTCATCGGTTTTCTGGAGCCGAGTTCGAGGCACCAAACGTCGAAGGCCCCGGTCGCCTTCGTGTCGCGGTCAGCGCAACTCGAGCTTCGGCGTACCAGCTGATGTAGCCGCCATTTGACTCGGGGATAAACGTTTGCCATTCCTCCCGAGGTAGCTGCTGTACTTTGCAGTAGCCATCGCCGTTCTTGCGGCCTCGGCTTCGGCCATATACGAACACGCCCGCATCCCGCAGATTATGGAAAATCCGGAGCACGTGGCTGTGCTCGCGCTTGCCCCAGATTACCTTTGTTGCCGCACAAGCGCGGTTTACGATCGGGTACAACCTGACTCCGACCTGATGAACTTCGCGGCGGAAGTCCGCACCGCCGATCCGCATATTTCCAGTCGCAAATGACCCAACACCCCATCCCTGCAGGCCACGTGGTTCGACGTACGACCGTTTCGGCGGACTTCGGCATCATTTACCGGCTCGCGAAAGTGGCGGCGTGAGGCTCGTAGGGATTTCTGCGGACCACAGATGAACTTCGGGTCCAGGAGGACACCTGCAGAGTGCGGCTCCCAGTATTCAGTCAATTCGTTCAACCTGAATCGTCAACACAATTCCGGGCCATACGCGGACCGATTATTTCCGCCTTCAGCTTGTTATTGCGTCCGCGCCCTCTGAAAGTGCTCTTGCGCTTTTTCCGTCTGCCCGAGACGCCGATAGAGAAGCCCGAGTTGGTAATGTACCGTAGCGGCATCCGGCATTACCGCGGCGGCCTTCTCCAATCGGGATTGCGCCTCGTCCAAGCGGCCGCGAGTCAACAACAGTTTCCCCAATTCGAGTAGCACTTGGCCGTTTTGTGGGCTTATGCGTTCAGCTTCGCGGTATTCGCGTTCGGCCTCCTCATATTTGCCGTTTTCCTTGTGAACAATCCCAAGCAGAAGGTGAGCGTCCTGCACTCCCGCCTTGGCTGCGCGCTCAAATGCCTCGGTGGCCTCGTCAGTTTTGCCCTGCTTTCGATACAACAAGCCTTCTGCGAGGAGCACTCGCGGGCTGGTCGGATCTGCTTCACGAAGGTTCCGTAATGCCAAATGACTCAACGGACTCTCCGTCACATGGTAACTGGCAAGAGCGAAGGCAAACTGAATGTCTCCGTTGTCGGGAAACTTCTGCTGGGCGCGGATTGCCTCCGCGAGCGCCTGTGGCGCTTCGTCGTTCTTGAGCAGTGCTCCGATTAGAAACTCCCAGTTGTGCGGGTTACCTGCATCCAACCGCAAGGCACGCCGAATCGCTTCGATGGCACGTGTCGGCTGATTCAACTTGCCTTGGGCAAACGCGGTAACTGCATGATATTGAGCACGGAGACCTTCGTCGGCCGGCTCGGGTATGTCCGAAAGGCTTGCAAGCGCCTTGTCAGGATATCCCGCTTCATTCTGAGCAAGCGCAAGTTCAACCGCGAGGCGTTCCCTTTCCGGATACTGCCTCTTCGTCGCTTCTAAGAAATTTAGAATCGCTGCATCCCAATGTTGCTGATATAGGTTCGCCTGACCAAGATAGAAATACCCGAAAGGGTTCGAAGGCTCTAGCCGAATCACCGTCCTGAAATGCCGGCTCGAGGTGTTCCAGTCCTTCTTCTGAGCTGCAATCACACCTAAGATCAAGTGAGCATGAGTTGCATTTGGATCGCGCGCGACCACCCGCTGCGCCAGCGATGCGGCCCTAATCGGATCCCCGTTGCGAAAAGCTTCGTCCGCCTGCTCCAGCAGGTTTCCAGCCTGTGCGAGGAGATAACAAGCCGAGAATAAAAAAAGCGCCGCTCTCATATGACCACGACGTGGATCCGCTGATAACTATTTGATTCGTACTCGTCAACGCGATCGGTTGCTCGTTGAGAGGGTTGCGTCCGATCCTGGTCATCCGTAGTTCGGACCAGCAATTCGTATTCGCCGGCGCTGGGAATCCTCCACTCCGATTGCCACAGCACCCATGAGTAAGGTGCTGGCTGAGTCGCCAAAGTAGCGTCGCGCCACGAATTTCCACCGTCGGTGCTCACCTCCACCTGGCGGATACGGTTTTCTCCGGCCCAGGCGGCGCCACGTATCGTAAATCGCCGGCTCGTCAGAATCGCTCCATCCACTGGACGGGAAAATGTCGATTTTACGTTCATTGCAGCAACAGCACCAGCCGCGCGAGTTCCTGTAAGCAGTGATCGGCTAAGTCGTGTGTACTGATTTCCGCTATCCCGATCCGGCTCCGATAGGATCGCAATCTCCCGCAGGCATTTCACCGAGTCCATGCCGTACCATCCGGGAACAATCGCGCGCAGCGGATGCCCATGCTTTGCGTGCAGCTTCTCGCCATTCATGCCGTACGCAACCAGCGTATCGGGATGCATGGCTTTTGTGATCGGAATCGTGCGCACAAATCCATCAGATCCTGAAAGGCGAATGGAGTTCGCTCCGGGCTTCGGTTGCGCTCTTTCGACAAGCGATGCAAGCGGGGCGCCTGCCCATTCCGCGTGGCTGACCATTCCGCCGCCGACCGGGTTCTCGGCGCATTCCAGAGTAACCGGCAGAACCTTCCGCGGAGCGGCGGAAATGTCGTCCAACGACATCTCCAATGGTTTCGCCACAGCGCCCGTAATGGATAATTTCCAGCCGGCCGCAAATATGCGGGTTTGCGGAAAGTGCTCCCGAACGAAGAAGAGATCGTTAGGAACGGCAGGCTCGTCCAGAAGAGACAAGTCAAAGCTGCTCAGCTCCGGTTCTTCACCCTGAACCAGCGCCGTAAGACCGAGACCGAGCAGCGTCCGGCGGGTCAGCAAACTTCGCTGCCCGCCATCACCAGGCGACCTTGAGCGCCATCTGTAATATTCGCGGATCTCCATCCGTACCCGTAATTTTGCCAAAGTTCGGGTTGGTGAGTCCGGTTACCGGATTGGCCAAATGCGTAGCGTTGAAAACGTTGAATGCTTCGAACCGGTACTCGATCAAGCCGGCCTCTCCAAAGAATGGCAGGCGCCAACCCTTCATCAAAGAGGCGTCGGTGTTCGCGTATCCGGGGCCGAAGAGAATGTTTCGCCCGAGCGTCCCGAAGGTGTTGGGCGCGGGATTGACAAAGCGGGTTGTGTCGAAATATTTGTCGAGAATTTCTCCCTTCGACCGACCGGTATCGAGCACAGGATAATCACCAGCAATCAGGTCCGCACGCGCGGAACCCGCACCTGCGGTCGGATTATTCGAAGCTCCGATGTTGAAAGGCCGTCCCGACTGGAGCGTGACAATGCCCCCGAGTCGCCAGTTTCCGAACACCGCGTTGACGGCAGGTTTGTTGGGGTACTTTGGTAAGTCCCAGACGAACGAGCTGACGAACCGGTGTGTCCGGTTCAGATCCGAATTACCCTTCGAGAAGAAGAAATTAAATGGATTATTGATGCCGCGGCTACCTCCAAACCCATTGCGCGAAACGTAATCGAGGTTCCTGGACCAAGTGTACGACCCGCTGACCGTCACCCCCTTGCTGTAGCGTTTGTCCACCGACACCTGTAATGCGTGATAGTTCGAGTTCAGCCCGTGCATCCAGCGTGAGATTGTTTGGAAATCCTGGACCGGACGCCGGGCATCGATGTCCGCGCGATTCTGACTTAACGTGAGATTTGTATTGTAAATCGGCGCATTCTGGTCGTACTCACTCTTCAGGTGAGTAGTTCTTGTACCCACATAACCGACGCGGACCAGGAGACTGCTGACGACTTCTCGCTCGACGGTCAAACTCCAGTTGTGAGTTTCGGGAGTGATGAACTTCTTATCCAGGACGATAGTGTACAGCGGCGTTGGAAAGGGCACGTCGTGGTTGGCTGCGCTCGCAGGAAAGATGTCGAGCGCCTCGCGCCCCGCAAACGGCCGATCGAAAGACCCATTATTGAACTCGACACTGTAGCTGAATGGTGTAACGTTATTGGCGTCGTTTTGCGCATTTAGCGATGGGCCATCGAAAAATAGGGCATAGCCACCGCGAATACTGGTCCTGCCATCGCCGGTAGGCGACCAGGCGAACCCGATTCGTGGCGCGAAGTTGTTATAGTCGGGATCCGTTACCACGCTTCCAAACGTATCGCCGCCACCATAGCCTTCTGGTTTCTTATCGCCGTGGTAAAACAATCCGGGCAGCGCGTTCTTGAAGACCTGGGAACGAATGCCGGCTCTATTCGCTGCATAATCAAAGGTCTGGTTCCGATCGAGCAAGTCCCCGAACAAGTTGTAAGGTTCGTATCGAACTCCAAAATTCAGTGTAAGGTTAGGGCGGATGCGCCACGTATCTCCGAAATACCAGCCCGTTTGCGAGCCGCGCCGCTGCTCCAGTTCGCCGCTATTCTGTGTAAAAAACGAGAAAGCGCCCAAAAGAAAATCTGCACGGTCGAAGCCTTGAGAGTTGCCGGAAGCTGTGGCGTGGCCATCGAACTGGAAGTATCCGGAGCTGTGAAACTGGGTATTGTTGTTGAACCTCTTCCGAACGAAGCTCATACCCCACACCATGTTGTGGCTGCCCTTCTGCATCGTCCAGTCATGCAACAGTTCCAGGCTGCCTCTGCCGAAGCGGATTGCGTGTAACGGCGCACTATACGATACACCGCTATTGCTCAAACTGATATCGATGTGGTTGCCCATCGGAGTGAGATCTACACCCAAATCGGCCATCGTATATGGAAAATCGGTACGGATGTCAGCGATTTGATGAGCACCCGTGAACTGTGTGTGCACGACGGTGTTTGAACTTATCAACCACGTGTGGTTCAAGGTCGCACTGCGAGAGTCACGGAACCCGCCGTAACGGGCAGCGTGGATATTCTCAGGCGGCGAGTGAAACGGCGTGGTGCCGTCACTTTCAAATATGCGAAAAGAAAGGTTGTGGGCAGAGTTGATAACGTAATCGAGCTTACCGATACCCTGTACGCCGTTCTCCGGCTGTGAAATCGTATAGCGAACGAATCCTTCCGCATCAGGCAGCGGCGAAAGCGAGAGGACCTTTAGCGCCGCGGGCGAGAAGCGGTTGGACGGAATCTGGTTGTTAGGGAACGGCTGACCGTTTTGCGGATCGTACAGCTGATCCCGAACGGCCGAGAAATCGCCGCGCCGTTCGGCTGCCGTCAACGTGAGATCCCGATTGTTGCCCGCCGCCTGGCGAATCGTCAATCGCTGGAATCCGCCGAAGCCGAAGAGCTTATTCTTCAGAAATGGGCCGCCGAGAGTGAAGCCGAATTGATTGCGCTTGAGCAGGTCCTTCTCTTGCGAGAAGAAATTCGTCGCATTCAATTCGGTATTGCGAACGAACCAAAACGCATCTCCGTGGACTTGGTTCGTACCCGATTTCGTAATGACATTCAGCGCGCCACCAGATAGTCCGCCTTGCTCCACACCCATATTGCTCGTCTGTGCGCTGAACTCCTGGACTGCGTTCGGAAATGGAAAATCGAGATTGTTGTTTGTCAGATCATCCATGTTCGTCCCGCCGTCAAGGGTGAACCGAAGGTTGTTATTGCGCGATCCGTTGACTGTGATCTCTTTTTGCCCCTTCGGACGCCATGCACTGCCTCCGACATCGCCGCTGTTGTTTCCCGCACCGGATGCGACTCCCGGAGCAAGAAGCACGAGGTCTGCCGGATTTCGGCCATTCAACGGAAGTTCGATGATCTGCTTCGTGTTGACAACGTGGTTCAGGGTTGCGGAACGAGTGTCAACCTGCGATGCCTGCGCGTCGACAGTAACCGTCTCCTGAACATTGCCGAGCTGCATTGCCACGTCGGCTTGGGCATTGTCGTTCGCTTGAAGCACAATGCCGCGCCGCTCGTATTTGCGGAAACCCGGCTGTTCCACTGCAAGCGAGTAGGAACCCACTGGCAGAAGTGAAAAAACAAATGCGCCGCTCGCGTCGGCGACCGCGGTACGGGACAACCCAGTCGCAATGTTTGTGACCGTGACGCGAGCACCCGGCACGACGGCAGCTTGCGCATCCGTTACGGTTCCAAATAGAGACGCCGTATCGCGGGCTTGTCCGAAGCACGCGTTTGGAGCGCAAATCAGCAATGCAAACAAGCATGCCTTTGCGATTCTTTCAGTTGCTGTGCAGCGATTTGCCATGCGTCCTCCTGGATAACCGGCGACAACTCGGGGAAGTGCAACGACGTGGTGTTCAACTTATAGACCAGACGGAGATTGTCTGTCAAGAGAAACTCAAAAGGTCAATCCGGGGAATATAGTATGAAGAGGCCGGCCATGGCGTCAATCTTCTCGTTGGTCGTATTCTCATACACGCTTCGAATCCGATAGATCTCGCCAGCCTTTACCGGATAGCCTTCCGCGCTAGAGTAGACTTCCATAGGTCCGTCCGGCGGCTTCTTGCGAACGCACTTCCATACCTGTTCATTGCGAGACGTATTGTAGAGTTCGATCGAGACACCATAAGGGTGTATGTGGGTTCCGAGGAAGTGAATTCTTCCATTGATTGGGAGTGAGAACGTGACCTGGCGTTCATCTTTACCCGGTGGAACAAAAAACAAATGGGGAACCTGGACACTGCGCAAACTCGAATGCAGAGGCTTGAGCGGTTTAACCCTGTCCTTCTCACGGATGACCCTGAGGAGCACTCGCATTTGTACGCGAACGGATTCCGCCCCTCGGTTGTTGAACATAGGCATCCAGTGCAAGGTCTCGTCCGGTAAAACCGGAATGCCGAATCCCACCGGCAGGCGAATCTCAGGCGTGAACGCATCTGAATAGATTCCGCGCAACTCGTCCTCGTCATGCTGCGCGACTCTCTGGTCAGCCAGAAACGTGTGACAGAGGTAATTCTCGCGTGGCGTCTTCCCGTTTACGTCCAGGATGTCCGTTCGATAACTGATCACCCAAACCCGCTCGTCAAAGCGGAGATTCTTCATCGCATACGGAACATGGTGGGCTAGGGATCCGGATTCGAGCTCAATCAGGGATGTTGCAAACTCTACCTCACTGACAATGCCGTACTCGCTTTGCTCGCCCGAGGGTCGGAATGTGGTGATAAGTTGTTGCGCGCTGGCGGAGACGGTCAGAATTAAGGTCGCGAGAACCCAGACAGCCAATCGCATGCCAGTCATGATATTAGCTCATTATGTTCGTTCTCAAGGGAAGTCTTGCGCGTGTGAATGGGAGGGGCCGTTCAGCCCTCGCCGCTCGCCAAGCGACGCTGGCTGCTGGACCTGTTGAGACTCACCGCCGCCCTGACGGTGGTATTCGTCGTCAAGTGGAATTTCGTGTCGGACGGCGGCAATGTCCCGTCGAGCCGGGCTAGCTCGGGCTTGTTGTCGAACAGCTCCAGGTGGCTCGGCGCGCCGGCCATGAATAGGAAGATCACCCGCTTCGCCC
>Ga0170475_111913157_pt1 | contig 13502 bp, 7 predicted proteins | sample Soicark_Litter_5_FD_111474 | JGI IMG/M metagenome (GOLD analysis project Ga0170475, IMG submission 111474) | Avena fatua rhizosphere microbial communities from Hopland, California, USA. Combined Assembly of 48 SPs | reverse complement strand
TCGAAACCAAACTGATCTTGGACCAGCAAGCCACGCGCAAGGGCATCTTCGATGGCCTGGATTGGCTCAAATCCAAGTCCAGGCCCGGTGATGTCGTCGTTGTTTTTTATGCGGGCCACGGCGACAGCAAGCAAGCCGGCTTCCACTTGGTGCCCATCGATGCCAATCTTCGTGATCTGGCCGGAACTGGCGTGTCCGGAGAGGCCCTTAAGGAACGGCTTGGTTCCTTACCGAGCACGACCATGTTGCTTTTGGATGCCTGTTACTCCGGCGCCATCGATGAAAGCAAGAAAAAGAAGCGTTCGCTTCCAGGGGCGGCTGGGGAGTTAGTGCGCAGCTTCGTTTACGACGAGGGCCTGGTGGTCTTGTGCGGCGCTGCCAAGAATCAGGAGGCCACCGAGGAGAAAGGCCATGGTTATTTCACGACCGCGCTGGTGGAAGGCCTCTCTGGTAAAGCGCAGCGCGACCGGTTGGGGCTTGTGACTATGACCAAGCTGAGCGACTACCTTGAGGAGCGCGTTGACGAATTGTCCGCTGGGGAACAGGCCGTCACCGTCAGCCGGCCGTCGACCGTCCGCAATTTTCCGCTGAGCAGGCCGTGAATCATGAGAACGTTGCGTCGTGCATAAAACGAGCAAACCAACATCCGAGGTGACACCTTGAAGATCTTTGTTCGAAGCCATGGCTATTTCACGACGGCTTTTGTGGAAGGCCTTTCCGGCAAAGCGCGGCGTGACCGGCATATGTGTGCAAGGATGAAATGGCTAGCGACGATGGGCATTATCGGCGTTGCTTGGTCTATTGCTGCGCCGGCGCATGCGTTGAAACTGGGTGGGTTTAGTTTTACGCCGCCACGACTTGAGCAACTGGACCCGTTTAATAAGAACAGCGCCACCTATATCCCTGCCGTCGCCAAGGCGACAAAGCAGGTCCGACAGGACCTAGACCACGGATGGCAGCAGACCGGCATCGAGCAGTGGTGGAACAAGAAGGTGATGGGTGGTGATGCCAAGCGGCACCGCAAGAACACAGTTTTAAAAAATGTCCGAGAAATGGCGCGGCAGGAAAGAAGGGCATGGATGCTCGGGCTCGGTTACAGTGAAACGCAAATCAATTTCGTTGATACACTCAGCTTCGCCGGTGCCAATCTCTTCCAAACCGAATATGGCGCGGTCTACGAAGCCTACTATCGCGTCGCTCTTGGGCGGGTGATGGCGGATTTCTCCCGGACTCGCGACGCAATAACGGAGATGGGAGTCGACGGGCTCTTTGAAAAAGCCTCAGAACAGGCCCTGGACCAGTTATTTACACACTACGGGCTCAATAAAGCTGGACAACTCGTCAACCGGGCAAAGGGAAGTGGCTTGCAACTCAATCGCCAGGACAGTTCCAAAGTTGATCGGACAAATTGGAACTTCGAACCTGGGGCCATCGGCGCCAATCAGCCAAGCACCTACTGGGATTTCGAGGGTACGAACATCGGTGGGAGGCCAAGCGGCAACAACGAAAATGCCAACTCAAGTGCCTCCGATCGGAGCAGACCTAAGAAGGATTTTCCGTCCATCGAACCCGCATCGCCACCGAGGGAAAGCCTCGAACAGGCCAAAGCCCGCGAGACGCGAGAAAGAAAAGAAACCTGGGAGCGATATTTGAATTTGAAGAAAAGTCTGGCTGAAGTGCGTGGGACGGCAAAGCAAAAACTCTCTAACGCGCGCCGCCAAGCGCGGGCATTCTGGTCCGAACACGGAGACGGGATAAAGGAGTGGGCAAACGATAAGGTCAAGGAGAAGGTCAAAGACGTATTGACGAAACTGCCCAGCGGCGGACCGGCGGTGAAGGGAATGGAAATCTTCAACAAAATGATGGTTTCTCACGAGGCTCTTGCGACCGCGGAGACGCTGAGGAAGCATCCCAAGGCCAAATCGGTGACCTCGTTCAAGTCGCTTGGAGAGCCCGACAAGTTTCTCGAAGGCCTGACCGCCGGGTCGGCGCGGGAACGGGCTCGTGCGCTCGCCCTGAAAGGTTACACGGTCTGGATGGACGACCACAACAAGTGGTTTGCTGAGAAGAATGTGGCCCTCAAGCCAAGCGAGTACAAGGTCAAAATGGATCCCGGCGTAGGAGCGGAAGTTAGCGGCACGGCAACTTTCAAGCCGATCAGCGACCGTGCGGTGCTGAAGCACTTTTTGACGGTGCTCAAGGGCGAGGCCCACGAGTGGGTTAAAGACAACGCCAAGGAAACGCTCAAAACATTGCCCGGGGGTGGGCCAGCGGTCAAGGGGATGGAAACTTTGAACCAGCTGAATACCGCCCGCGAGAAGTTGGCGACCGCAGAGACGCTGAAAAATCATCCTAAGGCCAAGCCCGTAAGTTCCCACGGCCTGCTCGGGCAGCCCGAAAAGGCCCTTGGCGGGATGGCGGCCGGGTCGACCCGAGCGAGGGCGGACGCTCTCGCTCAAAAGGGCTTCACGGTGTGGATGGATAAGCGCAACGGGTGGTACTACGAGAAGAACCCCGCTCCAAAGCCCAAGGAATATCAGACCAAGATGGAGCCCCGAGGTCGCCAAGTTGCCGGCCAGGCGCGGCCCGCGGCTGTCAGGGACAGTGACGTACCAAGAGGTTACGGATCCAGTCGATCGCCGTTGACCAGGACCAAGAGTTAATCCCACAGTCGCAGCGCTTACTTCTATTACCACGCGAGTCACGAACATGATGAAAGCAATGGCCGGTCTGGCCGTACTCGGTGTCCTCGCGGCGACGGCCGTCTCCTGGGCGGCGCCTCCCCCCGAGAAGGACCGGGCGGCCGTCGTCCGTGGCGGTAACGAGTTCGCCTTCGCCATGTTCGACCAGCTCCGCCGGCAGCCGGGCAACCTGTTCTTTTCCCCATACAGCGTCTCGGCCGGCCTGTCGATGACATCCCTCGGGGCGCGTGGGGAGACGGCCGGCCAGATGAGTGGCGTCCTGCACCTTCTGGAGCCATCCCGGCACCATGTCGCCTTTGCGGAGTTGAACCGCGGTTTGCACGAGCCGAGCAGCGTGCGCCCCTACCAATTGCACGTCGCGAATGCACTGTGGGGGCCGCCGGGTTCGCCCTTCCGGCCGAAATTCCTGAAGTTGGTGCGCGAGCACTACGGAGCGCCGGTCCGGCAACTCAATTTTGCAGAGGATCCAAGCGCATCTCGGAAGACCATTAACGACTGGGCCGCAGAGCACACCTCGGGCAAAATCACCGATCTGTTGGGGCTCGACGCGATCAACCCGGATACGACCCTGCTGCTGACCAACGCCGTTTACTTCCGGGCAGCGTGGGAACAAAAGTTCTCTGCCCAGGCCACGGCCAACGGGGCCTTCACGGTCGCGCCGGGGAAGCAGGTCGAGGTCCCCTTCTTGTTCCACGGCGGAAAACACGGCTATCTCGATGGCGGTTCCTTTCAGGCGTTGGAATTGCACTACGAAGGAAACGAACTGTCCATGGTTGTGCTGCTGCCAAAAAAAGCCGCCGGTCTGGCTGACCTGGAGGAATCGCTGACCGAGGCAAACCTGGCGCGCTGGCTTGTTCGAATGACACCGCAGCGAATCGACGTAGCCCTGCCCAAGTTTACGGCCACCGGGGTGTTCTCACTCAAAAGCGAGTTGATCCGACTCGGGATGCCACTGGCGTTCGCCCGGGCAGATTTCTCCGGAATAAACGGGCAAAGCAACTTGTTCCTTAGTGATGTCGTCCACAAGGCGTTTATAAGTGTGTCCGAGGAGGGGACGGAGGCGGCCGCCGCCGGCGCGGCAATTGTGACGAAGCGGAGTGTGGAGCCCCCAGGAATTCCCTTCCGGGCCGCCCACCCGTTCCTTTACCTGATCCGCGACAACCGCGCGGGATGCATCCTGTTTCTTGGCCGCCTTGCCCAACCGACGGGCTAAGTGGAATCGTAGGACGAGCGACTCGCTTGCACCGCTTAAATCTTGAGGGCGATATTTCGTACGAGCGAGAAGATTGTCCTCCATGACAGGAAAGACTCTTACGGAAGGCAAGGCGCGTCTCGTCCGGCAGAAATGACGATCGACGATTCCCGTTACTAAGGTGAGTTTATGATCCGTTGCAGGTTAGTGCACTTGGCCGTTTCATTCCTGGGGGTCGCGCATTTCCTTGTCGCGCCGGTTCAGGCGGGTTGGGCCCTGAAGATGCCGTCGTTTTCGTCGCCGATCGAATTGCCTGCTGCGCCGAAGCTATCCCTGCCCAAGTTGCCTCACATCGGAATCCATGTCCCTTCCGCCCCCAAATTGAGCTCCGTCGCGCATCTGGGAGCACAGGTATCGTCCGACATCAAGCACCTGGACAAGATTGTCGACACGGCCGGCGGCCAGGTATTGTCGGGGGCCAAACACCTGGGCGGACAAGTCGGAAAGCTCGGCAAATCCGCCATGCCCTGGCCCGTTCGAGAGGGGGACAAACTTTGGCCAACTCCCTTGGGAGATAAAATGCTGCATGTCGCCGCGGATGCAATCGAAGCCACGCGCGCGAACGGCAAGCAGCTTTACAAAAACGTCAAGAACCTTAAACCGTCGTCCGGCGGCATCGACATCCTCCGTCCGAAGTTCGATCCCTTGCCTCAATACAATCCTTTCTCACGCCTGAAGCCGACGCCGGACGAACTTGCCAAAAAAGCTGGTCAGGGTTTGCAGTCCCACTACGAGAAGCGCGTTAAAGATCTTCATCGACTCGGCGACAATATGGCGCATGCCTTCGACAAGAAGAAGCCAAAGAAATCTGGCAGCGGCAACAAAGAAAAGCAGACTTCGCCTAATGGGCCACCACCGGTCGCACCCGGACAGGTCGTCCTCCAGACCGAGTCGGACCCCAATGTAAAGGCAGAACCATTGCCGCCCGAAGACAAAAATAAAGTCAAGACTGTTCCGATAAAGACCCCCGATCCGAGGCCCGGCGACGTTGCTGTCGAAACGGGACTGAGTTTACGACAGCAGTCTCTGACCCTCAAAAAGAGTCCTTCAAAGACTCCTGGAACGCAAAAAGTCCCGTCCAAGCAGCCGTTGAAGGCAGGATCAACAGCAGAGAAAACTTCAGTCGCTTTGTCAAAGGCGAACCCGCCGGCAACCCAACTCAAAGTGCCGACACAGGCTCTTGGACTGGCCCAAAAGGGTTACACGGTGTGGGCAGACAAATATGGCAAGTGGCACGCCGACAAAAACCCATCATTGAATGCAGCGGACTATCTGACCAAAGTGATGCCCGGTGGACGCCAAGTGACCGGGACAGCGAAGCGCTCGTCCTTCAGCGACTTGGAGATGGCGAAGCTTCGCGACAAGATGGCCAAAAGGAATTAAGCGTTCGAATTCTGTTTTCAAAGTTGCTGGCTAATCTGGAGAATTGGCATGAAGAAAAATTGGTTTGCTATGGTGCTTTTCGGCACGGTGATCATCACATCCCTGCACGATCCAGTACTCCGGGCCGGCTCCTATCAGGAGGAAGACCAGCCGACATACATGGGCCGCCCGGCTACTTATTGGGCCGGGGCGATTAAGGCCGATGACCAATGGCTGCGCTGGCGCGCCGTCCGTGCTCTGCGGCACTTGCGCGCAAGCGACATGGAAACTGTGAAAGCCCTGGCCATTACGCTCAACGACACGCGCGTCAAGATCCGACTGGCAGCGGCCGAATCGATGGTTGTGCTCGGGCAGAAAGCCCAGCCCGCGGTTAAGGAGCTTGTCATCGCGCTCAAGGATACTGAGGCCGGCGTGCGCCAGCTGGCGGCCGAAGCGCTCGGCCAGTTGGAGTTGGAGGCAAAGGCGGCTATCCCCGAACTCTGTAAGTTGCTGGCGGACAAGGAAGCGGGAGTCCGGATCGCCGCTGCCGAGGCCCTTGGGAACATTGGCGTGCCTGGCGAGGCTGGTCTCGCGCTGGAGCAGGCGCTCAAAGATACGGACCAGTTCGTTGCCGTCAAAGCGGTCGAGGCCCTGGAGAAGCTGGGGCGTTCGCCACCAGCAGTTTTCGTCACCCTCGCCAAGGCGCTCGCCGACGAGCGCCTTTCCCTCCGGCGCGAGGCGGCCAGTCTCCTGGCGCTAGCCGGGCCGGACGCCGAGCCGGCCGTACCGGCGCTTTCCAAGGTGGTCCGCGCCGACGACGAAGAATTATGCCTGTCCGCAATCAACGCGCTTCAGCAACTGGGGACTTCATCTCAGCCGGCAGTCCAGAGTTTGGCGGAAACTTTGAAGGACAAACGCATTGCCGTTCGCATTGCCGCTGCGAATGCCTTGGAAGAGATCGGCGGCGGCGCGCAAGCGGCTGCCCCCGCACTGCTCAGTGCACTTCAAGATAAGGAGAGCGCTGTCCGTCTTATCGCCGCAAAAGCCCTCAAGGCCCTTACGGTGACGGAATTGGACATGCCCGCTCTCACGGCGGCCCTGAACGACAAAGAGCAGAGCGTCCGGGTTGAAATTGTGGCCGTCCTTGCCGATGTCGGCCCGGGTGTGGCGGTGGTTCAAGCTCTCACACATGCGCTGCAGGACCGCGAGCCGGTCGTCCGGGCATCCGCGGCCATCGCGCTCGGGACGCTCGGACCGGCGGCCAAGGCGGCCACGCCGGCTCTCACCGCGCAACTGCGCGACCCCAACCCGGACGTGCGTCAAGCCGTGGCCATCTCCCTGGCAGAAACCGGCGCCGATGGCAAGGCGGTGGCGGCCCTGGCTGACGCGCTGCGTGACCGTGAGGCCAAAGTCCGTCAAGCGGCCGTCGAAGCGTTGACGACGCTCGGGCCCACCGCCAAGGACGCGACACCCGCATTGATCAAGGCGCTCAACGACTCCGCCAAGGAAGTTCGGGCTGGCTCCGCCATGGCCCTGGGTCAAGTCGGACCGGAGGCCCGCGCAGCGATACCCGCCCTTATCACCCTGCTGCGCGATAAGGACACGACCCTCCGCCAAGCCGCGGCCGGCGCGCTGGGCCGGTTTGGCGGTGAAGCAAAACCTGCAATCGCCGCTCTGGCCGTGATGCTCCGCGACCGAGACCCGAGCAACCGTCAAGCCGCCGCCTTCGTGTTGGGTGAGATTGGCCCCGATGCTGGGGAAGCCCTCGCCGTGCTCGTAAGTGCCGCTAAGGACCCTGAAGCCAAGGTTCGGGAGGCGGCGATCTTCGCGATCGGCGAGATTGGCGTCGATACGCCGGCTGCCCTTCACTGCCTGGCGGCCGCGCTAAAAGACCAGGAGATCGAAAACCGCCGTCGCGCCCTTCGAATCCTCAGCACATGGGGCGCCAAGGCCAGGCCGGTCCTCGCCGATGTGCGAGTTGCCCTTCACGACCGCTCGGGGGCCGTTCGCGAGTTGGCCAAGGACGCAATCGAAAAAATCGGCGCGTCGGCGCCCTGATAGCGCCTGGAAATATCTCGGAACACCATTGCAATTACCGTTGCGGCTGTTTCACAGTTGAAATCATGCGTATGCCGTCGGCAAGCCGTTAGGAGGATTTACATGCGGAAGATAATCGACTTCGTATTGCTGGGCCTGATCGCGATCTTCTGGGTTGAGGTGTCATCCGCCCAGCCGGCGAAGACAGCGGCGGGCTTCCGGGAATTGTTCAACGGCAAGAACCTGAGCGGGTGGCAGGCGTACAACTGTGAGCTTACCGATTGGCAAGTGCGTGACGGTGTGCTGCGGACCGCAGGTACCAGTGGCAAAAGTGGTTGGCTGGTGACGGAAGCGGAATACGCCGACTTCGTTCTCCGGTTCGAATACCGGGTCTTCCAGCGAACCAACAGCGGCGTTGCTCTGCGGGCGCCCCTGGAAGGTGAATTGGCTTTTACCGGCATGGAAGTGCAGCTGCAGGACGACGACTCATTTCCAAATCTGAAGGACACCTCATACACGGGCGCGATCTACGGCGCGGTACCACGCACCAAGGCGGTGCATAGTCCGGCAGGTGAATGGAATGCGATGGAGATCACCGCCAAGGGACCGCAGGTTCGGGTGGTGCTCAACGGCACGACCGTTCTAAATGCGAATCTGAGGGAGTATTCATCCCAGCAGGTAAAGGGATTGGTGCGCACAACCGGCCGCATCGGCTTGCAGACCCATACCGGCGCGGCGGAATTCCGCAACGTTTACGTGAAACCTATTACCGGCGCCGAACAGCCCATGTTGGTTCTCAATTCCGGCGGCCATACCGACGGCATTCCCGGCGTCACATTTACGCCGGACGGCAATCAATTGATCACGGCGGCGCGTGACAAGACCATCCGAGTCTGGGACGTCCGCACGGGCGAACTCGCGCGTGTTTTTTATCCTCCAATTGGCCGCGGCAACGAGGGCGCCTTGTATGCCGTGGCGATCGCGCCGAGCGGAGAATTCATAGCGGCCGGCGGCTATGGTCTGAGTGAACGAAGCAATCCGATCTACTTGATCCGCTTGGCCACCGGTCAGATCGAGCGCGTGCTGAAGGGGCACGCCGGCCATCTTACCGACTTGGCCTTCTCCCCCGATGGCACACAGCTTGCTTCCGTGGCAATGGACGGCGTCGCCCGCGTTTGGGACGCGAAAACGGGCCAGTTGCTGCGCGCCTTTACTGGAGCGATCAATGCTGTAGCGTTCTCGCCTGACGGCCGGCGACTAATCACCGGCGCCACCGGCGGCTTCACGGCCCGGATTTGGTCGCTGCAAACAGGACAGGCGGAGGCCGCGCTAAAGGACCCTATCGACGGCGTGAATTACTCCGCGTCAAAGGTGGCCTGGAGCCGCGACGGCAAGACTTGCGCTACGGTTACCTATGAGAGCTATTTGCGGCTGTGGAACACCGACGGTACGTTGCGCCAACGCGTCGGCCCAAATGCGGCTTTGGGGGCACAAGGCGGGCTGAGCTTTACGGCTGACGGTCGTGACGTTTTGCGTGCGAATGCCTTCTTCGACGCGACGTCCGGCAAGGAGCGCGTGCGTTTTACGCAGCATCTTCTCGGTTCGTACACCAATGTTCTGTCGGCAGATGGAACTCTCGCAGCCACCGGCGGCTGGCACGGCGATGAGTTGTCAATCTGGCGGTCGGCTGACGCCACGTTGCTGACTCGCCTACGCGGTGTAAGCCGGACGAATTGGAGCGCGGGCTGGAGTTCCGCCGGGCCTACCATCGCCTGGGGCAATACTGCCAAGGATGCCAGCAATCTTAACCCAATGAATCCGCTGGAAAAGTCATTCAATCTGGCCGAGCTTGAGTTTTCCGGCACACCCGGCAACCAATTTTCCCGAGCTACGACCGTGCGCGGCGCCCTGAGTCTGAAACGTCTGCCGCGAGAGGCGCACGTGAGTGTGCTGGAGGGTGAGCAAACTGTCGGCCTCTTGAAAAACGGCAATTACCTCGGTTCGTGCTGGACACTCATTCCAGGAAAGAACTGGGCTGTCGTCGGCGGCATACAATCCGAATTGTTTCTCTTCGATATCGGAACCGGCAAAACGGTTCGCAGCCTAATAGGCCACACTGGCCACATTCGAGCTTTGGCTCCCTCGCCCGACGGGCGCTATCTTCTGTCGGCGGCGTCAGACCAGACGTTGCGAATCTGGGACTTCAACCGAGAAGAACCGCTGCTTTCTCTTTTTTTCGCTGGCAACGACTGGATCGCTTGGACGCCGGAGGGCTATTACGCGGCCTCACCGGGGGGCGAACAACTCATGGGTTGGCAAGTTAACAACGGCCCAGATAAGATGGCCACTTTTTACCCTGCCGTGCAGTTCCGCAAGACGCTCTACCGTCCGGACGTCATCAAGCGACTGCTCGAAGCCGGCAGCCTTGAAAAGGCGCTGGCACTCGCCGACGCCGAACGGGGCACGCGCAGCCAGCGCACCGAGGTCGCCGACATCGTGCCGCCGCAGGTAGTGATCCTGTCCCCGGCCCGTTCTGGAGCGAAGCTGACCGACGCTCGGCTTCAGGTGCGGGCGGAAGCCGAATCGGTCGGCGGTCACGCGGTGACGCGACTCCGCCTCTTGCTCGATGGCCGTCCAGTCGCCGACCACGCCGTCGTCACACCCAAAACAGGCAAAGTTCCCGTGACTTGGACGATCGATGTGCCCGCGGGAAACCACCGGCTCGCCGTGCGGGCCAGCAGTGCCGTCAGCGAGGGACTTTCCGACGAAATCGAAGTGATCTTCGGCGCAGCGGTGACGACCACGAATGTGCAGCCCGTCGGCAATTTGTACCTGTTGGCGGTTGGCATCAACGCCTACAAGGGACAAATGCGGCTGGACTGTGCGGTGCCCGACGCCAAGGAGATCGAGCGTGTTTTCAAAGCGAAGAGCCAAGGACTTTACAAGAACATCGAAACCAAGCTGATCTTGGACCAGCAAGCCACGCGCAAGGGCATTTTGGACAGTCTCGATTGGCTCAAATCCAAAGCCAAGCCCGGTGATGTCGTGGTCGCCTTCTATGCGGGCCACGGCGACAGCAAGCAAGCCGGCTTCCACTTGGTGCCGATCGACGCCGATCTTCGCGACCTGGCCCGGACTGGGGTCTCCGGCGAGGTCCTCAAGCAACGGCTTGGTTCTCTGCCGAGCACGACCATGCTCCTGTTGGATGCTTGCTACGCCGGCGCCTTCGATGAAGGGAAAAAGAAGAAGCGTTCGCTGCCTGGGGCAGCCGGGGATTTGGTGCGCAGCTTCGTTTACGACGAGGGCCTGGTTGTCTTGTGCGGAGCTAACAAAAATCAGGAAGCAACGGAAGAGAAAGGCCATGGTTACTTTACGACAGCGCTGGTGGAGGGCCTCTCTGGCAAAGCACAGCGCGACCGGTTCGGGCTGGTGACATTTACTAAGCTGAGCGACTACGTTGAGGAGCGCGTCAGTGAGCTGTCCGGCGGCGAACAGGCGGCCACCGTCAGCCGGCCTTCGACCGTCCAAAACTTTCCGCTAAGCAGACCATGACGAGCTGAGTGATAGCGTCGTTCTTGACGACGAGCGCGAAACTCAATTACAAGGTTCCCTGGTTTGGGACCGTTTTTCTTTCCATCGGCCGAGCGGACCAGCGCTCGCCGACTCGTTCTGGATCCTTCACAGTCGAGACTATCGCGCTGCGGTTACTCGTGGGGGGCGCCAACTTAGGAGTTTGTAATGTTCCGTACAACATGTACTACGCCAAACTGCCCAAGGCGATTTAGAAGGCTTGTCCTTCTTGGCGCCGCATGGATCGTCGGATTGGCCGCGAGCCCGGCCTGGGCCGACCACATCGATCGGATTATGGTCCATGACGCGGAACCCATCGTCAAGGCCATTCGGTCCCTGGGGTCCAAGAACATCGCTGTCCTCAAATTCGATGCCCAAATCGGCAACACTCCGGCGACCTACGACGCCGGCACCATTACAACGCAAATGGTGCATCGCCTGGAAAATCTGTTGGTGCTGACGACCGACGTGAAGAACCCACAGCTCAATATTTTGACCGAGGCCGGTGGGGCCAGCAGAACTCTCGCTCGCACTGCCGGGACAGCGGTGACCTGGAAAACCGCCGAGGGGCGCAAGGAACTGTTCAAGCTTAAGCTTCCGCTGCTCTGGGACAATGCGCAACGACTCAGCCCCGACGCGTTCATTACGGGCACGGTGATTACTTCACCAAACCTGAAGGAAACTCGCGTTGTTCTCCGGGCGTTCACGCGCCAGAACCCGGCCGAACTGAAAACGATCGGCACGCTCACCGGCGACAGCGCAAGCAACTCCGCTAAGTCCCGCGGCATCCGCACCGACCGCACCATGTTGGCGTCGATGGGCCAGAGCTTCGTTCTCAAACGCAGCCTCCAGGGCCGTGCTTTTGAGGTGGGAGACGAGGCCGCCGCCGACGAAGCCGCCCAGCTCAACCAATCCGGCCAGCAGGCCACCGCCTCGCCCGACGCCCCGGTCAAATTGGAAATTCTTTTGGCCGGCCAGCCGGTGTCCGTCGAGCCCGATACGCTCAGTCCCGGCGAGGGCAAGGTTCGGTTACGCGAAGGCCTAGCGGCAGGAAAGGAGCTTGCCTTCCGGCTCACCAACAGTAGTCCGGACCCGGTTGGCGTGCTCCTGGCGATCAACGGCCGCAATACGGCCGCCATGGACAACGAGGACATCACATCCAAGAGTCGGCCCGATTGCCGCAAATGGGTGCTTAAGCCGGGGCAGTCGAACACGATCAAGGGCTTTTACACCGACGCCAAGACCGGCCGTTTCGAACCATTCAAAATACTCAACCAGGATGAATCGGCGGCGCTGGCCGCGTCGCTGGACACGCATCTCTTAGGCCTGATCACGTTGGATGTTTTCGGCAAAGGCGGTGGCTTGAGCGTGACAGCGGGAGGTTCGGTTGAGGTGCAGAAAAAGGAGCAGGAAAACGTGGAGGCTGAACTATTGGATCTCAACGCCGATGGAAATGCGCGATCCCTAAAGGGAAAGAGCCTGTCCGAACTAAAAGCGAGAACATTGGTGTCCGCGCGAGGAGCGAAAATGTCCAACGGAAAACTGACCATCGATGTGAACAAGAAGAATTTAGCGGAAGCTCGTAACCTGCGCCGCAGCCTGGATAACTTGATCACCGGCGACTCTTCCAAAATCGGAGCTATTGGGACCATCCGTGAAGAGTCGTTAGCTGAAACGGAGCTAATCATGACTTACGTCGTTCGATACTATGAACGGTCGGCTAACCCAAACCTCGCCCCTTAATCACTTCCGAAACCTGTCTTGAATGGCATGGGCCGGCCGCGGCCTCGCGGCCGGCAGTCTTCGTAGGAAGTTCGATTGGGGCAAATCTTGAACATTGTTGGAGAAATTGTGCAGCCACAACGAAGATGTTTGGAAGAGGGCATTTACGGAACTTGAATATTTTGATCCACGGTTCGCGATCTCTTTGGAAATGCTCATGAAACTTGTGACTTCGACGCCGGCGCGGCAGCGAACGGTCGAACTGCTTAGCGGCTACAAAGCTGAGTCGCTCGCCGGCCAGAAGATTACGCTCAATTGCTCAGGCGATGGTGAGGATTACAATTTCATTGCCAATGGCTCTTGGCGAGCTGAGCATAAGATAGGCCCGCTTGGAGCGGCAGTCGGAGCTGTCGTTGGCGGGATCGCGGGGGCGAAAGCGCGCAAGGAAGCAAAGGCGAAGCGAGCCGCGAATAAGAATTCGACCGCCAAAAAGACCTCGGCCAAATCGACAGCAGCCAAGACGGCGGGAGCGCGAAAAAAGTGACCGTGGGCCCGGCGTCCGGCCGGCCGAGTTCGCCATCCTGGCCACAAATCTGGAACGGAAAGCCGTGCAAAGAGTGCCAAATCGACATTTTTGACACGCCGCGTCCTTTGTATGGGCGGCAATTTCGATCGACCGATCGCTCCAAGACCGTACCGTCGACGATCGGAACGCCGAGTTTGACGACGTTTTGACGTCGCAAAAGAGGTGCGGTCGATTATTCGATCAGAAGGACTTCGACGAAGCGACGGATCTTGCTTTACGTGCCATGCAACCTAGTTTGAAAACACGCTTTTTCATGCCATGGTAATTAACG
>Ga0170475_111709173_pt1 | contig 13507 bp, 11 predicted proteins | sample Soicark_Litter_5_FD_111474 | JGI IMG/M metagenome (GOLD analysis project Ga0170475, IMG submission 111474) | Avena fatua rhizosphere microbial communities from Hopland, California, USA. Combined Assembly of 48 SPs | reverse complement strand
CTGTTATTCAAAAAATTACCTTCCTTATATTTCTTACCTGTATTTGCTGTATAGCCTTTAAAATACTTTTCTTAAAAAAGGCCCAGGGGGCATAGTTCAGAAAAATTAAAAATAATCGCTTATCTTATTGCTTTAATAGTCAAATCAGCCAACCATGGGAAAATTAGCAGACATTAAAACCAAAGAGACAAAAGCAAGTGTCAAGGAATTTCTTGACAAGATTGAGAATGAGCAGAAACGGAAAGACAGCTTTGCCATACTTAAGTTAATGGAAAAGGCCTCCAAGGAAAAGGGGAAAATGTGGGGATCCGCAATTATTGGTTTTGGAAATTTAATCTATAAAAGCCCCGCAACAGATAGAGAAGTGGAATGGTTTAAAATAGGATTCTCACCCCGAAAGGCGAATCTCACAATATATCTGCTGGATATGAAGACACAGGTTGACGCTCTAAAAAAACTGGGCAAGCATAAAGTTGGCGGGGGTTGTCTTTATATTAATAAACTGGAAGATATCGACGTTAAGGTATTGGAAGGAATGATCAGCGCTGCTCTTAAAAAGAAAAAATAGCTACTCAAAATAATCAGGTTGTCGTCTATGGTTTCAGGTGAAATTTTCCATTTTTCACCGCTATGATATTTCCTGAATCATCCTTATAGTTAAAAGAAAAAGTTCCGGATCTTTCGCCGGTAACAGGGTCATAACTGGTAACAGTTAGCTGATTTTGATCATTGTCAAGCGGAAAATAAACCTTCCCATTTGGGTCAGTATAAACAATCTGGACTTTCCCGGGTGAAATGCTTGCTGGCCAGCTACTGGTATAATAAGATGCCCCGCCAGCAAGGAATACCCAAATCCGGTATTTAACCTGGTTCAGATAATAAATTTTTACATCCGGTAGTTTAAAGGAGTATTGTTTTAGTGCAATAAAATAGCCATAGCCTGCCCCCTTTACAGAATCTATGATCTGATATGTTTCTGGATTGGATATGGATTGTTGAATATAAAATTTGTCGATGTTATTTTGAAATGTAGTTTCCCATTTCATAAGCAGTTTTGAATCAAAGGGAGCAATATATCCATTTTGCAAAGTGAAGTCCGTTTCATTCCAGTAAAAGGGAGTCAGGGAAGAATTGCTAAAGAAATTAAAACTTCCAAGGTCTGGGTCAGATTTTCCAATAAAAACCTTCATTTGAGAATTATCAGATCTGGCGGCCAGATAATCGCCAGTTGAATTGGCTTTCCATTTTACACCATTAATGGTGGCTTCAATGAAGAATCCAGCCTCATCATTTTTCTTGCAGGAAGAAAGCAGTACAAGACTAACCGGAAATAGCAGGAAAATCGTCAAAAAGTATCTCATAACAAATTGTGTGAAACGCAATATCTCCTTGCGGATTTATAGGCTTACAGACCAGACCATAGCTAAAATTATACAAAAAGAAATAAAGCCGCCCAGAAGCTTTCCGGGCGGCTTTAATAGCTACGATAGCCAAATCATTTTAGATACGCATAGTATTCATCATCTGTTGCACAATCCCACCAGACAGGGATGCTCCAGTTGCTGAGTTCTGTAGCGTGTTTGTTCATTGCCAGCACATTTGTGATGTTATAGTTTTGTTCGAGGGTTATAGGTAAATTCCAGCGGCGTGGCCAGTACCTTGGATCCGTTTTTGCTGCACCGATGTATAGCGCAGAACCAGCAAATAATGGACCCCGGTCATACCCTGGATAAACCACACCAAAGCCACCTATATTACCAGCGCTAAAATTAAACCTGCGCATATCATTCCAGTTCTCAATACTGCAACCCATGGCAAGGTACTTTTGCAACATGATGTCTGCCATAGTTAAAGTACCTGCAGACTGACATACTGCAGCACTTAACAGGTAAGCATTGATATCAGCCTGGTTCATCGGAGCCATGTCAGGATTGGTAGCAGTATATCCACCAGCCTGCCAGGAAGCAAGTTTTGCCTGCATCATATTCAGGTGTGCCTGTATACCTGCCTGGTATGCAATAAGGGCATTGGCGTTATCAGCTTTTCTCATATACACTTCTGCCTTGATAAAGCACATTTCATGATAGGTTAATATTTCCTGGTCGGAAACCGGACGAACCTGGAAGGACCCGGTAGAACCAACTGCTCCTGCAGTAAATGCCGCCGCCGAGGGGTACCAGTCAACATCCAGTGCACCCTGTGTGGGTATGCCTGATGTAGCTAGAGCACTGCTTCTCAGGTTTACATAAATAGTATCACCGGAATACAGGTAATTGGTACTGTTAATATAAATCGAACCTGCCTTGTAAGTTACGGTTACCGTATTTCCAGTCGTAGTATATGGACGACCTGCAGTAACCTGGGCGGCAATAAAATTTGCGCGTTCTGTTGCATCGGCAATTGTATAAGTAATATTAGTGTTGGCCGCAGCATAAGACGGAGCTACGATAGAGGTTGCCCCACCTTTCACCAAACGGGTAGCCGGACCATATACATCCACACCTGCTGAACGATTCCATTTATATGATATCACCTTACCGGTTCCATCCAGTTGAATATTACTCATGGAAGCAGGTACAATTTTGGTCATCCTGGGATCAACCACGCCTGAACCACGCATATTGGTGAGCAGATTATAATAATACTGCGAAATACGCTGGTTGCTGCCATAAGCTGCATAATCAAAGTTGCCGTTTGTTACAACAGGATCTCCAAGTAAATAATCGGTTACCGTACTATTGTTAAAGCCGGGTCCGATTGTGTTATCAGCATTAGACTGGGGGCCCTTCGACAAACAATATAAAATTGAATCGGCATTATACAGGTTTGTTTTCTTTGACAGCTTAAGCATATAACGGGCTTTTAATCCCCAGCATAGTTTGATCCACTTGTCGATGTTTCCATTGCTCCACAAATCTCCACTGGCAAATTTTGGAGCTGCAGCGTCCTGGGCTTTTCCAAACAAACTGATGGCTTCATTTAACCTGGCCATACATCCGTTGTAAATGGTTTTGCCATCGTCATAAGCCGGACTTGGAATACCGGACAATGCCTGGGTATAAGGCATTTCACCATAAATATCCAGCATTTCCATAAAGCCAAGTGCATGAAAAACATCAGCAGCGGCCATATAGGAATACGCATTCTGCTTTGCTGCAGAATTATACAGATCATTCAGGTTGGAAGCTACTTCCACAAAAAACGTCTGGTAAGGTGTGGTATTACCAGTATGTTGCGCCCAGGTGGTACTAAGCTGATTACCGTTGGTAGTGTTATTGCTATAGAAAACTCCTGCCTGAGCCGAAGTACGATAATTCGATACCCCTGATGTATACTGATAAAAATGTTCTATCCAGGGCAGCCTGTTCTGGATCAATACACTTTCATTGTTTGGATTATTTGGATCGTTGTTTACATCCAGGTATTTTTTACAGGCAGTTGAACTCAATATGAGTACACATCCCGCGATAATATATTTTAAGACTTTCATAATTTACTTTTTTTCAATGGTTAAAAGGTAACGTTTACCCCGAATGTGATGCTTCTTACTGCAGGCACTCCCAGGTAATCAATACCTGTAGAACCTGACCCTCCTGTTCCTCCTGCTGCGCTTACTTCGGGATCCATTCCCTTATAGTTTGTCCATGTAAATAAATTGGTACCCACTGCTGTTGCAGAAAGCTCTTTGATGATGCGTTTACTCTTCACCAAACCAGTGAAATCATAAGAGAGTGACAGAGAGCGTAGCTTTACCCAATTTGTTGAAGTAATAAAATTCAGTGAATTGGCTGCGTAGTTATTCCAGTACTGCTGGATCAAATACGTTCCTGCATAATTTGTTCCATTGATGTTATAAGTCTGACCTGCAGTATAGGTCTGATTATAATCAGAACCATTCAGGCTGTTCACCCCGGTTACAGTTACAGACTGCCGGTCATTCTGCAAGGTCCTCTTGCTTAACCCGTTGATGACCATCGCCTGTTCGGTACCGTTAAATATATCCCCTCCCTTGCGAAGATCGAGAAGGAATGACAATGAAAATTGTTTGTACCTGACAGTATTGTAAAAGCCACCGATGAGATCAGGTTCGCGGTTACCTACAATTGGGTTGTTGTTATTAAGTCTGTATAATCCTGTAGCTGGATCAACCTGCAGGCGTCCATTTGGAATTTCAACTCCTTTAGAATCGGTTTCATGTAAAAAGGTTGTGCCCGTCATTCCAAGGAAATAACCACCGTTTGGAATGGAAGCGGCTTTTACTGAACCGAACTGGGCGTCTGTTGGATAAAAATAAGCTACCCCCTGAAGGAAGGTGCCCAGTCTTCCTTTATTATAGGATAGATTCAGGACGGTATTCCATTCAAAATCCCTTTTCACTATTGGTTTGCCACTAAGCGATACTTCCATACCGGTATTAGTAACTGACCCTGAATTGATGGATGTCAAAATATATCCGCTGGCATTGGATAAACGCGGCTGGGCTATCTGGTTCTTCGTCTGGCTATGGTAATAGGTATAATCCACCCCTATACGACCTTTCAGGAATCTCAACTCTCCACCTACTTCCCATGAATCCTGGATCTCAGGTTTTAAGAAAGGATTGCCACTTGTATACTGGTTACCAATTCCTGTATAAGAGCCGATAGTGATCGGGTTGTTCACATAGGTAAGAGTAGCATATGGATTTGCATCTTTACCTACCCGCGCCCAGCTTGCCCGTACCTTTCCAAAGGAAAGAATGGTCTTTACTGGCAGCAATTCTGTAAATACAAATGAACCACTCACGGATGGATAAAAATAGGATCTGTTGTCTAAAGGCAATGTGGACGACCAGTCATTCCTGCCAGTTGCTGTAAGGAAGGCGATACTTTTATAAGACACTCCAACTTCTCCATAGCCGCCTACCAAACGTCTTTTTGCTGTTCCATCCTTAAAGAACTGATTTGTTGAGGCTATGTTACCGAAACTGACAGTTCCGGCGGTTATGAAATTGTATCCCCAATGGTTTTGGCTCACCGTCTCCGTATTTTCAGAAGTAGTACCCACCATCAGGTGTGTTTCAAAATCTCCAAATGTTTTATGAAAATTACTCATTACTGTTGTTGTAATGAATGTATACCCAAGCAGATCTTTGCTCAGGCGACCGTTCTGAAATAAGGGGCTTACAGCAGAACCGGGAGAGATATAAGTATAATCATTGGTGTTGTACTGGTCGTATCCCAAACGCGCTATCACATCCCACCAGTTTGCAAGTATATAATTAAGACTTACACCTCCTGTAAAACGTTTTGTCTGTGAGGTTAATTTATCCTGGTTAATTATCCAGTAAGGATTGTCTATGTCTCCTTCCAAAGGAAGCGTTCCGGCAAACTTTCGATACTGTGTACCATCCACGTTAATATAATTCTTCATGTTGAAGGTCTGAGGCCAATTATATATCGCCCCCATTGTTCCATTACCGCCGCCACTGTACAGGCCGGCAGTAGTTAATGTCCTGTCTGTATTGGCAACGGAGTAGGCAACATTGGCGTCCACTGTCAATCGTCCATATTTTTGTTGGCCATTAAACCGGAAAGTGGTTTTATCATATCCTGTTTTTGGAACAATACCTGTTTGATTGAAATTGGAACCTGATAAATAAAAAGAGCCATTTTTAGTTCCACCAGATACGTTTACGTTATTATCGTATATAATGCCATTTTGAAAGAAATCACCGATATTATCATACAGCGTATCTGATCCTGTAAGTTTATTTCCCCATGAGCTATATGATATAGCGTTTAATACCCCATTGCTGGCATTAGAACCGTTTCCAAATACAGTTTGAGCTTTTGGTAACTTATTTGCCCAGGATGTACTTAGTTTACTGTTGGCACTGACCTTTACTGAACCCTCTGAACCTTTCTTTGTAGTAATAATAACAACACCGTCAGCTGCCCTTGACCCGTATAACGCTGCGGCTGCGGCGCCTTTCAGTACCGAAAGGCTTTCGATATCCTCCGGGTTGATATCCATGATACGGTTAGAGTAACTTGTGTTGCTGCGCGACAGGCCATCGGTTCCCGTGTTACCAGTAACTGATGTTGAATTATCGTATATAACCCCATCAATAACGAATAATGGCTGATTTTGCCTTCCATCTGAGGTAGAATTTCCACCGCGAATAGTAATAGATGCTCCAGCGCCTGCTGAACCACTAAACTGCGTAATGTTTACACCAGGAACCTTACCTGCCAAAGAATTAACGACATTGGTATTTTTGTTTTTCATTAATTCGGTTGCATTTAACTCAGTGACCGAATACCCCAATGCCTTTCGTTCTTTTTTCACGCCAAAGGCTGTAACAACAACATCATTCATCTCAACAGATTCGCCCTGCGATAAACGAACCTCCATGCCTGCTTTGGCCTTTACCCTTTGCGTGGATAAACCAACATAACTAAACTCCAGGACAGTACCTTCGTCTGCATTAATGCTAAACTTACCCATGTTATCCGTAGTTGTTGCACGGGTTGTGCCACTAACTAAAACTGTTACCCCGGATAATGGATTACCATCATCTGCCAGCACAGTTCCTGTAATGGGAACCCCCTGCGCCAACAGGTTGTTTGAATTCATGTTAAGCAGAAAAAACATGATCAAACCAAAAAGCATAATTTTTCTCATCATCTTAGTTTTTGATTTTCTAGAAATATAATAACTGGTATACTCGCCTTTAAGCATCGTTTCAGCGCTTCATAGCTATTGGATAGTTTCGATTACTAATACTATACTGGGGATAATCCGTATAGTTCTTAGTTATAATATTTTAATGCCCGCGTCAGAATAAGGTTTAAGTAAAGGGTCATCAGCCGGCAGTTCTGTGATAAGGGTATCAATCTTTGTAGCCTCACAGATGCGTATTGGCTGAAACGTATTAATCTTTTCCGCTATCGACAGGCCAATCACCCGTTGAGAAGACTCGATCATGGCCCTTTTTAGCTGCACCACTTCCCAATCACTGTCAGTTATTCCATGTTTCAGGTCGATGGCATTAGTGCCAAGGAAACAGAGATCCGGCTTCATCTGCCTGATCTTTGCTATCGCTTCAGAACCCACAGTGATCTTTGAGCTTTTTGAGATCTTATCTCCTATAATTATGACCTCAATGTTAGGATGGTTTATGTACTCCAGTATGGCAGCAATACTTCCGGAAATGAAAGTTGCCTTCAATTGATGAGGTAGCATTCTTGCCATTTCCAGAACGGTGGTTCCACCGCTGGTTAGCACAAACATACCATTGCTGATAAGGCTAATCGCCTTTTGGGCAATCCGTCGTTTTTGATTCAGGGAGTAAACTTCATTGGCAGGCAGATCCACCTTGCTAAATGAATGTGACAAGGCTCCGCCGTGGACCTTAATCGCTTTACCTTCAGCTGCCAGTTCCATAAGGTCCCTGCGAATCGTGTCTTCCGATACATTAATATCGGTAGACAGTGAGGAGGATAGCACCTTGTTGTGCAGATTTAACTGGTGTAGAATATATGCCTGCCGTTCCTTCTTAAGCACTCTTTTGTTTTCTCAGGCATTAAATATAGGCCAAAATCCCGCACAAAAACGCACAAACAGGAAAAAAATAGCAGATTTATGTAAGTTACCTGCCGGAAATGCTAAAACGCAATCACAATTCCATTACGCGTGCGGGGTCCTGCAGTAGGAGTAAAAGCAGGAATTTCCTTTGATTCCAATTCTCTATTAAAAGGGTAAGCCTTTGCCGCCTGGGTGATAGCTTTCAATTTTTCACCTGTTTTGTAAAAATGAGTCAGGTACAACATATCAATAATATACTTCCGGCTTAACCATTTATCGAGGTTACGTATTCCCGCCTTATGCAATATGGAAAGCGCATAACAGTTTGCCTGCCATTCATAAGTCTGAAGTTTTTTCAGCAATTCATCATCAGGGTTTCTATACAATTCAGAACCTAAAGTACGCAACAGCTCAGAAATATTCCATTGTATGCTATGGCCGGCCAGGTGAAGGAGATTAAAAACCTTTTCCTCTGCCGACAAATTCGATCCGATAATAATTGTTTTACCGTCCAGGTCCCCTTTAAAGAATGGATCAAAATTTTGTGTATAGTTTATTACCAGGCCTAAATCCTTTACTACCGATTCACATTTTTGTAATACCATCGCAAAGTCAACTTTCTTCGTTGGCATAGATTTTTATTCTTATTTAAGCAGGTAATTATTGAATAATACCATCCATTACATCTTCTATATAGGATACTATTTCGATAAAATGTGCCTGCTTACGTATTGATCTGTCCCGATGATCTGGCAGATCCGGCTTGATATGTTTGATGATACGCCCCGGATTGGAATCCATAATATATATATCGTTACCTAATAATACCGCTTCCCGGGGATCATGAGTAACCAGTACGATAGTTGGATTCAGATCAGCCAACTCCCTTTTTTGAAAAACCTCCAGCAAAAAGAACTGCATTTTAGCCCTTGTAAAGCCATCCAATGCACCATAAGGTTCATCCAGGAATAGCATATTGGGATTGGCCACCAGGCATCGCGCTATAGCAACACGCTGTAACTGTCCGCCTGAAAGCTGTGGCATTTTTGCAAACTTATTTTCATGTCCTTCCAGACCTACCACCTTTATCATTTCCATTGCCTGCTCCTTTGCCTCTCTTCCGGATATTCCTTTTAATGTAAGCGGAAGTGCTACATTCTCCAAAACAGTAAACCATTCCAAAGAAGAATACTGCTGAAAAACCATCGGTATGCTTTGGTTCTTTTCCAGTGGTTTTCCTCCAATAAATACCTCGCCTTTTGTTGGCTTTTGAAGTCCGGTCCAATACCTGAGAAGTGTAGATTTGCCACAGCCGGATTTTCCCATTAATACAATGAACTGACCCATGCCCGGATAGTCTTCAACAGCCAGGTTGAAATTATCAAACACAACAAAGTCCTTCTGGGTTTTGTCATCAAAATAAGTCTGGCGTATTCCACGTAGCTCAAGGACAGGCGCAGAAGAATGGACACCAGTAATTTTCTGTTCGTTAACTGAATCTTCCTGTTTCATTACTGGTATTTGAATTTGAATAATAATCTGTCAATAAGCCTGAACAATGCATCCTGTAAAATGCCGATAATAACAATTATTATAATTACAGCATATACTTTACCTACATCGCTTTGCCTTTCTCCAAGAAATATAAGACTACCCAATCCTCCCTGGATACCGGCAAGTTCTGCAACAATGATATATGTCCAGCTAATCCCCACAAGAATCCGTATATCATCTGAGAGGCGAGACATTACCGATCTCCAGGTTACATAACGGACGGTTTGCCAAAAACTGGCTCCCAGTGTTTTCATCATCTGGAGATGCGTCACATTAACTTCATCAATACGTTGTACCACCACGGGAACAAGATAAACCCAGATACCAAAGGCCAGGAAATTGATCTTTGTTGCTATCGTTAAACCACTGATTGCAATGAATATTCCCATTAATGCAGTGATTGGTACAAACCGCAACGAATTGACCTGCTGGCTGAACATTTTACGCACTTTGGGAGAAAGACCAATGGCAAAGCCAACTACCAGTGCCGCAAGAATACATTTGACATACCCGATCAGGTTGATCCGCACGGAAAACAGGATATTATCCCACAGGTTATCATCTTTCTTCATTTCAAGGAAGGAATTCCAGGTCTTTTGCGGTGTGGGCAAAATATGAGTATTGATCAGCCCAAAATTGGTCACTAAATACCATAAGGCAAATAGGATCAGCCAGCCTGATATCTGAAGCAGGGAAAGATTTTTATTAATAAATCTTTTTATGACTACTCCTGGAGAATCTTTGTCAGCCATGGTTCGTTGCTTTTAATAGGTTTGATGCAGGATGGCTTATTTTTCAGTTTTGTCCCAGATGAACTGGAATTCAGTCCGGCGGTTTTGGGCCTTGCTGGCTTCATCCTGGTTGCTTTCACAACCTGGAACTGGTACCCTGCTACCATTACCGACAACAATAAATTTGTTTACATCAAACTTATGCTCGTTTACCAGGTAATTGATTACTGATGTAGCCCTGTTCAGGGAAAGTCTGTCATTTAAAGCAGCATTACCAACATTATCAGTATTTCCTTCAACGCGGATATACGCACCGGCAAAACCCTGGGCCAGCTCTTTAATTTCCCTGTCGATAATTACCTTATCATCCTGGTCCAGCTGGGCAGAATTAGTCTCAAATTCCAGGCTTACTACTTTACTACTCTGAGATTGCTTTTTTTTTTATTTCTTCCGTTGCAGGCTGAAATGCCTCTGGTTTAACTGCAACCTGGTGGGCATCATCTGCAAGATCTTTATCGCTCTGCAATTCCTGGATAACAGAGGGGTCAGAAACATTTCTCCACGGAGATGGAGATTTTGCAAGACCAATCTCAGTATACTTTATAGCCATCCGGCCATACATCCTGTCGCCGGTCATGCCTGTATAAGTGCTGTTAAGTCCAAAGAAATTGATATTGTCACCCAGCGTGGAGAAATACACTTTATCAGCAGATTTTGCTGCAATGTCTTCAGGGAATTTAAATCCTTTTGCAAAGAGTGCATTTGCTTCTTTTTTATCAGCTGCATTATTGTTAACACGTGCATTCCCTACCAGCCATGCTTTAACGAGCTTTGTGATCTTGCTCCTTTTTTCTTTGAGAACGTCTGATTTAACCAATAAGCCGTCTGCAATGATCTGGCTGGCAACTGCACTGCTAACCAGCACTTTTGATCCTGCCTGGGATGCAATACAATCCTCATCATCCGGTGCCCATACAACTGCTGCATCACACTGACCATTCTTGAATGCATTAGCAGACTCCACACCATCTCCTACCTGGTATCCATCAATATCAGCCATTTTCAAATTGGATGATTCCAGCACATTCAATAACAAGGTGTGAGAAGCTGTACCAACTGCATACGCTATTTTTTTATGTTTCAGGCTTTCAACATCGTCAATGCCTTTACGCACCACGATAGCATCCGCACCATGCGACTGGTTGACCTGCATGATCTGAACAACATTGTCAGCCAGGAGTTCACTACCAGATCCCATTTCCACAGAAAGTGCATCTGTTGTACAATACACGAGGTCAAGGTCTCCGGAGTGAAGCCCAGCTCTTGTATCCTTTACTGCGTCCATTTGTTTAATGAGAACTTTAAGTCCATATTCTTTGTAAAGAGTACTGTTTTCATTTGGCTCCATTCCACCATTCATGAGAACAAGGCCTTCAACTCCTGTAAATGTATTATAGGCCACAACCAGGTCAGGTTTACCTGATTTACCATCAACTTTTAATTTGTCGCCCTTGGAGTAATAATTGTATATAAAATACCCTGCTACTAATAAGACAAGAAAAATTATAACGTTCCTACCCGCCTTTACGGTTTTTTTCCCTTTCTCAGTTAGTTCCATAAGTTTATGTTTGGTTGTTTGAAGAGTTCAGAATAAAAATAAATCTATTTTAATAAATCTTTGTTAGCAGTTAACCAGGATGTGTCTGTTGTAGCGCTACTGCTGTTACTACCCGGGTTATTCTCTGTTTTCATGAATGCAAATACATCCACCTTGTTGCTATATTGCTCAAGCAGTCGCTGTCCGGCATCGTCCATAATACCATTTTCCGCTTCCATTTTCATTAGCAGGGTTTCATGATCATGGATCATTGACATAACCTCAGCTTCATTAGATGCAATACGATTGCGGGTTTCTTCCAAAGTGATGGATTCAAATTCTGATACTCCCAATAAGGAAGAAGCGCTGTGCGCAGCTTCCCGCCATATATTTGAAGTTTGCAGCTGATCCCGTAAACGGCCAATGGTATTGGCTACAGATTCAGTACTGCTTTCAAGATTACCATACAGGCGATCGAAGAAATTATAGCTTTTCAGCATTTTCTGTTTATCGTCCTGCATCACTTTTAGCAGCTTTTCATCTTCAGCAGCCTCACGGCTAAAGTGATTGATCTGGTCTTTTGCTTTATCACGAACATGCTGATCGAGCTTTGGGTCATTGGCCTGTTTGGTGAACTGGGCGGCATAGTCGAGGTTTTTCTGCATAGACTCTTTCCTGTCTGCCATTTTAGAAGTATGCAATGTTATCGCCTCCATCATTTTTTTGATGCTCGCATTGAATTTGGCAAGCACTGCCCGGCGATTGGCTACTACTACTTCCAGCAGGCCAGGCAAATCAGTTTTAATCAGAAAGCGTGTCATCTTTCTGATAGCACTTTTCCAGCGGGCTATAAGGACTTTACGCATGAGGAAAATAGTACCAACTATTCCAATCATCAGGAACAGCTTTCCCATTTCTATTCCGAAATCAATCCAGTTACTGATTGTCTTGGTGATCAGAGGCAGCAGAAAATACCCTATTAAAAGGAATATGGCCACCATTGCAGCAGTAATACCCATCCGCATTTTCTTTTCATCGGGAGTTTCCAATGTATATACAGATGAGCCTTTTATTACTTCATTCATGATAGAGGGGTTAACTTATAATAATTATTGATGTTTATTATTGAATTTGCATTATACGGTCTGCAGTCTTTTTATATCAGCATCAATGGTTGATTGCATATAATCGTGCGCCAGGGCAATTAACCGCTCGGCTCTTTCTATCTTTTCAATACCTTCCTTGCCAAGTGTTTTATTAACTTCCAGTTCTGTTTTTTCTTTTTTCATTTCTTCATCCAATTGCTGCTTCTGCAACTCCAGCTGCTGCAACTGGCTTTGAATTCTCTGGATATTATCAGTGTGCGACTCAAGTACTTTTTGTCTTTTTTGCAGTTGATTGCTTTTCTCTGTTTCGGCTCCCTGTAAAAAATCGCTGTTTTTCTGTTTGAGGACTTCTTTATATTTCCGGGCTGCGTCCATCAATTTGGCAGGTGAAACATCCTGGGCTTCAAAGCTCATTAAGACGGTCTGCAGTATCACCTCGGGTGATGCGGTTCCTTTTGCAGCCATTTTTTGCTGGGTTTTTAGCAACAATTGCCTGAATTCAAAATAATCAAGACCCGGAAAATTTGCTTTGGAAAGCTCATCTTCAAAAAATTTAATAAAGGAAGGATCAAGCTGTTCTTTCACACCTGCGCCTGCGTTTTGTTTGAGGGGAGTAACGAAAGAGGGTTCAGCTGATGACGAAGTGGAATTGCCAATATCAGTGATCGGGAAATAAGTTGGAGGAACGGTGTCTGCCTGTTGGGAATTTTCTGAGCGGCTGGTCTTTTCTTTGTTTCCCGACCCTTCTTCTATAAAACCCTGCTTTTTTAAGAAATCTATTAATCCCATAAATACAGTTAATATTTGAAAATAGGTTAAGCAATATTATGTATACATCCCTCCAAACTCCTTGCTGGTCAGGTTCCTAGCTCAAAAGTAATCTATAAACCAAATGTAAAATATAATAGTTTTCAAGTGTTTCGGGAGAAATTGACACCCCTTAAAAGACG
>Ga0170475_115146378_pt1 | contig 13511 bp, 9 predicted proteins | sample Soicark_Litter_5_FD_111474 | JGI IMG/M metagenome (GOLD analysis project Ga0170475, IMG submission 111474) | Avena fatua rhizosphere microbial communities from Hopland, California, USA. Combined Assembly of 48 SPs | reverse complement strand
TCGCGCCACTTAAGCGCTACCTGGAAAAGCAGGTGAACCGTCCGTGGGACAAGGTCTACAGTGATATCCGCGCGACGATCGACGCGCGCAGCACGGTCAAGCATCACGTTCTTCAGCATATCGAAGACTTCGTCGCAATCGATACACGCTGGGTGGATACGGCTGACGGTGGCCAGGTGCACATCCGCGGGCGCTGGCCTTGCAAGGACACGCTGCTCGAGGACGCGAACATCGAGCTGTTCGTCCATCCGCGAACCGGCATCCTGCTGCGCAATCGCCGTTTCGTTTCGTGGGGCCAGCGCAGGCGGCACAAGCGCGAGATGCAGCAGGCGCGGGCCCAAGTCGACCGTCGGGACATCGACGAACGCCATCAGCTTCGCCGCATCGACGGTATCTGGTACGAAGTGACGCTCGGCCTCTTGCCGGCTCCTCGTAGACAGGCGAACGACATCGTCTACGACGCGTGCTGGGATGCGGTCCGCAAGGAGTGGGTCTCGCGCCGACATGGCGATGCGAACTATGCGGTATCGAAGCGGCAGCTCGGCGCAAAGGAATTGAAGAAATACGGGCTCGGTACGTAATCCGGCCTATCACAGCGGCACCTTATAAGGAGAACGATCATGAAAACCAAACACATCGACCAACCGTGCTTTCCAGGTCACCAGCAAGCGTAGAAACGGCTTCCCATCCGAGACGCAGGTCAAACGCGGTTTCCGGTTCGTGCACGGCGATAAGGAGCTCGTGGAAAAGCTCGGCCGCAACGATCCATGCCCGTGCGGATCTGGAAGGCATTTCAACCGATGCTGTATGAAATCGGGAAGCTTTTGACGGTGCCAACCGGAATGAGTATTTCCGCTAATCGTAGTGATATGTCTTGCCGCGTGCATTGGCGTGCAGTTCTGGCAGGACGTCCGCAATGGTGGCGGTCTGCGTGCTGCGTGCTGCGTGCTGCGTGCTGCGCGTCAGCATATTCCATACAAAGTGCCGTATTGCGGTTTGAAGCGGGCTACCGGTTCATGCAATCGGTCACAAAAGCGGAAAGACCTCTTCATTTGATAACAACAAAGAAAAACATGAAATTCGAACACTACACTAACCAGATCAGGCAATGGCCGCAAGATGGCCGCCATCTCCTCGCTCAGTACGACGAGGACAACGTCGTCTATCAGGCCTATCTTGCACCGGGCACACCAGTCCCTAGCACCGCAATTGAGCGCGTAACGGTAGCATCAAATCATGCGCGCAATGGTTGGCGCAACGTGCCTGCAGGCGAATGGCATCCGTCACTGGAGGCTGAGGAGGCGGCCATCGTTTCGGACCAGTTCGAGCTGATGATTTTCCTCGTGCGTTTTCCGGAAGCGCAGGTGATCACCCATGACGAGGAATCGGATACCGATGTCTTTGACATGATGACCAGTAAGCAAAGCGGCAGCCCCTGGTCGGCTTGACGGGAGGAGATGCGCGCTCCCTTGGACGTGTCGAAGGGAACCCGCGCCACTACTGCCGCTGCGAAGGCACCACCAAATCAGACACCGTCTTCGAAACCAGTTGTGGGCCCGTCTAGTGTCGAGTGCCCCTCTTTTCTTTCTTTCGTGGCCGCCTTTCTTGCGTCAGATCAGGGGTGAACAGCAAATCCCAGAACGCCTTGGACTCTTGTACAGACAGGTTGACTTGTAAACACTCCTGCTCCTTCTGGCCACGACCTGCGGAGTTGGAGCTGTCCGGTGCCTCGGCGGAACGCTCAAAAGCAATTGAGACGATACCTAGGTCTGCAGGTAGTGGCGCTGTCCCAGTCGATGTGACAAAGGTGATCCGATCGGTCGAGGTCTGGCCAGCCTTCTCCGTTCTTCCCATTTCAACCGTCACCAATTGGCCGACTTGGAACTCGTCAGGACAGTGAAACAGAAGGTGCGGGTACCGCCTTGCACGAGTGCCTGAAGGTCCATGGCCGCGCCCTCCAGCGCTGAGCCGTGAAATTCCAGGCCGTTGTCCAGGGCCAGGCAGTCCATGACGCCGTAACACGGCCAAGTGTGCTCTACCCGCAGATTGGGAATTACTTCCACGCGCTGAACGATCAGTAAGCCAAGCTGTTCATCAAGAGCTGGCTGCAGTTGTGTCACACTGATAAAATGAAGAGCTTATACCAAGTCGATCAGGACACCCGAGATGAAGCGCTGCGTCGTCGGTATTCGCCGTCCCAGTGATCCGGAATCGCCTCCGGGCAAAGAAACGCCGACAGTCTGGTTTCCCTCGATGGCCACGATGGCGGCGGTGCTGTCTGAGGACAACCAGTCCTTGCTTCGCCTCATCCGCGACCGGCGACCCAAATCGTTGACCGAGCTGGCCGAACTGACCGGACGGCAGGTACCCAACCTGTCACGCACGCTGCGAATGATGGAGGGGTACGGGTTGGTCGAGTTGAACAAGAACGTGCGCGAGATCGAACCTATCGCGCTAGCAACCAGTTTCAAGATCCTGATTGACTAAGGGACGACACGATGGGAGGGGAGTCAATGCGAGAAGGCGTGATCACCGAAGCGGATACCTGCCGCGAATTCGTCACACCCCGTTTGGTGGAGGCGGGCTGGGGGGCTGCACCCCACGCCATCGGCGAGCAGCGCACATTTACCAATGGGCGAATCATCGTTGCAGGTGGCAAGGTACGGCGCGGCAAGCAAAAGCGAGCTGACTACCTCTTGTACTACCGCCGTGACTATCCCTTGGCCGTGGTCGAAGCCAAGGAAATCGGCCTCCCCGCCGAGACCGGCGTACAGCAGGCGCGTGAGTATGCCGAGATTCTCGGCCTCAAGTTCGCCTACGCCACCAACGGCCACCGCATCATCGAGATCGACTACACCTCCGGCACCGAGCGCGAGGTGGATCGCTACGCTACGCCCGAAGAGCTGTTCGCCAGGCTGACCGCCGCCACGCAATTGCCACCAGCGACGGCCAATCACCTGCTGGAACCTTTCAATCTTGTCTCTGGCAAGGTGCCGCGCTACTACCAGCAGATCGCGATCAACCGGGTGATCGAGTCCATCCTGCTCGGGCAGAAACGCATCCTTGCCACACTGGCCACCGGTACAGGCAAGACATGCGTCGCCTTCCAGATTTGCTGGAAGCTGTGGAGCAGCCGCTGGAACCGAACAGGCGAGCATCGCCGCCCCAAGATTCTGTTCCTGGCCGACCGCAACATCTTGGTGGATGACCCGATGGCCAAGATGTTCGCGCCCTTTGGTGATGCCCGGCACAAGATTGCAGGCGGGGACACCAGCCAAAGCCGCGACATGTATTTCGGTATCTACCAAGCGCTGACCACAGCCAGCGCTGACGTGTTCCGTCAGTACCGCCCGGATTTCTTCGACCTGATCATCATCGACGAGTGCCATCGCGGCTCCAGCCGCGATGAAAGCGCCTGGCGCGCCGTGCTCGATTACTTCGAGCCGGCTGTGCAATTCGGCATGACGGCCACACCCTTGCGCGAAGAGTCCCGCGACAGCTACGAATACTTCGGGAATCCGGTTTACACCTACAGCCTGCGCCAGGGCATCGAGGATGGCTTCCTCGCCCCCTATCGGGTGCATCGCGTCATCACCACGGTCGATGCTGCCGGCTGGCGCCCCAGCAAAGATGAGCTGGACCGCTACGGCCGCGAAGTGCCCGACGAGGAATACCAGACCAAAGACTTTGAGCGCGTGGTGGCCCTGCGCTCCCGCACGCGGGCCATGGCCAAGCACCTGACCGATCTGCTCAAGGGCACCGACCGCTTCGCCAAAACCCTCGTGTTCTGCGTCGATCAGGAACACGCGGCCGAGATGCGCCAGGAACTGCTCAACCTGAACAGCGACCTCGTCAAGCAGTATCCCGACTACGTCTGCCGTGTCACCGCCGATGAGGGCGCGATTGGCCTCACCCATTTGTCGCACTTCCAGGACGTGGACAAGCCCACGCCCGTCATCCTCACCACATCCCAGTTGCTGACCACAGGCGTCGATGCCGAGATGGTCAAGAACGTGGTGCTGGCGCGGGTGGTGGGCTCACGCTCCGAGTTCAAACAGATCGTCGGTCGCGGCACGCGGCTGAAGGTCGATTACGGCAAGGAATACTTCAACATTATCGACTTCACCGGCACGGCCACGCGCCACTTTGCAGACCCGGATTTCGATGGCGATCCGGCGCGAATCGAAGAGGTGACGGTCGATGAAGCCGGCGACATGGTCGAGACCGCTGCTGAAGAGGTTCCCGGCGTCGCCGAGTCCGAAGCCGAGTACGTGATCGAGCCAGAACAGGGCGGCGAAACGGGAGGCGGCGAAATCATCTCTGACCCACCGACCGAGCCGCGCAAGTTCTACATCGACGGCGGGGAAGTGGAAGTCATCGGCCATCTGGTCTACGACCTCGATACCGATGGCAAGAAGTTGCAGGTGGTCAAGTACACTGAATACTCCGGTCGCGCCGTCCGCACGCTCTACCCGACACGCGAGGCCTTGCAGTCGGCCTGGGCCGACCCCGACACCCGCGCCGAAGTGCTTCGCGAGCTGACCGAGCGCGGCATCAGCTTTGAAGAGCTGGCTTCCAGCAGCGAACAGCCCGACGCCGATCCGTTCGACCTGCTATGCCATTTGGCTTGGAATGCGCCCTTGCTCACCCGCCGCCAGCGCGCGGAAGCGGCCAGGCGCAAAGCCCAAGACCTGTTCGCCCAACACGGCCAATACAGTGAAGTCGCCCGCGAAATCCTGACGCTGCTGCTCGACCGCTACATCGAGCGCGGCATCCTGCAATTCAATGCGCTGTCCGAGCTGATGAAGGTGCAACCCTTTGACCGCTTCGGTAGTCCATCCGAGATCGCCACCCGCCACTTCGGCGGCGTGCGTGGCATGAAGGAGGCCATATCCCGGCTCCAGACCGCGCTCTACCAATAACGAGAACCCGATTCAATGGCCAAGACCACGACGCCGACAGGCGAGAAAAAGACCCGAGCACCGCGCAAAGCCAAGGCACCGCTCACCACCCGTGAAAACCTCTCGGCACTGATCGGCACTGCCCGCAAGATTCTGCGCAAGGACAAGGGGCTCAATGGCGACGTGGACCGCCTGCCGCTGCTGACCTGGGTGATGTTCCTCAAGTTTCTCGACGACCTCGAAATCGTGCACGAGGAAGAGGCCGAACTCGATGGCAAGCGCTATCAGCCCATCATCGAAGCGCCCTACCGCTGGCGCGACTGGGCGGCCAGAGAAGATGGCATCAGCGGCGACGAATTGCTGGCCTTTATCAGCCAGGAATTCGCTGTGCGCGCTGACGGCAATGCCGGCAAAGGTCTGTTCGCCTATCTGCGTGGCCTGGCGGGCGATGGCGAGAAGGGCAGCCAACGCGAAGTCATCGCCAACGTGTTCAAGGGCGTACAGAACCGCATGGTCAGCGGCTACTTGCTGCGTGACATCATCAACAAGATCAACGGCATCCACTTCTCCGCCAGCGAGGAAATCCACACCCTCTCGCATCTGTACGAATCCATGCTGCGCGAGATGCGTGACGCAGCGGGTGATGCCGGCGAGTTCTACACCCCGCGCCCAGTCGTGCGCTTTATGGTGCAGGTCACCGATCCACGCTTGGGCGAAACGGTGCTCGACCCGGCTTGCGGCACGGGCGGTTTCCTGGTCGAGGCCTACGACCATATCGCACCGCAGGTCGCCACGCCGGACCAGCGCCGCGCCCTGCAGCGCGACACCCTCTATGGGCAGGAAGCCAAGCCGCTGCCCTACATGCTGGCTCAGATGAACCTGCTGCTGCATGGCCTGGAAGCCCCGCAGATCGCCTATGGCAACACGCTGGAGCGGAGGATCAACGAGATCGGCCACAGCGAGCGCGTGGACGTCATCCTTACCAATCCCCCCTTTGGCGGCGAGGAAGAGGTCGGCATCAAGGCCAACTTCCCGCCCAATATGCAGACGGCGGAAACGGCGCTGCTGTTCTTGCAGTACATCATGCGCAAGTTGCGCGTGGCGGGCGCTCCCGTGCCGGGCGGCAAGCCGGCTGCACGCGGTGGCCGTGCTGCTGTGGTCGTACCCAATGGCACCTTGTTTGGCGATGGCATCAGCGCCGTCATCAAGGAGGAGATGCTCAAGGAATTCAAGCTGCACACCATCGTGCGCCTGCCGCAGGGTGTGTTCGCGCCCTATACCGACATTCCGGCCAACCTTCTGTTCTTTGAGCGTGGCGGCCCGACGGACACCATTTGGTACTACGAGCTGCCGCTGCCCGAAGGCCGCAAGAAGTACAGCAAGACGGCCCCCCTGCAGTTCGAGGAATTCGCACCGGCCCAGGCTTGGTGGAACAACCGCGAGGAAGGCCCGCAGGCCTGGAAGGTGGACTTCGCCGCCAAACGCGCTACTGCCGTCGAGGCCGCGACGCCGCATTGGCAAAAAGCCGAGGCCGCGCGCAATGCCGCTATCGCCTTGGGCAAGCCCATCCGCGAGCTGGAGCAAAGCATCCAGGCGGCCACGAATGGCAGCAAGGCAGCCCTGCAAGATCAACTGCGCGCCATGAAGGCCGAGCAGCAAGCCCATGAGCAGACGGCCAAGCTGGCGCAGGCCGAAGGTGACAGCCTGTACTGGCCCATTTTCAACCTGGACCTCAAGAACCCCAACGCCCGCGCCGGACTGGAGCATGCCGATCCGAAAGACCTGATTGCTGCCATGCGCAGCCACGAGGCCGAGGTCATGCGCCTGCTGGGCGAGATCGAGGCTTTGGTCGCGGAGGTGCAGGCATGACAGCCCCCACCGTGCCGACGCCCCCGAATCAGGCCGACTACGCCGCTGTCCACACCGACATCGTCGCGCTGCTGGAAGCTGCGCGTCATGCTGCCGCCCGCAGCGTCAATGCGCTGATGACCGCCTCTTATTGGGAAATCGGGCGGCGCATCGTCGAATTCGAGCAAGGCGGGCAGGAACGGGCTGCCTATGGGGATGCGCTGATCGAGCGCCTGGCTTTCGATCTTGGCAGCCGGTTTGGTCGAGGCTTCAGCCGACAGAACCTGCAGCAAATGCGCCTGTTCTACCTGGCCTGGTCACCAGAGCACATGTCGCAGACAGCGTCTGCGAAATTGCCCGTCCCCAACATTCGCCAGACGCTGTCTGGCGAATTGGCGGCAAGCCCGCTGCCCAACACACGCCGGCAATCCAGCGACCTAGCGGCGCTGGCACAGGCCTTCCCGCTGCCGTGGTCGGCCTACGTGCGCTTGCTCTCGGTCAAGAACCCGCAGGCCCGCGCCTTCTATGAAACCGAGACGCTTCGTTGTGGCTGGTCGGTGCGCCAGCTCGACCGCCAGGTCAACAGCCAGTTTTACGAACGTACAGCCCTGTCGCACAACAAGGCGGCGATGCTGGAAAAGGGTGAAGTGGCTGAGCCCGGTGACGCCATCACGCCCGAGCAGGCCATCAAAGACCCCTTCGTGCTGGAGTTCCTCAACCTCAAGGACGAGTATTCCGAATCCGATCTGGAAGACGCGCTGATCCAGCATCTGGCCGACTTCCTGCTGGAACTGGGTGACGACTTCGCCTTCGTCGGCCGCCAGCGCCGCCTGCGGCTGGATGACACCTGGTTCCGCGTTGACCTGCTGTTCTTCCACCGCCGTCTCAAGTGCCTGCTGATCATCGACCTCAAGATCGGCAAGTTCAGCCATGCCGATGCCGGGCAGATGCACCTGTACCTGAACTACGCCCGCGAGCACTGGATGAAACCGGGCGAGAACCCGCCCGTGGGCCTGATCCTGTGTGCGAGCAAAGGCAGTAACGAGGCCCACTACGCGCTGGCAGGCTTGCCCAACAAGGTATTGGCTGCCGAGTACAAGACCGTGCTGCCGGATGAGAAGCTGTTGTCCGAGGAATTGGACAAGACGCGGCGAGAGTTGGAGGCAAGACGGGCCGGGCGCGGTGGCGATGTGGAGGGCGACGAATGAAAGCGTGGCCCAAAGTCGCCCTAGGTGATCTGTTCGATGTCGAAAAGGGAAAGATTGGAATCATGGCGGCAACGCCGGGCCAGTTCCCTCTGGTCACGACCGGTGAGGAGTTCTCCACTCATTTCGAACCGCACTTTTCTGGCGATGCTGTCTGTATTCCATTGATCTCGGCAACGGGTCATGGTCATGCAAGTCTCAAACGGCTGCACCACGTTGAAGGCGAATTTGCCGCAGGTTCCATCCTCTGCGTTTGCGTCAATCGAGCGCCGCAAAGCGTGATGGCCCGCTATGCCTACTACTACTTGAGCGCCCGCAAGGATTCGGTGCTGATCCCGCTCATGCAGGGCACCGCCAACATGTCCATGAAAGTGGCTGACATTGTTGGTGTTGAAATACCGCTGCCGCCGCTGGCGGAACAGCAAGCCATTGTTGCCCGCCTTGATGCGCTGGCTGAGAAAGCCCGGCAGGTCGAATCGCATCTGGATGCTGTGGAGCGGGACGCCGAACACCTGCTGGCACTGCGTTTCCGCGATGCCATTGATGATGCGCCGATGAGGTCGATGGCGGACGTTGCGCCGTCCATTCGCCGCACGGTCGCAATTGACATCGACACCCGATACCGCGAGGTGGGCGCACGATCATTTGGCAAGGGGCTGTTTATCAAACCCGATTTCGATGGTGCAGAAGCTACGTGGCAAAAGCCAGTATGGATCAAGGCCGGCGACCTCGTGCTCAGCAACATCAAAGCCTGGGAAGGTGCCATCGGTATAGCCGGCGATGCACATGACGGCTGTATTGCCTCGCACCGTTACATCACCTGCGTGCCTGATCCTGAGCGAGCGACAACCGGCTTTCTTGCTTATTACCTGTTGACTGAGGATGGCTTGGAAAAGATTGGCCTCGCGTCTCCAGGAACTGCGGATCGCAACCGCACGCTGAGTCTGGGCAACCTCGGCAAGATTGAAGTACCAGTACCACCACTTTCTGCGCAGCAGGCCTTCAACCACATGAAAGCGGAGATCGCCGCTCTCAAGGCCAAACACGCTGCTATCCGACAAGCAAACGCCGCACTGCTGCCCGCAACACTGGAACGGGTGTTCAAAGCATAGACAAGGGAGAAACCGATGGCCGATGACGCACTTTCACAAGCGGATGCCGAAACCCTATTGCGCATGCCCAAAAAGCCTGCGACGGCGGACGCTTTCAGCTTTCCCGACCTGGGCGGGCGCATCGAGATTCCGTTGGTCTCGCGCGATGAGCGCGAACGTTTCTCGCTGGACATCAACCGTAAGCGCATTGCACTGACCACGGGGTACCAAGCGCGCGGGCAGCAGGTCGTCGTACTGGCTCGACTCGACTTCGCAGCACCGCATCGCAACCCCGACGGCACCGAAGTTGGCGTGCCGCATTTGCACATCTACCGGGAAGGATTCGGCGATAAATGGGCGGTGGCAATTCCCGATGGCATGCTCAGCAAGCCAGAGGATGCTTGGCAGGTGCTGCACGACTTCATGAACTACGACATCACTCCGATTGTTTGGTCGAAGCGAGAGGAGTTCCGCGAACGTCTGGTGGCATGACGAACGCCAGATGACCAACCCGAATGCGCTCGCCGTTCTCCAGGCCGAGAACGCCCGCCTGATCGCACTGCTCGAAGCCCACGGCATTGAGTGGGGTTGCCGCAGCCTACCGCAGCTACGGCTCAAGAGCCGGAGCCATCCCGGTTTTCTACTGCTGAGAAGGTGGCGCTGTTTCGGAGGCTGTTTCGCGGTCGTACAGATGTTTATCCCATCCGCTGGGAGAGCAAGACTTCGGGAAAATCAGGCTACACCCCCGCCTGCGCCAACGAATGGCGCGCCGGCATCTGCGAAAAGCCACGCATCAAATGCGGCGATTGCAGCAACCGCCTGTTGATCCCGTTGTCCGATGCGGTGATCTACGACCATTTGGCCGGCGAACATACGGTCGGCGTCTATCCGCTGCTGGAGGATGACACCTGCCATTTTCTGGCAGTCGATTTTGACGAGGCTGACTGGCGCGACGACGCGCGAGCCTTCGCTCAGTCGTGTGAAGAGCTGGGTGTGCCGGCCGCGCTGGAAGTTTCGAGATCAGGCAAGGGCGCACACGTGTGGGTGTTCTTCGCCAGCCGCGTTTCCGCCCGCGATGCCCGGCGCTTGGGCACGGCCGTGATCAGCCATGCCTGCTCGCGCACCCGGCAATTGAAGTTGAATTCCTATGACCGCCTGTTTCCCAACCAGGACACCATGCCCAAGGGTGGCTTTGGCAATTTGATCGCCCTACCGCTGCAGAAGTGGCCACGCGAAAGCGGCTGCAGCGTGTTCGTCGATGCGGAGCTGCGGCCGTACCCGGATCAGTGGGCATTCTTGGCGTCCATCCAACCAATGGCCGCGCACGACATCGATCCGACCATCCTGCGGGCCACAGGCGGCGTGCATCCACTGGATGTCAACTTCATCGATGACGAGGACTTGGCCACGCCCTGGAAGCAGGCTAGCACGCCGACAAAAAAGTTGGCCGGGCAAATGCCCAAGTCACTGACCGTGACGCTGGCCAACCTGATCTACTTTGAAAAGGCTCAACTGCCGCAGGCACTGGCTAACCGCCTGATCCGCCTGGCCGCCTTCCAGAACCCCGAGTTCTACAAGGCCCAAGCCATGCGTATGTCGGTGTGGGACAAGCCACGTGTCATCGGTAACGCCGAAAACTATCCACAGCACATCGCCTTGCCTCGCGGATGCCTCGATGCCGCTTTGGACTTGCTACGCAATAACGGCATCGACTGCGATCTGCGCGATGAGCGCTTTGGCGGTGAGCCGATTGAGGTCTCCTTCGTCGGCACTTTGCGTCTGGACCAGGAGTCCGCCGTTTCGGGAATGCTGCATCACGACACCGGTGTGCTGTGTGCACCGACAGCGTTTGGCAAGACGGTCACTGCCGCCGCGATGATCGCGCGCCGAGGTGTGAACACCCTGGTGCTGGTGCATCGAACCGAATTGCTCAAGCAGTGGCAGGAACGTCTTCAGGCTTTTCTGGGCGTTGGCAAAGGCGTGGTGGGCACCATCGGCGGCGGCAAAGCAAAGCCCACCGGAAAGATTGACATCGCCGTGATGCAATCCGTCTCCCGTCAGGGCGAGGTTAATCCTCTGGTCGAGAACTACGGGCAGGTGATCGTGGACGAGTGCCACCACGTCGGCGCAGTCTCGTTCGACGCCATCCTGAAACGGACCAAAGCTAAATTCGTGCTGGGGCTGACAGCGACACCGATCCGTCGCGATGGCCAGCAGCCGATCATCTTCATGCAATGCGGGCCAATCCGATACACCGCAGCCAAACCGGCCGGCGCGCCCCATGATCTTGAGGTAGTGCCTCGATCACGATTCACTCGGATCGACCTGCCGACCGATGCAGGTATTCAGGAAGTGTTTCGCTATCTCGCCAGTGATCTGGCACGAACCGAGGCCATTGCGGCAGAAGTCAAAGATGCCTATGAGCAGGGTCGCAAGGTGCTCGTTCTGACAGAACGCACGGAACACCTTGATGCGCTGAGGGCATCCCTCAGCGATCTGACTCCACAGCCCTTCGTGTTACACGGCCGCATGTCCAGAAAGCAGCGGACCGCACTGGTAGCCGACATGAACGGGCTGCCGCCCGATGCGCCGCGCGTGCTTCTGGCAACCGGGAAATTGGTTGGCGAGGGTTTCGATCATCCGCCGCTCGACACGCTGGTGCTGGCCATGCCGGTTTCCTGGAAGGGTACGCTGCAGCAGTACGCCGGGCGCTTGCACCGCGAGCATGCCAGCAAGACTGACGTGCGGATCATCGACTTCGTGGACACTGGCCACACTGCGTTGCTGCGAATGTGGGATAAGGGCAGCGCGGTTACCGTGCGATGGGATATCGAGTGAATGGCAACGAGGCCGTGGGATGACACCACAAAATCACAGCTACTGTTTGAGACTTCTTCGCAAACTCGCAGCGTTGCTGCAGCAGTGCCATCCAGAGGCCTGTTCCCGGATGGCAACCTACCACCACGAAGGGTAGGCGTCAGGAAAGTTCTGGAATCCCTTGATCTATCGCTGGCTTCGTCGCTTTTTAGTCTTACGCGCCGCAACCACTGATTCCTAACGCAAATGCCCGGTATAGCCGGGCGTTCTCAATCTTTAGTTGGTAGATTTTTTCACTAACTGCGTCAATGAGTTTTCACTAACCTGTCGTAATTTTCACTTTCTCTGTCATCCGACAGCGATGACGATCAAACGTCGATATTCCCCGCCTGCAGCGCATTCGTCTCAATAAAATTCCGACGCGGCTCCACTTCATCCCCCATCAGCGTCGTGAAGATCTGATCCGCCGCAATGGCATCCTCGATCTGCACCTTCAGCAGGCGACGCACGGTCGGATCCATCGTGGTCTCCCACAGCTGCTCGGGATTCATCTCGCCCAGACCCTTGTAGCGCTGCTTGGACACGCCACGCTCGGCTTCCTCGCGCAGCCATTCCATGGCCTGCTGGAAGTCGCGCACGGCGAATTCCTTCATCTTCTCGCCTTCGCCGCGGCGGATGATGGCGCCTTCGCCCATCAGGCCCTGGAACGTCTCGGCCGAGGTTTCCAGCGTCCTGTAGTCGGCGCCGGCGACGAAGTCGGCGTCGATCGACGTCACCTGCACGTTGCCGTAGTGGATGCGTTCGATGCGCAGGCTGTGCTTGTCCGACAGTTCATCCGAACGCACGCCCACCTTCACGCTCGGGTCGTGGATCGCGTCGGCCAGCGCTTGCGCCGCTTTCTCGGTCGATTCCTGGGTCGACAGGTCGAGCTTCACGCCGGTCATGATGGCGGACAGCGCGGCGCGGTCGATCACGCGCGACAGGCGCATCATGATCGCGTTCGCCTTGTTGTACTTGTCGACGAGGTCGCCCAGCGCGCCGTCGGTGATCGGCTCCGCGCCTTCTTTCGGCAGCAGGGCAGCGCCGTTCAGGGCGAAGCGCATCATGTAGCTCGCTTCCTCGACGTCGTCCTTGAGGTAGCGCTCGTCGCGGCCGGCTTTCACCTTGTACAGCGGCGGCTGCGCGATGTAGATGTGGCCGCGCTCGACCAGCTGCGGCATCTGGCGGTAGAACAAGGTCAGCAGCAGGGTGCGGATGTGCGCGCCGTCGACGTCCGCGTCGGTCATGATGATGATGCGGTGGTAGCGCAGCTTGTCGACGTTGAACTCGTCCGGGCCGATCGACGTGCCCAGCGTGGCGATCAGCGTGGTGATCTGTTCCGACGACAGCATCTTTTCGAAGCGCGCCTTTTCCACGTTCAGCACCTTGCCGCGCAGCGGCAGGATGGCCTGGAACTTACGGTCGCGACCCTGCTTGGCGGAACCGCCTGCGGAGTCACCCTCGACGATGTACAGCTCGGCCAGCGCCGGGTCGCGTTCCTGGCAGTCGGCCAGCTTCGACGACAGGCCCAGGCCGTCCATCACGCCCTTGCGGCGGGTGAGGTCGCGGGCCTTGCGGGCCGCTTCGCGCGCGCGCGCGGCTTCCACGAT
>Ga0170475_123857848_pt1 | contig 13513 bp, 12 predicted proteins | sample Soicark_Litter_5_FD_111474 | JGI IMG/M metagenome (GOLD analysis project Ga0170475, IMG submission 111474) | Avena fatua rhizosphere microbial communities from Hopland, California, USA. Combined Assembly of 48 SPs | reverse complement strand
CTGCTGTGGCCGGGCGACAATTCCGGGACCCGTTATGCGCCGCACACGCTCGTGAACCAGGCCGTCGAGGCGGCCAAGCAGACCACCGGGGCCAACGTCCCGTTCATCAATGCCGTGCTCCGCCGGTTCTTGCGCGACCGTGACCAGATCGTCACCGCCGTACAGGTAGATCCCGTTGCCGCGCTGAACCACCCACGCTGGTGGATCGATCGGCTCCGCACCGATTGGCCCGATGCGTGGCGCGAGGTGCTCGCAGCCGACAACGAACACCCGCCGATGATCCTGCGCACGAACGCCCGGCGGATCACACCGCAGGCGTACGTGGCCCGCTTGGCAGCTGCCGGGTTCGAAGGCACTGTGGTGGGCCCGCACGCAGTTCGCCTGGGCCGGCCGGCCCCGGTGCAGGACCTGCCCGGGTTTGCCGAGGGCGATGTGTCGGTGCAAGACACCGCGGCGCAGCTTGCCGCCCCGCTGCTGATCGCCGACGGCTTGCCGTCCGGGGCTCGGGTGCTCGATGCATGTGCGGCGCCAGGCGGCAAGACCGCCCACTTGCTGGAACTTGCCGACCTCGACGTGCTGGCCCTCGACAGTGACGCCGATCGAATCCGCCGCGTGGACGACACCCTCCGCCGGCTCGGCCTCACCGCCCGCACGGTGACCGCGGACGCCCGACACCCGGACACATGGTGGGACGGCCAGGCCTTCGATGCCATTCTCCTCGACGCCCCGTGCAGCGCCTCCGGCATCGTGCGACGCCACCCCGATGTGCCTGGCTGCGCCGGCCCACCGACATCCCGGTGCTCGCTGAAACTCAGGCGGCGATCCTGGACGCGCTGTGGCCGTTGCTCAAACCGGGTGGGCGACTCCTTTATTGCACCTGCTCGGTGTTCAAAGCCGAGGGCGAGGCCGGAATCGACGCTTTTTTGCAACGCAGGGGTGGGCTCAGCCTTGTGGGCCGGCCACCTTCTCCCGGTCATCTGCTGCCACGGCCCGACAATCGTGTCCAGGGAGACGCGGCCGGTGCCGGTGCGTCGCCCGACGGTTTTTATTACGCCCTGTTGACCAAACCCTTGCCCTGACCCTCCCGCGTGCTCCGGATCCACTGGCCCTTTCTTTCATTCGGGTTCCGCCACGGCGCACGGCATCGGCCGGGCGGACTGCGCGCTGCCATGCTGGTCGTGCTCTGCGCCGTGGCCGTGTGGGTGGCCGGGCCGGCCCGTGCCGAGGGCGTCAGCCTGACCACCTTCGAGTTGACCCGCGGCGATGAGGGGCTTCAGCTGACGTTTTCGACCAAGTTCGATCTGCCACGCCCGGTCGAAGACGCGCTTCAAAAAGGCGTGCCGCTGGTTTTCGTCGCCGAGGCCTCGGTGTTCCGCGACCGCTGGTATTGGCGCGACAAACACGTGAACGACGCCACCCGCACATGGCGGCTCGCCTACCAACCGCTCACGCGCAAATACCGCGTCACCTTCGGCGGGCTGAACCAGAACCACGACAACCTGGCCGACGCGCTCGCCTCTCTCAGCAGCTCGGTGAACTGGAAAATCGCCGACCCGTCGCAGCTCGACGGTGGCGACCACTACGTCGAGTTCCGGTACGCGCTTGACACGAGTCAGATGCCCCGCCCGATGCAAATCGGCATCGGCGGGCAGGCCGACTGGTCGCTGAGCGTGGAACGCGCCCGCCGGCTGAAGTGAGCCACCACCCGCCTGCGACCATGAGCAAAGCTTCCCGCTGGGCATGGATCATTTCGCTGGTCGCCGTCATCGGCACAGGACTTGTCCTCGTGTTCCTGCTGTCGCTGGCAACGAACAGCCGCGGCCTCTATGAACGCCACTACGTCTGGCTGTTCTGGGTCAACGTGGTGGTGGCCGGCCTGCTGATGCTCGTCATCGGCATCGCCGGCGCCCGCCTGGTGATGCGGGTACGGCGAGGCAAGTTCGGCAGCCGGCTTCTGATGCGGCTGGCGCTGGTGTTTGCCATGGTCGGCGTGCTGCCCGGGTTGGTGATCTATACGGTGTCGTACCAGTTCGTTGCGCGCAGCATCGAGACGTGGTTCGATCTCAAGGTAGAAAGGGCGCTCGAGGCCGGCCTGAGCCTTGGCCGGGCTGCACTCGACACCCAGGTCAACGAGCTTGCCACGAACCCCCGCCTCGCAGCCGAACGCCTCGGCGACTCAAGCCAGCCGGTGCAAGTCGTGGCACTCGAGCGCCTGCGCGAGAAGCTGTCGGCGCTGGAGGTGACTTTGCTGGGCCCGGGCGGCCAGGTACTCGCAACCGCCGGCCAGGCGGCGCGCTTCGCGCCCGACCGCCCGTCCACCGCTCAGATGCGGCAAGCCCGCAGCGCACGGGTCGTGGGGCAACTCGAGGGTCTCGACGAGGACAACCCGTCCGCTTTCAGCGAGGCCCGCATCCGCGCGCTGGCCTACATGCCAAGCTCCAGCTTCTCGCTCCACCCTCAGGACCGTTTCCTGATGGTGACCCAATTGCTGCCGAGCCAAGTGGTGGCCAATGCACTGTCCGTGCAGGCGGCGTACCGCGAATACCAGGCCAGGGCGCTCGCCCGCGACGGCCTGCGCCGCATGTACATCGGCACGCTGACGCTCACGCTGATCCTCGCCGTGTTCGGCGCGCTGCTGCTGGCCGTCACGCTCGGCAACCAGCTGGCACGGCCGCTGCTGGTTCTGGCCGACGGCGTGCGCCAGGTGTCTCGCGGCGACCTGACGCCCAAGCCGGTGCTGGCCGCAACCGACGAGCTGAGTGGACTGACCCGTTCATTCGCGGACATGACCGATCAGCTCTCGGACGCGCGCTCGCTCGTGCAGCGCAGCCTGTCGCAGCTCGAGGCGGCACGCACGAACCTGCAAACCATCCTCGACAACCTGACGGCCGGGGTCATCGTATTCGACCGTGAAGGCCGCATCGATACCGTGAACCCGGGCGCAACGCGCATCCTGCGCTTGCCGCTGTCGGCCTACCGCGGCCGGCCGCTCGGCGATGTGCCGGGCCTCGAAGAATTTGCAAGCGCCGTGCAACAGCGCTTCGACCTCCACCGCGCAAGCCCCGAGGCCGGCGAGCGCGACCAATGGCAAGACGCTTTCGACCTGCAACCCGGCTCGATCAACGCGATGGAACGCGACAAAGTGACGCTGCTGGTGCGCGGTGCCGCCATGCCCCACGCCGGCCGCCTGATGGTGTTCGACGACATCACCGAGGTCGTGTCGGCCCAGCGCGCCGAGGCCTGGAGCGAGGTGGCCCGGCGGCTGGCGCATGAGATCAAAAACCCGCTCACGCCAATCCAGTTGTCGGCCGAACGCCTGCAACACAAACTCGAGGCCAAACTCGAGGGCCCGGACCAGGCCATGCTTGTGCGCTCGGTAGGCACCATCGTCAATCAGGTACAGGCGATGAAAACCCTCGTCAACGAGTTCCGCGACTACGCCCGACTCCCCTCGGCCCGCCTACAGTCCCTGGACCTCAATGCACTGGCAAGCGAGGTGCTCAGCCTGTACGCCACCCCGCAAGAATCGGGGTGCCTTCACGCCGAACTGTCCCCCGGCCTCCCACCGATCGTGGGGGACACGACCCAGCTGCGCCAAGTGATCCACAACCTCGTGCAGAACGCGCTCGACGCCGTTGCGGACCAGCCCGACGGCCACGTGCGCCTGCGCACCGAGGTGACCCGCAATGAACAGGGCGATGTGCGAGCAGTTCGCCTGCAGGTGCTGGACAATGGCCCCGGATTCCCCGATAAAGTGCTCAAGCGCGCGTTCGAACCGTATGTCACCACCAAGAGCAAAGGCACGGGCCTGGGTCTTGCGGTGGTCAAGAAGATCGTCGACGAACATGGTGCCCGCATCCGGCTTGCCAATCTTCCGGGGGACCACGAAGGGGGGCAGGGTATTGCCGGTGCCCAAGTTTCGATATCATTTTCAAAATTGGCGCCGGCAGACAGCGCCCCCGCTGTCCCTGCAACCGCTTGATGCCGGGCGCACCGAGAACCCATGGCCACCATTCTTGTTGTTGATGACGAACTGGGCATCCGCGCCCTGCTTTCGGAGATCCTGACCGACGAGGGACACAACGTCGAACTCGCGGAAAACGCAGCGCAGGCCCGCGCCTGCAGGGAACGGGTGCGCCCCGACCTCGTGCTTCTGGACATCTGGATGCCCGACGTCGACGGCATCACGCTGCTCAAGGAATGGGGTACGGCATCGCTGCTGACCATGCCGGTCATCATGATGTCGGGCCACGGCACCATCGACACCGCCGTGGAGGCCACCAAAGTTGGCGCCGTCGCGTTCCTCGAAAAACCGATCACGCTGCAAAAACTGTTGCGTGCCGTGGAACAAGCGCTCACCAAGCCTGTGCCGCGCCCGCAGCCCGGCCCCATGAGCCCCCAGCCACTTGGCACCCGCCACGACGGCCTGATGCCCATCGACGCCTCGCTGGTGCCTGCCAACCCGCTGCCTCTGTCGTCGCTCCCTATGGGCCCTCAGAGCGAACAGGTGTTCGAACTCGACCGCCCCCTGCGTGAAGCTCGGGACGCTTTCGAAAAAAGCTACTTCGAGTTCCACTTGTCCAAGGAAAACGGCAGCATGACCCGCGTGGCCGAGAAGACCGGCCTAGAGCGCACGCACCTTTATCGCAAGCTCAAGCAACTCGGCGTCGACCTTTCACGCAACAAACGCAGCAGCGGCCTCTGAAAAGAGGCTATACTGCGAGGCTCTTGGCCAAGTAGCTCAGTTGGTAGAGCAGCGGATTGAAAATCCGCGTGTCGGTGGTTCGATTCCGCCCTTGGCCACCAAGAAAATCGACGACTTAGCCCAGCCCACAAGGTTGGGCTTTGTCGTTTCTGGGCATCATGTAGCGACCGGTACGACGAATTCGCTCCCAGAAGCGGCTCAGTGGTCGGATCGCCCTTACAAGTCCTTAGGCAAGCTTGGGAATCACTGGCCTGGGCGAGCGTCTTTGCCCCGGGTGACGCCCAAAAATCCTCGGGCAATCCAACCTATGCCTGCAACGAGGGCCCAGCCAGCAGCCAGCCCGCCAAGCATCACCTGCGTGGCCTGCTCCCACTGCTCAAGGCGTGCGCCCAAAGGCGCTTCTCCGCCTCCTTAACATCGTTCGTCGAAAGAGTAGACTCCGCGGCCACACTTTGAGCATATGAAGTCGCCTCGGTGCTGTAGCGCTCTCCGAGGCGCATTGGGGCAGGCCAGCCCGGCCCTACAGATATTCGTCTTTTTTCTTGACCGCGTCACTGGCGAGCTTTGTCAGCCTGATGGCTTGGCGGAGCACGAAGTCGCGCAGCTGGCCGGGAACGCTCGCTCCGGTGTTGGACGCCGAACTGATCTCAGTTCGGCGTCTTGGCTTGGACTTGGTTCGTACCCGTTGTCAGGGCATCAGGTCGACGATCTTCGTCATTTCGGATGACGAGTAAGCCCGCAGCGTTTGCGATCGCACATTGCCGAGCGAGCCGACGCTGAGCAGCGCGGCCATCGCCGCTTCGTCGCTGCCTTCGGCCACGACCACCAAGTCGTAGTTGCCGGCGGTCCAGTAAATGCTCTTCACGCTCAGGCCGAGCTTGGCGGCCGCCGCGGTGAACGCCTCGGCGCGGCTCGGGGACTCCTTGATCTTGCGGATGCCTTGGTCCGTGAATGTGAGAAGCGAGATGAATGTGGCCATGGTGCTGTCCTCATTGCAAGTGAAGGATGGCCACCGCGGCTGTGGCATAAGCCTGGGGGGATAAGATCGAACCGCGATCCCAGAGGCGCATCGCGCGGCCTGAATCCAGACCGGTCTTTCGCCGACCCGCTGATTCCAAAGATAGGCGGCGCGTCCACCGAAGTCCATTGACTCGGCATAGCTGCGGGCTCGAAATTGCATCCTGCCTGTTGGCCTCCTGCAAGAGCTGAACTGCCTGGAACTTCTGTACATCGCGGAAATCGATGAACGCCGCCAGGTCACCGGCGTGCATGGCATCGGGCGCGACATCACCGAGCAGCGTTCCGGGGAGACGATACGCGAGCTGCACGACGAGATGGGACAGTACTGTCGGCGCTTCGCATGGACGTCTCGATGCTGCGCATGAGCTGCGCCTGGACCCGCCGCTGAGCGAGAAGACCGCCGTCTTGCAGGACATGGTCGACCATGTGATCCAGGTCACCCTCACGACTGGACCTGCGCAGTACGCCATGATCTGTCACGACGATCTCCGTGGCATTTCCGGCATCCACGGCCATCGGACGCGCGCTGGCACCAAGGCCGCACCGACCCGCTCACCCTATTCCTCAAGTACCACGCAGAAAGGCCGACATCAGTGTTCAACGTACTTGTTTTGTCAAATGCAATTCATTGTTCACCGAAGCTTGTCCAGCAAGCTGTTGATCCCGTTGCTGCTCACCGCCCTGGTCGTCGTTGCCAGCGTGCTGGCTGTGGTTTCCTATACGCGCAGTCGCGCGGTCGAGGAAGCAGGTGTGGCCACCGGACGGGCGATGACAAGCCAGGTCGTGACGCTGCGCAACTTCTACACGGCCGAGATTGCGGCCCGCGCCAAGAAGGCCGGAATGGCGCTTGGCATCGATTTTCGCGACAAGAACAACACCCTGCCGCTGCCCGCCACGTTGGTCAAGGCTTTGGGCGAAAGCATCACCCAGGAGTTTCCCGGCACCCATCTGCGGCTGCTGTCGCGCTACCCCTTTCCCCACCGCGCCGCAGACAACAAGCTCGACGTCTTCCAGGCACAGGCACTTGCCGCACTCGAGGGAGACTCGAAGACACCAGTGCACAGCGTCGAGCCCGTTGATGGTCGGTTGTCGGTCCGCTATGCCGTCGCGGACGTGATGAAGGAGGGCTGCGTCGCCTGCCACAACAGCCATCCGCAGTCGCCCAAGCGCGACTGGAAAGTCGGCGATGTGCGCGGCATCATCGAAGTCGTGGTGCCGGTAGACCAGGTCGATCGCAGCATCGCCCAGAGCGCGATGGCGATCGGAACGCTCGTGGTCGTCGGCTTCTGCCTGTTGGGCTTGGTGCTGTATGTTGTGACTCAGCGCATCGTCAGCCGCCCGCTGCGCGAGGCGGCTGGGGTGATGGAACGGGTGGCGGACGGCGATCTCGCCGCGCCGACGGGAGTCGCCGGTCCCGACGAAGTGGGCCGCTTGTTCGGTGCACTGCAGGCGATGACCGCCAAGCTGCGCCACACGCTCGGCCAGGTGCAGCACAGCGCCGAATCGATTCAGGTCGCCAGCAGTGAAGTCGCCGCCGGCAATGCCGACATGAGCACGCGCACCGAGCAGACCGCGAGCCGCCTGCAGCAGGCGGCCGGCTCGATGGAGCAGCTCGCCGGCACCGTGCGCCAGAGCGCCGAGGCCGCAGCGCAGGCCGACAATCTCGCCTCGTCGGCATGGACCGTGGCACAGCGCGGCGGTCAGGTAGTCACCCAGGTCGTCACGACGATGGACGACATCAACGCCAGCGCCAGGAAAATCGCGGACATCATCAGCGTGATTGACGGCATCGCGTTCCAGACCAACATCCTGGCATTGAACGCCGCGGTGGAAGCTGCGCGCGCCGGCGAACAAGGCCGGGGCTTCGCCGTCGTGGCCGCCGAGGTGCGCTCGCTCGCGCAGCGCAGCGCCGGCGCGGCCAAGGAGATCAAGGCACTGATCGGCACCTCGGTCGATAAGGTAGAGATCGGCGCGAAGCTCGTGCAGGAAGCCGGCACGACCATGAACGAGATCGTCACCAGCGTGAAGCACGTGTCCGACATCATCGGCGAGATCACCGCCGCGGCTGGCGAACAAAACTCCGGCATCGACCGGATCAACAAAGCGGTGACTCAGCTCGATCAGATGACACTACAGAATGCTGCATTGGTCGAGCAAAGCGCAGCGGCCGCCGAGAGCCTGAAGGAGCAGGCGCACAAGCTCCACGGTGCCCTGAGCGCGTTCCGCTTCGGGCCAGGCCGCGCGTGAGTCGCGCCGACTCCACAAACTCATGCCTGCTTGAGCGTTGGCTCTGACCAGAACGGCTACTCGGCCGGCGTCGGCGACATATCCCGATATTCGATGCCGGTGACGGCTGCCAGGCGGGCCGCAATTTCCGAGGTCCGGGCCTCGGCCACCGCCGGATCGCCGTCTCCAGGTTCAAGGTGCAGCAGATAACCATGATCCTGCCCGTGCGCGTTCTTTCCAACCTGAAGCCTGATCATGAAAGCCGCTGACTCTGACTCGCTGTCGCACCTCCAATACCGCAACAGCAGGAGATGGGCAAACGGAACACGCTCGGATTGAACCCCGCCCCTTCGGTTCGGCATGCGTTCTTCACGGAACAACTCGCGCCGCGAAAGATCGATGCTGGATCGCCTCTCTCCGATGTCGCGCCACTCTTGAACCACGAAGGCGACGTACATCAACGCAATGGGCAGTGGGTGAAAAAGCAGCCGCTCGAAGGCGTCAGACCAAACGACAGCGATAAAGGTGACCAGCATGAACCAAGCCATCGCACCCGCGAGTCCGATGATCGGAAGTTGCGCCAGGAATTCTGGCGTCGTTTTCCGATAGTGATACAGCACCGCAAAGCCCTCATTGAGGATGTGCATCGCCAGGCTACCGGTGTCAGCCGCACCGTCCATCCGCCCTGGCGGAAGTTCCTGGTTGCGCTGCCCGCCACGGTGCCAGTCCGCATCGGCGACGCCATCACACCAGCCAATCGCCTCTTCGCGGGCCTGTTCAACGCTGTGGAACGCCCGCGTGCGAATCGGCGTTCCGTTTCTTTGATACTTGACCAGCAGGACGCGCTGCCCGACCTGTCGGATTTCCAGGAAGCAAATTTCCGTCCGGGATCGGGATCGCGCGGCGAACAGGACCGTGCCTGGCACGCTGCCAGGATGCGTTGTGCCGTAGGTTGTCTTCAGTGCCCCGTCAGGGGGGCCGCTGGGGCTCGTTTTCTGGGGCATGCGCGGCGTTTGGCGGATCGTCCCTACAGTGTCCCCGATGTTTGCCGATGCCCCTTGCCGCCCCTCGCAGGGTTGAAGTCCCTGAGTGTCCAGGCTGAAATCCGGACGAGTCCGCCCCGCTGCACCCGATCAGCCCTTCACTCTCAAACCGTGCCGAATGCCCGCGTGCGAATCGGCGTTCCGCTTCTTTCATAATTGACCAACAGGACGCGCTGTCCGATCTGTCGGACTTCCACGAAGCAACCCTCCCTCCCTAATCGCGGCCGCGCAGTGCGATGGCCGTGCCCGGCATGCTGTTGCGAGGTGGTGTCCTGACAGTGTCTTTGATTTCCGCTCGCGGCCTGGGCCACGAATGCCGGATCGAAGTGACTCACCTTCGTGCAGCCGCCAACACCCATGCCTCGGAACAGCTGTTCCGACGAACATCCTTTGAAGCGGCGTCCACCGGGTGCCGCTGTGTGACTTGGCAAAGTCACGCGACGCCCCACATGAGATACCTCATGATCGGGGTAAATATAAGTATCGTGAATGGGTGACAAGTAAATACCGTGGCTGGCGACGGCGCCTCGCGTTTTAATACTTTCCGCAACGGACATTGCGATCACGACCGTTTGTGACTTTCCGTTGCGGATGCCCATAATTATTTCGAGGGATTGTCATGTCCAAGAAAAAGTTCGTGCGCGAGGTCGGTCGCGGTTCCTGGTGCGCCGTGTTCAGCGCCCTGTTGTTGTCCGCCTGCGGCGGAAGCGATGCGGAACGCGGGTCGTCCGAAGCCAGTCAGGCCGCACGGGTCAACGCGGCCGAGCCTGAACCGACCGTCCAAGCGCTGACAACGGCAGACAGCTGGCATCCCTGCGCGAATGAAGGGCAGACCTGCTCGTTTGAGGGAACGCGCATGGTTCGTTATGGCGCGAACGGCAAGTACGCCTTCAAAACTGCGACCCGCTCCATCCCGTGCAACAGCTCGGTGTTCGGTGATCCTGCCCCTGGCGTGTCCAAGGCGTGTTCGATTTCAACCAACCCCAGCCCCTACATGCAGGATGCGGCGAAATACACGCTGACCTTCCGGGACGATTTCAACGGCACGGCGCTCGACAGCAGCAAGTGGATCCCCCAAATCATTCACGTCAAGCCCTCGGACGCCAACGACTACGGCGTCAGCGATGGCTACCTGAGGATCTGGCCGCAGGCAGATTCCAGCGGGGAAATCAAATCGCGGGTTCTTTCAACCTATGGGAAATTTGCGCAATCCTACGGCTACTTCGAGATGGAAGCCAAGTTGCCGATCGGACGCGGACTGTGGCCCGCCTTCTGGTTGCTGAATTCAGACGACCCGGATAACGGTGAGCCCGAGATTGACATCATGGAAGCTTATCCGGGCGACAACGACGGATACTGGGCCGATGAAAACCATCACCCCACTTCGATCCAATCGACTTGGTTCCAACTCGGCGCCCATACGGGTGGGCCTCAAGGAGATCAAAGGCTTGACACAGGCGATCTGTCAACCGGCTTCCACAAGTATGCGCTCAAATGGGAACCGAACAAATTATCCTATTATTTCGATGGCAAACTCTTCTACACAGTCAATGTGGCCATGAGCAAAAAGATGTACTTACTCGTGGATATTCAATACAGCGATGACAACGCAAGCGGCGTCGTGGACAGCACGACGCCGCTTGGCCCCACCAATTCACTCCAGGTCAACTACATCCGGGCGTGGCAGCTTAAATAGGGGCTTCGAAACCGTCGCTCGATGAACAAGACCGGCAGCTCGCCGGTCTTTTCACGTTCAGGGTCCATCACCGGCAGCGCACCGACCAAGCGCTGTCCGGTGGCACTTCTTTCACCTGATCTGCAAACCGCACCCGCAGCGGCGGTGCCCCGCGAAAGGTGCGCACAGTCAGGTCGTTCCCTTGCAAACGCACCGAGATCCATTGGCCTGCGAGACACAAACGCATGGTGACGTGGTCCAGCCCGTCGGGAGGATGCGGCCGCAGGCGCAGCCCGTCAACCTCGGGTTCGATGCCGAGGTAGTGGCGCTGCAGCACATCCCAGATTCCCCCCATTGCACCGAACGGCAGGCCTTGGTCGAGCATCGCATGCTCGTTCAGCGGCGCGTGCACGGTGGCATGGAAATGTGCCCATGATGCAGCCTGGTCTACCGAGGCCAGTGCGCCCGCACAGGCCACGCGGGACACCGCGGTCTCCGGCTGCCTTTGGACGTGGTACCGCACCGCACGCTCGTACCACCCCACGCCAGGCCGACAACCCGTGTGGGCGATCAGGTCGGCGGCGCCTGCTTCGCCAAGCAGGTGCAGCAACATCAAAGCATCTTCGCCTGGCACCAAGAGCACGTTGTCGTCCTGCCACGGTATCGGCACGCTGCGGCTGAGGTCGTGCCAACGGGCAGGCTCGCTGGGGTGCAGCCGGGTGCGCTCGCACAGGCGAGCCCACGCGGCACCGTCGAGGTGTTCGCCAAGGCCCGCGGCGCAGCGCAGCACCCAGGCGGCCAGCAGAGAACCTTCAGTCGGCCGCCGTTCGGCCCAGTGCCGGGCGGCGGCGATGAGCACCTCACCGGATGCGTGTTCGAGCAGCGTTTTGTCGCGCGTGGCGAGGTGATGTGCCCAAGCGCCAAACGGCGCCACGCGGTGCCATGGCGGTGCGGAGTGCACGCCCAACCGACGCGCCCGGTGGTGCAGCAGTTCGCGCCCCAGTGCCGGAAGGCGCAGGCTGTAGAACGGCAACGCCAATGTTTCGTCCCACACTTCGCGGCTGGCGCCGCCGTCGGGCGCGGACCAGGCTGGCAAGCCCACGTCTCGGCCGACCGACAGTGGCGACACGGCCTGCAACAGGTGGAATGCGTTGAACCGGCAGGCCCGCTCCAACGGCGCATCCCGCGGCAACGATACCTGCACCCGGTTCCACAGGCCCTGCCAGGCCGCCCGATGGCGTTCGAGTTCCTGGTCGACTGCCGGTACCGCGGCCGGCGGGGCCGTGGCATCCACCGCCACCATCGCCACGTTGATGCACACGGTGGACTCCGGCAGAAGTTCGACGCGGCGTTGCTGGTAGCTTTGGTCGTGGTCGTGCGCGCGCCCGGCCTGGCGGCACGGCGCCCCGGATGTGCGCAAAGCCACCTCCACACGCAAGGCTTGATCCGCCCCGGGGCCCGTCACGCGGGCGGCCAAGCCATCAGCGGGGAGCAGGTCATGCACGTCGTTCGGCTCGCCGCCATGCGCCCACGTAGGGTGGACTGCATGCTTTTGCGCCCGCAGGTCGAGCACCGACCGGACCACGATCGGTCCAGACCAGTTCTGCGGTGTGAGCTCCCAGCGCAGCAGCGCCACATGGGCATGCGCCAAGCTCACGAATCTTGTTTCCCGCCAGCGTGTCTGCCGGCCCGTGTCGTCCTGGACAAGCGCGTCCCGCTCCGCGATACCTTCGGACAGCCTCAGCCGATGCTCGCAACGCAGGAATTGATCAGGGCGGGGCGAAACCACGCAACCTCGCCGTCATGGCGCCAACTGAGCGCCAGGCCGTTCGGCAGGTCAATGAGGCGCCCACCGACGAAAAAGCACACGGGGTCAGACGTCCCCTCGTGCCCGAAGGCCGCCTCCGGATCGACCGCCAGGACGAACAACACCCCGTTGCCCAATGCGAACGACAAGGCGCGCGATTCCGAGGTTGCGCCTTCGAGGTCCAGGGTCACTTCGTCGACATCGGACATCTCAGCCATGAAGCGGCCAATGCGAGGACGGGACGATCAGTTATATCATTTGGACGCATGCTTAGTTCTCGTCGTCGCCGTCGTCGTCGCCGTAACGCCAGTCGTATTCAACGCCTTCTTCGGAATAAGTGCGTCCAATCAAAACCACATAGTCGTAGTCCTTCTGCGTGTACGTGTCGCGTTCTCCGGCACACTCAGCTCTGCGGCGCTCGTATCTGTTCTTCTCGCGGGCTTCAAACTCGCGCAGGGAGCACAGCAGCTCGTGCGCGAAGCGTGAGTAGACGCGGATCTCGCCACGGACGACGCGCTCGCGGTAGTCGCACCAGTGCTTGAAGTGGACCTTCTTGCACTTGAGCCAGTACTTGACACGGTCGGCATCGCGCTCCAGCTTGCGCCACTCGCCGTGCAGACGCACAGCAAGGCAGTCGGCCTTGTGGTGCAGCTTGTCAAGGAACTTGTCCCAGCCATCCTTGAGCTTGTCAAAGATGTGCTTGAAGATGCCAAAGATCTTGCCGGCGGTGTGCTCGATCTCCTTGTGGATCACATGGATGAAGTCCTCGAGGTCGTCGCCGTAGCGGTGGGCGCACGAGCGCACGTAGTCATCCGTCGGCGGGTAATCGTAGTTCGGGACGTAGTAGTCGTAGTAGTCGGTTCTGTACGACGCCGGGCGATACACAGTAATCTCGGCCGAGTAGTAGGCACCGAAGAAGAGGTCGCGGCGGTGGAGCGTATTGGGCGCAGCAGATACAGCAGCTGCGGCGGCAAGGGCAAGCGCAGGAAGGAACTTCATTTCAGGAGGTTTCTAGATTTGGTCGTTGCAGTTCGTTT
>Ga0170475_102275172_pt1 | contig 13513 bp, 9 predicted proteins | sample Soicark_Litter_5_FD_111474 | JGI IMG/M metagenome (GOLD analysis project Ga0170475, IMG submission 111474) | Avena fatua rhizosphere microbial communities from Hopland, California, USA. Combined Assembly of 48 SPs | reverse complement strand
ATTAGGAAAATGGAAAAAACCTCGTAGTTTAATTGGTAGAACGGCAACCTTCTAAGTTGTTCACGTTGGTTCGATTCCAGCCGAGGTCATTTATAAAATTTTATTTTTATATTTTTCTTACTTATTTACCTTTTTATTAAAGATGATGAAAAATAAAAGACTATATAACGGGGCGTAGCCAAGTTGGTAAGGCAATAGATTTTGGATTTATGACCGTGGGTTCGAATCCCTCCGCCCCGATGAAGAATTATCTGTAATTTAGTATTTAATATTAAAATTACAGTTTCATTTTCCATTAGATTTTCGTCTTTTATTGAATGAAATAATAGTACATTAATATTCCTTTAAATTACATTATAGTATTCTCTTCCTGATGGTTAAAAATACACATATTCTAAATAAAATTACACGTAATAATTATCCAGAAACTTTAGCTAAACGTTTTAATATAAAAAAGAGACAAAGGTTGATAAGTAGATTTTTACCTTATCAAAGTTATAGACAAATTGGCTTATCTGCTATTAGTAATTTAAAAAAAGATCTTCCATTTAATATGCATGATGAACACAAACATAGCGATAGAGTTACGCTTTTTTTTACAGAAAATGAAGACACAATTTTGGAAAAATTAAAGGAACCATTTTATCGAACTTATTTTAATTATGATTTTGAACAGCAAATTCCGTATAGATTAGGATATGAGTTCAATGAAAATATGACTTATGATTCATATCAAAGAAGTTTTAAGCACCAAAAAAAATTTAATCATTTAATAATGCAAATGGGCTGTTTTTATTCTGGGGATCATCCATTATTAGAAATAACGCAACCAGAAAGTTTTGTTGGACATTTTGATGCCGTAGTCCATACGCAACGTACTTTAAAAAATAGAGCTTGCCAAATGCATCATCTTTTTGAAACACAGAGGAGACGATTTAAGTATTTGGATATCGCTTGGTTACATGTACCTCTTTTACGCACAGCTTTTCAACTCTGGGGGTATAATAATAGTTTATCATTAAATATTAAACCAAACCAAGTCTGGTTTTCAAATTATAATAGATTTAATCATAATAGAAATAATAGAATTTCCTTTTTTTCTAATTTTTTTATTGTAAGAGAACTGATGTTTCGTAGAAGAAAGCGTCCATGGAGACCAACAATAAATAGATTTAGATTACCAGTTAATCGTTATGAATTACAAGCTCGAACACCTTGGAGACAAATTAATAATCCAAATTATAAACCACATTTATTTAGGGCTAAACGCTATGAAGACAGAGTTCGTTTTCAAACGTATCAGGAATTACTTCATTATTCTAGACCAGGACTAAAGATTTTAAATAGGCAAAATCTCCGTTGTTACCATAAATTTATGAGATTTTCACAAAGAACACTACCAAATTTAGATAAAATTGGTGAAAATGAACTTAATTTTCTTCTTCCTAAAAAAGGATCAATCGGTTTTGCTAAACCAAGAATGGTTTATTTGACGATGAAATCAAGTACTGCATTCAGATTCGAAAACCCGTACTTAGAAGATATTGCATCCAATTCAGCTATTTGGGCTACAACAATTTGGAACCTCAGCACAAATGCAGTTATGTTTGGTATACGAATCGCACTTGCCACAATTGGTTTGAAGAAAGTCGAACAATTCAGAAAAAATATAACAACAAATCTCCAAATATTAACGAAGTTAAAAATAATAGTTAGTAAATTATTTTTAACTGAACCAAAGGGCCACCCACTTCTTTATTCTTCAGATTGGAAGGAAACTGCTCTAATTGATGAACCAATGGAGGAGTGGCTATCATATAATTCTTCACCATATAATCGTGTTATAAAGCAATTTGCTAAACATAAATGGCGTAACGTTGCAATGCTCGAAGAAGAATTAGAAATGAAAGATAAATCAATTAAATTTAAAGTTGCACACTTTGGAAAATGGTTACCAAAAAAAGATCGTTTATTTTTTAAGGTATCAAGTGCAAGAGGTTTTAATTCCTATCGATTACTTCTTGATTTTCTCTTTCCAATAATTAATGAGTATGATCCAATGAGCTTTCAATCACCGGCAGTTCGTAGTCATAATTTTTTTATTCATCATTATCCCATTTTATCAAATCAAGGCTTAATCCATTTAGCGCGACCAAAAAGTTGGTTTTTTGTTCGGCATCCTTATAAACGTTTTGCAGCATTTGATGGTAATGGGGTTGTATACAAGAATAGATCCAAAATGCCATATTACTTGAATAAAAGTTATCAAAAAATCGTTTTTCCACTTCAACCATTTTCATTATATAAGTGGGATTTTACTCATCATTATGTTAAATTTAAGAAACAAAAATTTATATTACGAAATTTACTTCGAGGATCAGAAGTAATCGAACCTTTTATTATTTGGTAAACAACGCATTTTTCATGGTTTAATAATTTCGTATTATACATTATATATATATATATACATAACATAAAATTTAATGCCGCAATTAGATAGATATCTTGCTTTTTCTGAAATATTTTCGTTTGCAATTTTTTTTACAATTGTTTATTTTATTGTTTATTACTTATTGGTTTTATTAATAAAGGGCGCGCAAATTAGATCAGCTCTAAATCAACAAATGTTTGATATTGCATTAAAAGCAAAGCAAGAACGATCAAATTTCGGAACAAAAGTTTTATCAGTTTTAGAAATTGATTTACTTTCTATTACAGAATTAAATAAAACTCTTCCAAACCTTTTAAAGCTACAAAAACAAAGTTTAGAAATTAAAAAATTAACTAATAGTTTAAGCAAAGTTAATTTTACATTTGTTGATCAAATACAATTACAACAATTAAATATTTTAGAACAAAATAAGTCTTTGACTGAATCAGAATCATTAAATATTTATGAAAATTGTTTAAAACTGTTAAGAAATGGATTTGGATTTAATATTAAACCGACAATGGTTACACCTATGCTTCTTGAGGCATCCAATATACATAATAAAATAAAAAAATAAAGCAATTCATGAATATTTTAAATTTAAATATGAATATTAAAGAAATTGTGAAATATACAATTCTTTTATTTTTTTTCTTTATTGCTTTTTTAATGCCTTTAGATAAAACATTTTTAACAATTAATGAAGAACTTTTTGTTGTAATCAGTTTTGTATTATTTTTAGATTTAATTGGTAACACTCTTTTGAATGGTATAGCTAATGTTGCTGATTTAAAAATTAAATCTATAACAAATAGATTTGTATATTTATTAATGCAAGAATCAAACACATTAATTGATTTATATGCAACTTTAATAGTTTTAATGAAATTATCAAACTTTAAAAATTTAGTAATAAACGGATTCCGAAAATTTACTATAAAAGCGATTAAGGTCCGTTTTTTTGACCGTATTTTTTTGAACTTACAACAATATTTTTATCTTTTTAGAACTGAAATGCGTTATCACTATAATAATAATAGAATAATTGGTATTTTAGCGACATTAAATGCAACTTTTCAATTTTTAGCTAATGAGAAAGCAGCTTATTTATCAAAAAAAGCTGATAAAGATTCAAATTTATTAATTAGAACTAAAACAAACAATTATCCTGCGTTAAATCGTTTTAAAAAAGATTTAACAACACAATTTGATGCAAATGGATTATTAATTGCAAAAACAATTTTTATTTTGCAACTGTCTTTATTAAATGAACTATTTAATTAATAATAATAAAATTTAAAAATACATTGGAAAAATGGAATTGTTAAACCTTGAATATTTACCAATTATTTTTTTTGTTTTAATTTCTATAATTATTGCTTGTTTGCTTTTTGGTTTAACATATTATTTTAATCCAAAGTATGAAGATTTAGAAAAACTTTCAGCCTATGAATGTGGTTTCGAACCATTTGAAAGAGCAAGAACAAGATTTGATGTTAGATTTTATCTTGTTTCCATCCTTTTTATTATTTTTGATCTAGAAGTTATATTTGTGATTCCTTGGTCGTTAATCTTTTTAAAGTTAGGATTTTTTAGTTTTTTTATTATGGCTTATTTTCTACTTATTCTAACTATCGGATTTTTTTATGAATGGATTAGTGGAGCACTTGATTGGGATCGTTAATTTTAAACATTTTTAATAAATATAGTATAATAAATAAAAAACATTAAAAAAATGAAGTTTTTAAATTTAGATTGTAAAGAAAATAACATATTAGATATAAACTATTCATTGAAAACTTATACAAAATACTTAATAGGTTTACAAGCACAAAAAATAATTGGTTTTGATATAAATTTTACTTTAGATAAGTTTAAACGTGACAGTTTTACATTATTTCAATTTTTTCGGTTTACAAATAATGATTCTTTTGTTAGATATGAGCAATTGTTGGATGTAATCTCAGTTGACAAGCTGGATAAACAAAATCGATTTCAAATTGCATATAATTTAGTTTCAATAACACGAATAAAGCGATTCATTGTAAGAATTGCTTTAGCAATCAGCTCTATAACTGCATACTCACTCTCATCCATTTATGCGTCTGCAATTTGGTTAGAACGTGAATGCTGGGATTTGATGGGCTTACCATTTTTAAACCATCCAGATCTACGTAGAATTTTAACAAATTACGGCTTTGAAGGACATCCACTTAGAAAAGATTTTCCAGCGATTGGTTTTTATCAAGTACGATATGATGAATTTGAAAAAACAGTAGTTGAAGAGCCAATTGCATTAACACAAGAATTTCGCTACTTTGATTTTCTTTCACCATGGGAAAAAAACAATAATTTAAAATAAATAAATAAAAATCATGAGCAATAATAATTTAATGTTACAAAAAAATAATAATTTAAATGACTATTCTATAAAAGAGATGGCAAGTAAAACAAAGAATTTTACCATGAATTTTGGCCCGCAGCATCCTGCTGCACATGGTGTACTGAGACTATTATTAGAATTAAATGGAGAAGTTGTTGAAAGAGCAGATCCACATATAGGCTTGTTACATAGAGGAACTGAAAAATTAATTGAGCAAAAAAACTTTTTTACAAGCTTTACCATATTTTGATCGATTGGATTATGTTTCTACAATGGCTCAAGAGCATGCTTATTCATTAGCTATCGAATCACTTTTAAATTGTAATATCCCAATTAGAGCGCAGTACATAAGAGTTTTATATAGTGAATTAACTAGACTTTTAAATCATTTAATGGCTGTAACTAGTCATGCATTAGATGTTGGTGCATTAACACCATTTCTTTGGGCATTTGAAGAACGCGAAAAATTAATGGAATTTTATGAACGAGTTTGTGGAGCACGATTGCATGCAGCATACATACGCCCAGGAGGAGTTGCACTTGACTTACCAATTGGTTTATTGGAAGATATTTCTGATTTTATTCATCAATTCGGACAACGAATTCTTGAAATTGATGAATTATTAACAAATAACAGGATTTGGAAACAGAGACTAGTTGATGTTGGCGTAGTTTCAGCAGATAAAGCATTGGAATACGGCTTTAGTGGTCCCATGTTAAGAGGATCAGGATTTGCATGGGATTTACGCGCAACAGTTGGGTATGAAAGTTATGATAAATTGCAGTTTAAAATTCCGTATGGGTTAAATGGAGATTGTTTTGATCGATATTGTATTCGAATGGAAGAAATGAGACAAAGTATTTTTTTAATTGAGCAATCTATAAATCAAATGCCAGAAGGTTATGTTAAAGTTGATGATAAAAAAATTACTTCACCATCGCGTGCTTTAATGAAATTTAATATGGAGAGTTTAATTCATCATTTTAAATTATACAGTGATGGGTTTATAGTGCCAGAAGGAGATACTTTTATTTCCATTGAGGCACCAAAAGGCGAATTTAATGTTTATTTAAAGTCTGATGGAACAAATAGACCATATAGATGCCATATAAAGGCACCGGGGTTTTTGCACTTACAAGCTTTAGACATGATGGCGTCGGGTCATTTAATTGCCGATGTTGTAACAATAATTGGAACACAGGACATTGTGTTTGGTGAAGTTGATCGTTAAAAATATGTTTTTAAAAATAATAAAAATAATACTTAAATTTAAATACTTTTATGGACATTAAATTTATTAGTCGGAAGCATCAAATTGATTCTAATATACGATCACATGGAACATCAAAAAAATTTCAAAGTTGCACATTATTAAATATAGATTTTGATAGACATGCACCTACAAAACTTTGTAATATAAAATCATTAATTACGAATAGTGCTTCAACTATTAAAATTACTTATACGTACAATAAATATAAATATTATTTACCAGATTACTCACGTAAATTAAGCCGGGTACAACGATTAAATAATTGGTTTTCATTCTATTTTGCAATAATGAAAGTTAAGGGTGAAAGAAATATCTTATGGCTATTTCTTTATTTTTTTATTTTAACTTTATTATATGGTGTTACTTTTCCACTTTTATTAGCTTGGATGGTATATTGGTCTATCAAATCTGTAATAATCATTTCCTTTTATCCACATCTTCAGTACAAGTATATTGATATGATAGAAGCACAAGAGGCCGCAGCTACGAAAAAATATCTTGGCCAGCTTTTACCCGAAAACCCATATACTCATCAAAAAAAAATAACAAAATTGTTTAGAATACGTAGGGCACTGGACAAATGTGATCCAGCTGTTCGTATGATGATAAAACAACGATTACAAGATGAAATGCGTGATCGATCTTTACCAACACCAAATGTAGATAAGCTTGATGGACAAAAAGAAGGATTGACATTTTATGATCATCTTCGATTTTGGTTATTATTTTTTTTCTTAACATGCTTTGCAATGATATATGTTAACGATTTGGTTATGCCATTTCATAAATTATACACACGTGAAACAAGAAAGTTTGGAATTAAAGCACGTTGGTTCGTAAAATATTTTTTTACTGGTGTTGGTTGGGATGATAAAAGAGATAGACAGCCATATCCCGTACTACCAAGAAGACTTCGTAAATTGTTTAAGTTTTTTCTCGGCGAAAGAATAACAAATCCAAAATATCATGATTTTCGACCGCGAATCCGAGATCTTATTGATGGTGTGGACCAGATTAAAAAACTTAATAAAGATCTAGGCCCTTCGCATACCTATAATCCTCGCCTTGATCGAGAAGCAAATGCATATATTCGATTACGCAAAATTGTTACGCGTTTAGGTTTTAATTTGGAAACATCGGAAGGACGACAAGATTGGTTAGGTTTTCGAAGAGAATTTCCAGAATTATACGATAGAATTCGTTGGTATGCTGGTTTAACTCCTATTCTCGACGACGAAATTCCAAAAGCTTCAGAACGGTTTAGACATTGGCTAAACGTTATGATTTATGGTAGTATTGTTGAAATACTTGAAACACCTGGTGAAAAAATGGGTAAAAGAGCTCAACGATCCCAAGTTTTACAACTACGCCAAAAAGGAGCAACACTCTTAGCTGACTTAATAGAACGAAGAGTTCCACTTAATATACATGTTGTTAAAGCTCCGCCATTATCTGAAGGTTTAAAATATGCGCATAAAAAAGCTCTTTTATGGACAATTTCAAGAGAGCAATTGCCAGAGAACGAAATTCCATCTTGGTTATCAAGAGAATCTGTTCAACCTGTCGTACCTATAGATCTGCTTGCATCAGCAGTTCAGTCAACGGCAGCTCAATCAACTACCAATAAACCATTTATATTTAATCCACCAGCTTTCATGGTTGCGCAAGGGCTTAAGCCTGTTAACATACCGAAGAGCATAAATGATATTAGTTTTCCTAAACCTTCTCCTGAAATAGCAGCGCGAATTGCTAATGATGAATTGCGTTATCGTCACATTCGGCGAGAACCAAACCGTTTTAAAGGCCGAATGATGAAATATTTACAGTGGAGAGATTCACATCCTGATAAGCGCGTCAAATTTCATAGTGCTAAAAGAAGACACGAGATAATGTATCCGCAGTTTGCAGATCATATTTACGAAAATCATTATAATCCGTTAAACCGTGCTAGAGCAACTTGTAATGACACTGGTTATGAAGCAACAGTTCTTCCACCTTTAGCCTCAGCTTTTGTAGAGGCTATTGATCCAATGCATAGAGGACCATTAAATCTTTCAGAAATTTCAAAAACTGATATAATGACACCAAGGAAAACAGTTGTTCAGAGAGTTACTGGTGCAGATATTAATGTACAACAAGTACCAAAACCGGCAACCGTGCCATTACAGCAAACCGGGATCACTGCAACTAATACTACCAATAAAGCTTTTTTAAGCCCTTTATCCGCAAGGGCCGCTTCAGCAGCTGCAATCCAATCACAAAATACACAACCGATTGCAACCGATTCAAAGAGAGTTCCTCTCCCAGATCCAACTGAAATGCCACGAGAGGTTAAATTACCAAAAATTGAACAACCTAATTATTCGATCCTTGTTTTAAAAGGTCATTTTTTAATCTCTCAGTATGCTTTAACACCTGTTAAAAGTGTGATGGTTGGGCCAACTTATCCACAACTTATAAAAATGCGAGATTTAACTATTGATAATATAAATGGTTATCGTGCATCAATTGAAAAGCGCGGTTTAATCTATGAGTTTTTTGACATGGGGAAATTAATTAAAGCCGGTGCAGCACCACAACTTACCGATGAGCAACTTGCAAATTTAAAGGTTATTTCAAATCCGACTGATCCTAAATTGGAACCAGGAGCAAAAGGTAGTTCTGTACATTCAGCAATTGATCAATCTACTGAGCCAGCACCAAAAAAATATTCATCGGCTTTAACTGCTCCAGATGCAAAGGTCGGTGGTGAATTTGCACTCGAAACAACCAGACGTAGATTTGTTAGAAAAGGCAAACAAGCTGTTCAACAAAGTGTAGTCTTATTGGCCCCTGAAAATCATCAGCCAACGAATACTAGTCGACCAGTTGTTATGGCTTCAAAACCGGTTAGTGTAAATAAAAGAATTACTCAGGAACTTGTTAGAAAATATGTTGCTGAAACTTATAGAGCGATAAAATTTCGTCAAGCATGGGAAAACTATGCAAAAAAAGTTGTAGAATTTAAATTGCGTGATCGTTCAGTTGCAACAGAATACGTGTTTGAAGATAGATTGGGTAAAATTCCATTAAAAATTTGGCATGATCAATTTATGAAAGCCTATAAATCACCTTCACCTTCACTTATGGATGCTATGCGTCATCATCATGTTGCTTTTCCATCTCCAGAGATAGCTAATCAAATTTTATTTGAAGCTTATACTGATTATAAACTTCCTAGTTATTTAGCTGGTGGAACTGCTAGACTGGAAATAGGAAATAAATACCAACAAAGCGTAAAATCTATTATTGAGGAAAGCCAACAAACAGGCCGTAATATTGATGGTAAATGGCCTCTTGATGAACTTTTAAAAGAGCCTGAAAGCAAAAGACCAGACATGTATCGTGTATGGTGTGATATGAAAATGCGCGATGTTGCAACTTGGATATATTCAAAACCACTTATTCCTGGTATTCGTTTTGAAACGGCTGATTGGTTACCAGAATTAAAAATGCAATTACGACGCGTACTTAGTATGATTGATGTTAAATCAAGTTTAACAGGTTTCAAAATAGTGAATAAACCGCTTCATGATTTCGTACAGGAATTAAATGAAAGAGGCAAGAAAGCTAATTATCCTTTTGAAAATTTAAGTGAATTTTTCCTTAAGCCACAAACTGAAAAAATTGATCATGATGATTATTCGTATGTTGCACAAATTCCTTTTCAAATACCAATTGATTATCTCTTTGAAGCTCGCTCATGGTTTGAGGGTTCAAATGATCGATATGATTGGAGAGGCGTGAATAAAAAAAATTTAAATTTGAAAACATTTAAAAATTTTCAGAAAACACATGAATTGTTGGATATGTATAGGTTACTCGGGCATTTAGGCTTAGTTAGAGATCCAAATTATACTCCACTTTATACGGGTAGAGACTTATTTTGGCGTGCAATGCATGAGGAACGTGAGCATATCTTTTATGATCGAAAAAAAGCGATGTCACTCGCTGAATTACTGGGCGTACCTCTTGGTTCAATTAAAGAACCTTTTGCATTAACTGTTCCCACTGGTAAAGAACTTCTTGCGAAGGTCTCGCCAAATGCTGACTTAACTTGGACTGAACAGAGCTGGGCATTAAAAATTCCACCAATTAAAACATTAATTGATGACGGTTTACCCGAGGGTGACTTTGTTACTTTCAAAACTGAAGTTCTTAAATTAGAACATGAAATTCGCGAAGAAGATCTTGAAATTCAGCAAGCTATAGAAGAATCTATTGAATCAGCTGGGCTTATTCACCAAGAAGACATATCAGCGACCGCTGATGTAAATCAAGAACTTTCATCAACTATTTCTGCTTCAACTGCTGATCTTATTCGTGAAGTACCATCGGCTGATGAGCTTAGAGAAATTCGTCTTGCTAAAGCAACACCAACTTCACGCTTTATTGCACGTCAACCAAAATTGTCTTCGCGTTATTTAGCAGAAAGATTAATGGCAGAAAGAGAAAGCAGTTCTGAATCTGAGATTGAAAGAGAAATAGAAGAATTAAGAAGAGCTGATGAGCTTGCGGCTTTAGCTGCTCAAGATCAAACCTTTGAAAATAGTTCTGAAGAGGAACGATTTTTAGAATTAACACGCAGCTACCCTGATCAGCCTGAAATGGTTCAACAAGTGCTTGAAGCTGATCGACAAATAAGAAAATCAAGTAGTTCATATGAAAAACAACAAAGCTTTAAAAAGAAAACAGAATTGCCACAAGTAGAAAAAAGAAATTTTGGCTCTTTAGTGTCAACTCAACAATTTTATGAACCACCAGTAAATTCTCAAGTTTCAGACTTAAAGGATCAACCAGCAGCTAAAAAATTTGGTGATATTTCTACTAAAGATAAATCAACTGGTTTTAGTTTGGCTGCGACTTTTAAAGAAATTGATAAACCTAATGAAGAAGCCTTGACAACTTTAATTGATAAGATTAAGGCATTACCGGTTAAAAAGTCTAATTTGGATTTTGGTTATTTATACGAGGGTAAAGGTGAACATCTTAAAGAACCAACTCCACTATGGGGTAATCCATCAGGTAGTGGTGAAGAAGAATCTAATACAGGGTCTGAAACTGTATCGGAATCAGAATACGATCTTATTAAGCCTGCTCTTGAAAGTGTAAGTAGAGACGAAACAGTTGTATTAGATGAGCGCGATGAACAGTATATAGCAGCGCATAAAGCGCGTTTCGGCCATAATTCAGATTATCCACTTTTTGTTGCTCGAAGTGTTATTCAAAGTTTACCACAGTATCCGACTGAGACGTTTAAACCGCTGTATTCTGGAATAATGAATCCAACAGTCGAAGAACTTAAACGCGATATGAATCTTGTTATAACTGAATTGTACAATGAAAATCCTCCAATCACTAAACAAAGAGCTATTCAACTTGGTAATCAATTAGCTATAAAGTATCCATCAGCATTTATGAATGCAAAACCGGTTTTTGATGAATGGTGGGCCATTCAAGCTCCGAAATTAGGTTATGGTAAAGTTGATTCGTCATCAGAAGAGGAGAATTAATAATTATATTGTCAGATTAATTTAAAACTTTTTTTGAGATAAATATTTTATATGCAAGAAAAAAATAAAAAAGATGACAAAATTAAATGAAATTTTTTAGCCCATTAGAACAATTTGAAATTGTACCATTAATTCCGATTTTAAATCAGGATGGGTCGATGGATTTTACTATTAGTAACATAACTTTTTTTTTGGTGCTTAATTTTGGTGTTGTTTTGTTATTTCTATGGTTAGCAATTCGAAAAAGTCGATTAATTCCAAATAGATTTAGAGCATTAATTGAAGAAATTTTTAATTTTGTTGTTGACACAGTTAAACAGCAAACTGGTCGACCAGGTTTAAAGTATACGGTTTTTTATTTTTTGGTTTTCTTTTTTATTTTAGTAGCAAATTTAATGGGTTTATTACCCTTTTCGTTTACTACAACTAGCCATATAATTGTTGTTTCATATTTAGCATTGACTGCTAATTTAGCGTTTGTTTTTATTGGTTTTTCAAGACATGGTATATCATTTTTAAAACTCTTTTTCCCTTCATCAGCACCCAAACCACTTATTCCTTTAATTACAGTTATTGAGTTTGTTTCATACTTGATTAGAACATTTAGTCTTTCGTTACGTCTTTTTGCGAATATGATGGCTGGGCATATTTTATTATATATTTTGGCCTCTTTCGTTTTACGCATGATAGCAGCGGGAATGGTTATTGTTGCTTTCGTTCCAATAGTTTTAATGATTGCTGTTATGGCACTTGAATTTGGTATATGCTGTATCCAAGCTTATGTTTTTTTAGTTTTGTCAGCAATTTATCTTTCAGATTCAATTGCTTCGCCTGGCCATTAATTTGTTTTTTTTAGTGATCCTTATTATTCCTCTTAAATTTATTAGTGCTAATAAATTTAAGAGGAATAATAAGATTTATATATTAACTACAAAATTTTATAAGGTAAATATTAAAAAACTAGCAATATAAAAGTATGATTTTTAATTCAAAACTAAATTTTTTAAAATTTTATTCATTAGATTATGGTAAGAGTGATGACATACAAGCAATAAAAAATAGAGACAAAGGAAAAATATTTGGAGTGTCAATGTATTTTTTTAAACGTTATTTTAGTGTAAAAAAAATAGCTTTTAAAAAACATTTAGTTTCAAAAAAAAATAAAGGTGATTTTCGTTTAGAAATGGAAAATAAAAAATTATTGAGTAAAAAAGAAACAGTACAAGCTCCCCAAAAATCTATTGTAACCCCTTCTATTTTGAAAAATAAAAAAATAAAAAGATTTTCTAAAATTAAAAAAGAGAAAGAGTTTAAAACAATAGAGGAAATGAAAAATTGGGCCAAGTTACTATTAGAAAAACGGATTGGTGAATTATCAAAACTCAAGGATAAAAAAAAAGAGCCAAAATTTTCTAGAAAATTTAAACGAACCCAATTTTATTATAAGTACGTAAAAAAACGGATTAGATGGTGGGATGCTGTTAATTTTATTAAAAGGTCAGATGGGTGGTACCATTTAAAAAGGATGGAAGCGCCAGTTCCAACTTATCGTATGGAAAATAGGATTATAAAGAAGCAAATTGCAAAAAGTTTAGCTTTTCCTATTAATATTGCGCGAAAAAAAAAATTTAAATTTTTTAAAAGTCTTTATGGTTGTATGGACATTGTTATGAAAAAAATGTTTCGTAGGTATGGGCTTTATAAATTGATTAGAAGAAAGTGCAAACGTGTGTACCGTCGTAAGCGATTTCCAACATTGGCTTTTCATAAAACAGATAATAATCTTTTTTATGTTTTATCGGATCAGTATGGGAGGACGTTTCATATCTCGTCAATTGGAACATTTGGTTTAAAAGGCAAAAGAAGATTTGAT
>Ga0170475_105429846_pt1 | contig 13526 bp, 3 predicted proteins | sample Soicark_Litter_5_FD_111474 | JGI IMG/M metagenome (GOLD analysis project Ga0170475, IMG submission 111474) | Avena fatua rhizosphere microbial communities from Hopland, California, USA. Combined Assembly of 48 SPs | reverse complement strand
GTTCTCGAGGCAACATCCCCCACCATAATACGCCTCCCTCTTCTACCCAACAGCCGAAAATTATTTACGACTCTTTTAATATTCATCTTGCTCTGACTGCTGCTTTCTCCCACCAGCTATTCGAAGAAGGAGCTTTTTCTTCGGTTGACGATAACGCAAAAAGTATTTTGAAAGGCCCCTGCACCGTTCCTTTCAAGATTACCTACCACTCTTTCGATTTCACGAACTTCCTCACTTCGATTTTTCCATCTCCTCGCGCATCTAAAATTCTACAATATCGCCATCTTGTTCACTCGATCATTCATTCATAAGAAATATTCACGGAGCTTTGAATCGTGAATAGGTAATTCCAATCATTTGAAAGTACTGATTTTGCAGACACAGCGCGACTGTACATATAGGTTGTTACCTCGAGAACTACTATTTTCAACTTGGTCCCGCAATCGGGTACTTTTCACCATCTCCTCGACGGTTCGAGCTATAGCAGTAGCTGGGGGTCGCAGATATCATTGCATCAAGTTGTTGCGAGGTAGGATATTTACGGAGGTAGTGGAGGGGTCGAAAATCAATTTCCTTGCGGTCTTGCCGCGTCTGCCGTCATCATGGTCAGAATAACCAAGACGATACAGCCAAAACATCTGGAAACACTGTCCCCATTCGTCAATGACTTTCGAAATACAGCATGTTCGATATCACTGCCCCTCCTTCCACAGCACCTGGCAAAATTCCCCACACGATGGCCTTTTCCTCGGGGCGATCTGTATCATTGGATCTCACTCCTAAATCGATTCGATGTCATACTTGAAAGATTCTGCGCGACTTACAAATTAGCAGATGGCCCTCAAATGAGAGAATTTGGTCGTGAAATGTTGGAATCGATGGTAGGAGCCGCAGCGGACGATACTGAAGTGCACAATTTAGAAGAACTAGGCTATGGAAAAGATGGGGATAGACAGTTGATTGAAGCAATCTTGAACTTCTCCCGGATGCTATTGGAGAATTGCGGCAATAGGAGCATTTACTCAAGCAGTTCGCATCTAAGCAACCTCTTCAACACTACTTCACTGTCTTTACTGGAGAGCAATCTATTACTCTGTTCACAGCTTGCACAGCGATACAACTCTGCTATGAAGCGTGTCGGCTCTGCCAGGAGTGGTAAGCACCTATTGGCGGAACACTATAACATTGATCTAAATAAGGTCGTGCAACTCTCATTACCCTTCAGCAAGACAGTCAATACGTCACTCGAAGTAGTGCAGCCTACGACACCGAACCCAACGACTCCTGGAACGAAAGGCAAGGAAAAGGATAGGGCATATTTCAATTTACCATCAAGTCAGAAGAGTTCAACTACCGTGGTATATGCAAACGATCTTGTCTCTCTTATTAAGGGTGGTTCTGGAGTTAGTTCGGGCGCTAAAGGACCTCGACATGGCTCAGATCATGCTTCATCACCTGTTTCGCAATCAAACTGGGAGGAATGGGGTGATATCAAGATGATATATTACCCTAAAAATACAGCTGATCCGGAGCCTGTTAACAATACTCCGCGTCCCGCTCCTACAGCCGTTTCCGCTACCCCAGCCACTCCAACGCCTGTTCGCAGGACATCTAACCTTGGCCCGAATGCTCAGCGCGGCAACCGCTCACCAGCAACGGATGAGTCTCCTCCAACGCTGCCTCGTTCTGCCACAATGCCTACAGACGAAAGTCCGCGTCAAAATGCGAAAACTATTGAGATATCTTCCGCCAAACTCAGATCAACAGATATCTATACTTTGATGCGCGAGCATGGTTCTGGGTTACCGCAGGATGTTCAATACGAACTGTTCACCAAGATTCGCATAGCCAAAGCCCTTACATCATCCCTAGAGACTCGGCAACAAGCTCTAGCCATTCGCATTTTAGCCGTGACAAACATGGCATATGTTTATCAAGAACCTCAATTCCTTGAGAGTGTGATGAAGCAGGACAGTGATGAGCCAAAGCGTCTGCAGTTCATCTTCCAGGTAGCTGATCTTGTACATCCGCCTGCTGATGGCGACGCTCCAGTGTCCACGTACATGCAAACATTGGCCTTGTCTGCGCTAGAAGCTATCGCTGGAATCTCAACCAAGTTTCAAGATGTGTGCAAGGCTTTGAATACCACCATTAACCACGGTGTCATGCTATACGTTATTAGGAAAGCTGTCGCAGAAATGGGCGAGGAAGATTCGGGTGATCAACTTACAGATAAAGATCAATGGCGGAATGCTCTTTTCAGCCTTATGACTAGTCTCTGTCAATACCCACGTACTGCCGAAGGCCTTGTTTCGGCCGGCTTGATACCAATCATGATTGAAATTCTTGGACTTCGCACTAGCGTTGCTCGGCGCTACCAGCCTAAAGTACTATCATTCCTTGATAACGTTGTTTACAGTGCACGAGAAGCCTTTCAAACGCTTGTTAATGCCAATGGACTTGACAAAGTTTCTGACTTGATTGTCTACGAAACTCAAACCGCTGCTGAGGCGGCCGCTGCCGGCAATGGAATGCCGATTGAACACCGCTCACCAACTATTGACTATGAGATACCCTTCTTTCACCAACAAGTTCTAAAATGGCTCTTTAAATTTATCCATCACATGATGTCATCGGCTAACAGTTACGGAGGCAACTTTGATCGCCTGCTAAGAAACCTAATTGATTCCTCGGCGCTTTTGGGAAGCCTTCGTCAAATCATAGGCAACGCCCGTTGTTTTGGATCCATTGTCTGGACCAACGCGGTTGGCATATTGAATGGGTTTATCAATAATGAACCGACAAGTTTTGCAATTATTGCAGAGGCTGGTTTGAGCAAAGGTTTCTTGGAGGCTGTCACTAACAGCAAAATTGAGATGCCTCCAGCTTCTACGCCGGTAGAAAAAGAACGCAACCCTGAACCGGAGCAAGCTGATGACGGGGACAGCTCAGCAACATCGTCCGACGATGAAGATGACGAGACAGACCCTATACCAGTAGATACAACTCCTCATCCTCCAACGTTGGCTATGCTGCAAGCTCCACGTGAAGGGCCCTTGGCTCGCGGCATCATGCCCACTCAGGAAACCATCAACATTGTACCGCAGGCTTTCAGTGCATTATGCCTGAACAATACTGGCATGAAAATGTTCCGAGCCTCACGTGCGCTCGAGACATTCTTCGAGATATTCGAGAGCCCTGAGCATGTGAAGTGTATGGATGTTAACATTGACTTACCTTCTACCTTGGGAAGCACTTTCGACGAGTTGGCTCGTCACCATCCTCCTCTTAAAAGCGCAATAATTAACGCTATTCTGGATATGGTAGCACGGGTTGGTTATCTGTGCAAGACGAAAGCCGAAAGGGAAAAGGCGGGCGCCAAATTGTGGAGTTCTGATTCTGCTGGCAATCTTATTACTGCCGACTCAGGCCTAAAGGACTCGGATTCGAAGGGGAAGGGAAAAGCTACGGACGCTGAGAGTGATGTTGAGATGCATGACGTGGGTGAGATATCGCAGGCGTCAAAGTCGCCAGCCAAAGATTCAGATACTTCAATGGCGCCATACATCACCTCGGTTGCATCTTTCCTTGTAACCGTATTGAACAATGGCACCGTCAGAGCTGAGTTTTGCGCCAAAGGCGGCATCGAATATGTTCTTGATCTTGCTGAGTCCCAAAGCCTGCCTGCGAATTTCGGCGACGGTATGTCGTCAAGGAATCTACAGAACGTCATTGCTCTTCTAGCAGAGCAGAAGCCATATGTCGTGATTCCGTCCTTACTCAAACGAGCACAAGCTGCAGCAGATGTACTTGCACCATTCGCCAAGCACGACCATAACACATCCTTCTTCGCACCGTTTGTTAGTCGAGAAGCTCGAGAAGCTGCAGATGTCGATACCTTGGCTCAAGGCACAGCTTTTGCCAAAGCCTTTGTTAATATCCAATCCCTAGTGGCAAACTTGACGGCATCAATCCAAGGTTCTCCATTTTCTCATCGAAACCCACCGGCCGGCTTCAATTCCATGTACTTTTCTGATTATTATATCCGCTTAATCCAGACCCTTGGACCCTTGTTAGGTGCCTCATTGAAAGAGGAAATTTTGCTGCAAAAGGTTGTGCCAGAGACCTGGAAACATGCTACAAGACTCAAAGATTCTACGTCTAGTGACCCTGTTATAAACTTGGTTGTTGGTCCCGAGCCCGCTTCACCTTCCGTCGAACTTCCCGCCGTCAATGGTGATTCAGGCGAACTATCGGTGGCTGAGAATAGTGCCGCAGCGACTCCATCAGCCCCAACTGATGCCAATGCTAGCTCAGATGCTTCGCCTAAACCTGCGGCTAGGCCAGACCCGAACTCACCAGAAGTGAAGAACTTTGGAACACTCCGCTTTTTACTTGGTAGAATGTCTCGTGTCATTAGCCCCTTCTTCCAGCATATTGGCAAAGCTCTCCTCACTAAACGTGGACCCGATCAGTACTACAGATACAATCACACCACTATCGCAGAAGCTTTAGCAGAGACCATGCTCAAGCAATTGCGCCCTTCTGGTGATGAGAATAGCATTGAGAACTATTCGTACTGGATTGGATTGCTACATGTCTTGAAGGACATGTTAATTGATGCTACACGACATACGGATCGTCCCAATCAAACAATAAGTCTTGTATTGCGAGCCTTTAAGGACCAATCTGGTTTCGAGTCATTGAACCACGTATTAGAAGTTTTCACTTCCGAAATTCAGTGCAGCAAGTTGGCACAGACAAATGAGCAACAAAGCGATGAAAAAACAACAGAGAAGGTCATGAAATTTGAGCTAGCGACTGTTGGAGCCAAGCATATCCTCTCTCTATATGGCATTGTCGTAAATGCAAAGAATGTCACAGAAGGATCACAAACTTTAGCCATGATACCTCGACCAGAACACAGAGAAAGAGATCGGTCTCGATTTGATCAATTCACGCCTAGCCAGTTCGTCGTCGAGCTTCGTATGGCTGTGTTACCTACGGTTCGAAAGTTGTGGGAATCAGATCTCATAGAGAAGGCGCCCAGCCAGATATCACAAAAGATCATTGAAGTCATCCGTACGATTGCGTCAGCTGAAGGGGAGGGTACTGCGCTGAAGAGGACCGATAAAGCAGGGCCCCCAGCAAAGACTGTTAAGAGGACATTCAAAATCAACTCTGAACATCTTAAGGCTGTGAAAGATCAAGGCTTCGAGGAAGATCTCGCCAAAGAAGCTCTGTACCGATGCAACAATGTACCACATACGGCACTGGATTATTGCAGAGAGCAGAAATCAGAACGATCCCGCGGCCGCAACCCAATTCCTGAAGGCGAAATCGAGATTGAGGCTGAGCCCAGTGGCCCATCTCGACCATCAAGTGGATCCACGGGAACCGCAACGCCGGACGAGCACACTATGACTATTGATTCTCTTGCTGATGTACCAGCCATCGTCAACTCTCTTAACCAGCAGGTTGCCCCACAATCTGCGCCAGGCGACGAGCTCTTAACAGCACATAACTTTGACCAACTTCTCAATCAGATTATTCCTGGTTATGAGCGAAGAAATCCAGACAACGCGAATGCTTCTTCTTCTTCTTCTGTACCACACGAAAGCCCCTCGACGCATATCCAACAATCTCCACAGACAGAAGAAAACGCTACCAAGCAAGTCACTGTAGATGACCTCAACGAAGAGCGAGAGCGCATCCGAGATAATTTGATCGATAAGTGTCTTGATGTTATTAACGCGCATGGCGATGTGACCTTCGAGATTTCAGACCTAATTACGACTGTTGTCAATAAGTCTGACGATCCTTCCGGGCTGAGAAAGATCGTTAGTGAAACACTCGTGATCGCATTGATGTCTTTCGCTAGTGAAGATGATGTCCGCACTTCTGGAAATAAAATCGCAGCATACGCTCATTTACTAGCGTTGATGCTGCGCGAGAAGCAATTTTATGCCGCCGCTGTTGGTGAACTGAAAGAGAATCTTTCTACCCTCCTAGGGTTTGTCAAGTTGTCCCCCGGCCATTCCTCAGAAGAGCCATCACCTTGGATTGCACAAATTCTTCTCATTGTCGAGATGCTTTTGAGCGAAGATTCCAAACCAAGGAAGACGAAATGGACACCACCTAAAGACGAAAACGACACCGTGGAGGCACCTGTTTTAGAGAATGTTGAATCTGCTGTTTCAGACGAGGAAAGAACACAGCTCCTAGAGTCTATTCTGGATATTCTACCCCGTATAGGCAAGGACGAATCACTAGCCCTTGCTGTTCTTCGAATCCTTGTCATATTGACACGTACACGCGCTGTCGCTCAATCTATGGGCGAAAAGAAGAATATTCAACGTTTGTTTGTCATGGCAAAGCAACTTGCTGGTGCTAGCTCAACCCGTATCCAAAGTCCTCTACTTCTGGTCCTTAGGCATATTATAGAGGACGAGGAGACTATCAAGCAGATCATGCGATCGCACATTAAGACACTCTTTGAGAATATTCCCCGATCCAACCAACGACATACGATGGATACGGCGAACTATCTACGCTCCCTTTCGGCCGACGCCATCCGTTCACCAGAGCTCTTCGTTCAAGTAACGAATGAAATGTGCCGATTCACAAAATGGACATTCCCATCCGAAGGGTCAAGTCGACAGCCATCACTGGTTCTGAAAGAGCCTCCTGAGAGCGACAAACAAACTCCTGCTAAGGGTAATGAAGATTCGGTACAGCCGACTGTGCAAGCTACAGAAGACTTGACATTACAAGACATTAAACCATCAACCGAAGCTATCGACACGGACATGCCTGATGTTGTTAAGACAGCTCCCCTCGAGTACAAAACTCCAATAGTCGAGAACCCTGATGGTGTTGTTCACTTCTTGCTCTGTGAGCTCCTCAATTACAAAGATGTCGAGGACAAGGATCGGCCAGTGACTGCTATCAACAATGTCGATAAGAACACCTCTACAAGCACTAGCACTGGAGATGTGACCATGACCGGAGCACCACCTGCGGCCGAAAGTTCAAGCAGCGACGCTCAAAAGAATCAGGCCTCCGCAAAGCAGGACTTCAAAGCCGAGGAACATCCTATTTACATCTACAGATGCTTCTTGTTACAGTGTCTCACCGAGCTCTTGTTGTCTTACAACAGAACAAAGATTGAGTTCATTAATTTCAAACGCAGTGCTCCTCCTCAAGCAATGACCCCATCGAAACCTAGATCTAGCGTGCTTCATTATCTCCTGTCTGATCTATTACCTGTGGGAACTCTGGACTACGCAGAAACAACCGCATCCCGCAAAAAGCTTATCACCTCGGGCTGGGCCGATTCTGTCTTGACTGCTTTGGTACAGAAGACTGGTGAACAAATTCTTGACAAGGAGCGTGAAATATCTGACGGAGAAGATGAGCCAGACCTGTTGTTCGTCCGTCGCTTTGTTCTGGAAAATATCCTAAAGGCATACAAAGATGCAAGTGCTTCATCAGAGCCTCTCGAGATCAAGTATTCGAGAATGCTTTCTCTCGCCGACCTGATGACTCATATCATGACCGGAAAGGACAGTCTTGGCAGCTTAGACCCTTCTGTTAATAAAAGATCGCAAACCCAGTTGAAGCGGCTTATGTTCGAAAAAGGATACATTGCGGCGTTGACGGCTTCCATTGCTGATATTGATTTGAACTTCCCTGGCGCGAAACGAGCAGTCAAATATATTCTTCGCCCATTGAAGCAGCTAGCTTCACACGCTGTTTATCTTAGCGAAAACTCTCTGATATCTTCAATACCCGGACAGGCCGATGAGGAGGAGATTGAATCCGCTACATCAGTTTCTGACTTGGAAGATGAGCGTGAGGAAACGCCCGACTTGTTCCGCAACTCAACTTTGGGCATGTTCGAGCAAGGGGATGAAAATGATTCGTCATCTGACTCCGAAGATGATGATGAAGAGATGTACGAAGGAGAGTACGATGATGGCATGGATTATGAAGAAGATATGCCCGAGGACGATGAAGACAACGTTAGTGATGAAGACGAGGATGAGGGAATGGGACCCATTGAAGGCTTATCTGGCGAGCATGGCGTTGATGTCGAAGTTATCATGGAGGACGACGATGATGACGATGATGAAGACGATGACGATGATGAGTCCAGCGAAGACGATGACGAAGATGATGAAGGCTCAGATGGCATGCCAGATGACGCTCGTATCGAAATCATGGACGAGGCCGGAAACGTTCAACAAATCGCTGATGAGGAAGACTTAGAAGAGTGGGAAAGCGACAATGATGAGGAAGGAGATGAAGATGATGACGAGGACGAGATCGATTACGAAGGGCAAGGCGCAGATGAGGAGGAGGCGCACGTTCATGCGCATTCCATGGGTGGAGATCTCGGATCTATCAGCAATCTTGTTCGTGTACTCGCTGGCGGTGGCGGCGATGAAGATGACGCTGTTGAAATTCTTCAACGCATGGAGGAAGAAGGCGTTGGTGACCCAGAAGATGACGAAGGTGACCAACTAGGAGAATACATGGAGGATGTGGAAGAAGAAGAAGACGATGATGAAGACGATGATATGGATGAAGAAATGCTTTTTGAACAAGCTTATCCAGCGGATGGCGTTGGTCCAATCTTTGGTTGGGAAGGAGATGTAGAACCACCAACCATCATTAGCCATCGTGGACACCAAGGCCGACACCGTCATGCTTTCCCCAGTCCATTCCCCTTTATTCCTGCCGGTTCTCGAGATCCACTAGGTGGACCAGACTACCGTTACAGATCACACCGATCGGGAGCACCCCCAGCACAATCAGACGATGGTACCAATCCGTTGCTACAACGCCACGGCTCAGGCGCTTCTAGTAGGCAGGGCCACAGCCGCGGACCTCCTATGGGAAGCTGGGTGCAAACAATGGGACCCGGAGGAAACTTGATAGACATGGGCATCGGCTTTGGTGGGCGTCATGAGCATCCACCTGATCAAATTATGGACATGATTAGGTCTTTACGTCTCCCCGGTGCTATTTCTCGCCATGGACAAACAATGCAATTCCATATCACTGCCGGTCCTGGTCCATTCCCAAGAGAACTTGAAGCGTTCCTTGGCGGGAATGCACGTCCTCGTGTTGAGGGTAGACGCGACGTGACTGAACCTGGAAGCGCTACTTCGTTCACAACTCATCCCACCCATTCCCGATGGCTAGAAGAGGCCAAATTACTTTTTGGACCCGCCCACACAGAGAGAGCTACCGATCTAACTAGTGCTATTTTAGCCGTACTTGTCCCTCCCACTATCGAAGCAGACAAAGTTTTAAGGGCAGCTGAGAACGAACGAATTCGAAAACTGGAGGAGGAAGCTAAGAAACGACAAGAAGAAGAGAGACTTGCACGCGAAGCCAAAGAAGCGGAAGAAAAGGCTGCCAGAGACAAAAAGGAGGCCGAAGAACGAGAGGCAGCAGAGCGGGCCGCGGCCGAAGCTGCAGCTGCTCGAGAGGCGGAGAGTGATGTGGTGAATGAAGAGGAGCCTGTAGGAAGCAATGGACCCGAGGCCATGGAAGGTATCGAAACCAATGAGTCTGAGCAAGCTCCTAATACCGAAGCTCAAGGCGACAACGAGCCGGCTGCTGACCGACCAAGAGTCATGACCGTCATTCGTGGCAATCCTTTCGATATTACTGATTTAGGAATCGATGCAGAGTTCCTATCTGAACTTCCAGAGGAGATCCGCGAGGAAGTCATAATGACTGCAGTCGCAGAAAGACGTCAACAAGCTGCTGCCACTGGAGCTCAGCCTTCTGACATTGACCAGGAATTTCTTGATGCCTTACCAGATGATATTAGAGATGAGATTATTCAACAGGAAAGACAGGACCGTCGTCGCCGTGAGCGAGAAGAACAACGTCGTGCCCAAGCTCCTAACGCTGGCGCACCCCCAGCGGCTAGAGATATGGACGTTCCAAGTATCCTTGCCACATTCCCACCAGCACTTAGACAAGAGATATTGATGGACGGAGACGAAGAATTGCTGGCTTCGCTGCCCCCAGATCTCGCTGCCCAGGCACGCTCCATGCGTCGGGCCCAACCTGAACACGCTGGCAGAGCTCCTGCAGCTGTCAACCGTCGCGTTCTCCCTGGCGAAGAGTCTCGTAGCGCACCACAGCAACCCAAACCCCGTCGCGCAATTGTACAGATGTTAGATAAACAAGGCATTGCTACACTGCTCCGTCTGATGTTTGTCTTCCAACATACTAGTTTCCGAAACACGCTTAACGCGGTCTTGCAACACGTGTCTCTCAACAAACACAATCGTGCTGAACTCATCAGTACTCTCCTTCACATTTTACAAGATGGTAGTGCTGATATGAATGCAATTGAGAGGAGCTTTTCATATCTGTCATTGAGAGCTAAGCAACCGAAGGATAAAGATCCAAAGACACCTCAACAAACCCTTCGCAGGACTCTTACTGGTCTTGGAACCCTTGCGCAGATGAATTCGGAAGCATCTCCTCTCATGGTAGTCCAACAATGCTTGACTTGCTTGGTTTATCTGGCCCAGCACAGTCCTCATGTTGCGTCCTTCTTCCTGACCGAACATGAACCGGCCGGTGGACTCAAGCGTAGCCTCAGTCGCAAAGGAAAAGGAAAAGACAGCAAAGCCCCGCGATATGCCTTGAATTCCCTGCTCAGTCTCCTGGATCGGGAGCTAATCATGGAAAGCGCCAATGTTATGGAATCTTTGTCCTTGCTATTAAATATTGTTACCACTCCATTAATCGCCTTGGAACGCAAGCAAAAGGAAGCTGCTGAAGAAGCCGAGAAAGCAAAAGAAGCTGCTGCCACAGGTGCCGGGGAATCGTCGGGAAGCGCAGTACCTGAAAATACAGTAGCCGAGAGCTCAACTTCAACTAACGACCAGTCTTCTGAACAACCATTGGCATTGCCAGAGGTACCTACCCCTGCGGTTGCTGATGCTCCTTCTACCAGTTCCAATGCGGCCCATGCACCTCCACCTCTGATCATCCCTACAAACAATTCAAATGTTGAGGAGGCCTCGGCCGCACCAGGAGAAGAGTCAGCCAAGCTGGACGCCCCTACGAAAGAAGAAAACAAGAAGCCGCATTCCTTTACTCCGCCAGTTATACCTGAACACAATCTCCGATTGGTGACGAACATTTTCTGTTGCGAATGCAATTCCAAAACCTTCAGAGAGACAATATCCACCATCAAAAACCTGTCAACAATCCCTGGAGCGAAGGCTATTTTTGGAAAAGAGCTTATTGCCAAGGCACAGTCTTTAGGTGAAGTCATTCTCATGGATCTTCAAGAGCTTCTACCTCAGATCCAAAAAGCTAGAACTGGGACTGAGATTCAAGGTGTGGCTTTGGCCAAATTTTCCCCACCAGCTTCTGACCAACACAAGCTCCTACGAGTCCTTACGGCCTTGGATCACTTGTTTGATCCTAAGCGCGAGAAGAAGGATGAAACTGATACACAAGGCTCTTCTGAACTTATGGAGAAACAGGATCTGTTATCGAGTCTCTATGAGAACTCCACTTTCGGTCCTATGTGGGAGAAGTTGAGTGCTTGCCTAAGTGCAATCAGACAACGGGATCACATGTTAAGTGTTGCCACTATCTTACTGCCTTTGATCGAATCTTTGATGGTTGTGTGCAAGAATACCACGTTGAAGGATGTGCCCATTACTCGGTCGTCGAAGATGAAGGATTCAGTACTTACAAGTCCCGCTCCAGAGTCTCGTATGGAGAGCTTGTTCTTTACATTCACGGAAGAGCACCGCAAGATTTTGAATGACCTTGTACGGCATACACCAAAGCTAATGTCTGGTACATTCTCACTTCTTGTGAAGAATCCCAAGGTTCTCGAGTTTGACAACAAGCGCAACTATTTCAGTCGTAGCATTCACAACCGCGGACAGGCCGGTCGTTCTGTCCCACCTCTACAATTATCAGTTCGTCGTGAACAAGTCTTCCACGATTCCTTCAAGTCTCTCTATTTCCAAACTCCGGATCAGATGAAGTACGGCAAATTGAGCATTCGATTCCATGGCGAAGAAGGTGTTGATGCTGGAGGTGTTACTCGAGAATGGTTCCAAGTTCTTTCCAGGCAAATGTTTGATCCTGGTTATGCCCTCTTCATCCCTGTGTCTTCTGACCGCACTACTTTCCACCCCAATCAATTGAGTAGCGTCAACGAGGAGCATTTGATGTTCTTCAAGTTCATTGGTCGCATCATTGGAAAAGCACTATACGAAGGCCGTGTTCTAGACTGTCATTTCAGCAGAGCAGTTTACAAGCGCATCTTAGGCAAATCTGTTTCTGTCAAGGATATGGAATCTCTGGATCCTGATTACTACAAATCACTCGTCTGGATGCTGGAGAATGACATTACTGATATAATCACCGAGACTTTCTCCGTCGACAATGATAAGTTTGGTGTTGTCGAAACCATTGACTTCATCGAGAATGGTCGCAACATTCCTGTTACGGAAGAAAACAAGCATGAATACGTCCGGTTGATGGTAGAGTGGAAGCTCACTGGATCGGTAAAGGAGCAGTTGGATGAATTCTTGAAAGGTTTCCACGATATTATTCCTGCCGAGCTTGTTGCAATCTTCAACGAGCAAGAGTTGGAACTGCTCATTTCTGGATTGCCTGAGATTGACGTCGACGATTGGAAGAGCAACACCGAATATCATAATTTCTCTGCTTCCTCACCTCAAATCCAATGGTTCTGGCGAGCTGTTCGATCCTTTGACAAGGAAGAGCGAGCCAAGCTGTTACAATTTGTCACCGGAACCAGTAAAGTACCTCTCAACGGTTTCAAAGAACTCGAGGGTATGAATGGCTTCAGTCGATTCAACATCCACCGTGATTATGGTAATAAGGAGAGACTTCCGTCCTCTCACACATGCTTTAATCAACTCGATCTGCCTGAATATGAGAACTATGAAACTCTTCGAGCTCAAGTCCTCACAGCCATCACAGCCGGCAGCGAATATTTCGGTTTTGCATAAAAAGAATCTTTCCAGTCACAAATATTTTCTTTTCATTACGATATCTTGCATGGCAGGCTTTTGATCAGCATTTGACGGCGTCAAGCTTTCTTTTCTATGGTGTGGATTGTGCATGGTAATCTTTTCTTTGATGACCTGATGGGTCGGTGGTATGGTATGGAAAGAGAGGCGGCGAGTTTGCTTTCTTGTGATTTGGCTTTTGATGGCATCGGATTGAAAATACTAAAGAAGGTAGATGATGGATAGCAAATCAGATGGATGATGATAGTGGTTTGACTTTGCTGGAATGGATTAACACAAACGAAGTGCAGGTCGTTTTGTGGGATGAAGTTCTAGGAAGGAGAATTAGATAGCGGCATTCCATCGGATAGGTTCCAGTTTTAAAGGAGCGCAGAAGAAACTCTGTAACATAGATAGCTTCATAGGTAGCGGCAGCATTCATCATAAATTGAGGATTTGCAGCGTTCATTCTTTTATAGCAATGCT
>Ga0170475_133862015_pt1 | contig 13533 bp, 11 predicted proteins | sample Soicark_Litter_5_FD_111474 | JGI IMG/M metagenome (GOLD analysis project Ga0170475, IMG submission 111474) | Avena fatua rhizosphere microbial communities from Hopland, California, USA. Combined Assembly of 48 SPs | reverse complement strand
GGTCCAAGTGCAGTGCCGCTATCGCGCGCGCTGATCGGCAGCAGTATCGGCGCGCCCCCGGGGTCGGTCGGCGTCAGTATCAGTGTGGGCTCGGCGCGGGCGATGTCTTCGCGCCGGGCATAGTTGAGGTCGATGCGTAGACGGCCGCTGTCTGCCGCAGTATCGGCATGGGCCTTTTTCGCTGCCGCGTCGAGTATCGCCGCATACTGCGTGAAAACCTCGGGCGAGGAGAGAATGCTGACATGGCCCTCGTTGAAGCCACGCACCATTCTGGCTTCCGCCTGTGCCTGTGGCCGCAGTTGGCTGGCAAGCGTGATGATGCCGTCGTTGCTGGCTTCGCGCAGCAGGCTGTAGCGGCCGCTGTGACCAAACAGCAGATAATAATCAACGCCAGGCGGCAAGGGCTTTTGAAACAGCGACTGCATGAAACGGCCACTGGGCTGCACATCGCTCCAAGAGGGAACGATGGCGGGGGAATACTGCATACCCATTTCCGCTGTCGCGTCGCCGCCCCAAGGTGTGGATAGCGATACGAACAGCTTGGCCGCCGGAAATTCCGTACCGTGATTGGCCAGGAAAGAACGCACTACCAGCCCGCCCATGCTGTGCGCAGTAAAGTAGAGCGTGTCGAAATGGTAGCGCCGCTGCAGATTCAGGAGCTTCCAGTACAGCAGATAGGACATCGACTCCACGGAAGCGCCGGATGGATAATAGAAGAGCCATGGCTGGTAACGCGTCCGGTCGAGATGCTCGAGAAAATACTTCCAGTCCTGCGGCGACCCAGCAGCGCCATGCACGAACAGGATGGGTATCTTGGTGGAGTCGTAGGGCTCAAGGAAATAGACATTGCCGCCCGCTTCCCTGAAGAAATCCATGGGCGCCCAGTAACCGGACTTCCCGAATTCGGCGGCAAAGAGCCGTCCGTCCAGATCGGCAATGGCGCCCACCTGCGTGCTATGCAGTTTGCCGGGCGGCGTCTTGGCGACGGCAGTACCTGTCGGGAGGTCTGTTTGCGCCTGGTCAGAAATCACCAGGTTAAGGCCCGCGACAACGCCTGTGCCTGGGGCGATCACCGGCCCCAAGCCGTATTTTCCGCTGGGTTCGCCAGCATCCAGCGTCAAATTGCCGTTGCCATCGCCAAAGGCGAATATCGCATACTCGCCTTTGGGCACGATCAATTCGTAGCCACCCGCCTCATGCAGCACCGTGTAGTGGGCAATTTCCAGGCGGCCATTGGTGCGGCTATAAGCGGCCACCACGATAGGCCCCTGCCACGGCGCAGCGGAAGAGACAGAGCCCGCCAACACGGTCGACGAGTAAAAGGCTTTCGTCTCGCTCTTGAGCTTGACCAGCGAGCAGGCGCTCATGGTGGCGCACAGGCAGGCCAGCAGAAACAAATGACGGGTAGCGCGCCATACTGCGCCATAGACAGATGCTGTCACCATAGAGATCAGCCTTAAGTTTGAACCAGCAGGGCGGTAAAGGGGCAGTCTCCGCCCCGCAGGAAAAAGCTGGGCATCGTTGCAGGGCCGCCAATCAAGCATTAAAGATCAATAACTTACACAACACTTAGACAATAATTACTTCAAATGCATAATATGATGATGTCAAATCGATAAAACCAATATATTATACCTTCGTCACTGCAGGCATGCGCTTGCGATCAGCACCTTTTTTAATCTCTCCGCAAAGTCGGAGTGGGAATGAATATATGAATCGCAGGAAATTCCTGAAGCAGCTTGCCTACACATCGACCGCACTTTCATCTGCGGTCGCTTTTACGGACCAAGCTGCAGCAGCTTGCACAAGCCCTTCGCGCTGCCTGCCGATCAAATGGTTCTTCGTGCAATCGGACATCTCCAACGATAGCTACCTCGCAAATCTCAAGGCCAAGCTGGATCAGGCTAAAGCGCTCGGATTGAATGGCATGGTGCTGTCCTGTACAGGCTGGGACCGTCTCGATCTATGGTGGAACGGCAGCGTGGCCAATCAGGCGGCCGTATCGCGTCTATTTACCTTGAAGCAATATGCCGACAGCCTTGGCATCGAAATTGTCCCGCTGGGGTTTTCTATCGGCTATGCGTCGTCACTGTACCTGAGAAACCCCAATGTGCTGGAAGGCCAGTTGGTGAGCAAGACCCGCTTCAAGGTCACCAACGGCATCGCCAGGCATGCCCCGGAATCGGTCGCGCTGCAAAATCCCGGCTTCGACGCCGCACCGGCTGCGCCCAACCTCATTCCCGGCTGGGGCCAGGATGCGGCAGGCAGCCAGACCTTTATCGACAGCACTGTCAAGCGCACCGGTACACAATCCGTGCGCTTCGAAAATTTCGCGCAAAACGCCAATGGCATGGCGCGCATCAACCAGGTTGTCAACCTGAAACCCGACCGTAGCTATAGCCTCAGTTTCTGGCTGAAAATGGACAACTACACGGGAACCGCCGCCAACAACGGCGTCGCCTATTTCAACATACAGATCTGGCGCCTGGACGTCTCATTCGTCGCGGCATTCGAGTGCCCGCTGACGGCAGGCGCCACCTTCGACTGGACCCAGTTCACCTTTGCCTTCCCCAGCCTGGATCAATCGCAACTGCGTATCTGGATACGCTGCACCGGCGGCCAGAGCGGCCGGGTCTGGGTGGATGACCTCACGCTCGTGGAAGCGCCGCCCATCCATATCCTCAACCGCAGCGGCTGCCCTGCCACCGTCAATATTGCAGGCGGAGCCTCGTTGCTTCCCGGCGTAGACTACCAGCCGCTGAAAGATGCACAGTTCGGCAGCAATTATTTCAGCTATGAGCGGCAAAGCGCCAACGTGCCTGCACTGGCCCTCACCGCCAACGCGCCGCTGCCAAACGATACGGCCCTGGAAGTCAGCTACTACCAGTACATCTCGCCCTACCAAAGAAAAAACGTACCTGCCCCCGGCACAACCCCGACTTATTCCGGCCAACTGGTCGCCTGCACGACCTCTCCGGAAGTATTCGACAACTGGGCAGCGTCGCTGGCTTACCTCGCCAAGTGGCAACCCAAGCGCCTGTTGCTGAGTTGGGATGAAATCCGCTCCCTGCATGCTTGCGAGAATTGCCGCAAACTGGCAGACCCAGGCATGCAGATCGCCTATACGCTGGCCATGTTTGCCCGCTATGTCGAATACTACATGCCTGGCACCGAGCTGATCGTCTGGTCTGACATGTACGATATCAACCATAACGCCAAACCGGGCAGCCGCTATGTGCTCAGCCGGGCGCCCTTCGTCAACGAACCAGCGAAGATATTGCAGGCAGCGCTGAAAATGGTCGACAGCAATGGAGAGATATTGCTCAAACGCCTGCCCACCATCATGTGCTGGGGAGACACTGCCGCTGAAACAGTGAAGTATTTCAGCGATCTCGGCTTTCCTGTGATCGCGGCGTCCTATTACGATACGGGCGCAAACGACAATACCTGCACCTGGCTGCAGGCACTCCAGTCATCCCGCCGGGCACAAGGCATGATGTACACCACGTGGCGCGAGGATTACAGCCATCTGGATACATTTGCCCAGAACTATGCATCGAATTGCGCCGGCGGCTGAAAGTCGCTTATTCGTCATACACAGGCGGCTCTTCTGCCAAGCAAGGCCATGCACATGCCGCCTGCGTGAACCTTTGACTCCATGGCAGAAAATGAACGTTTTCTGTCATTTACGCCACCCACCGCACCTCCAATAATTCCATCAGTCATTGCGCGTGCGCTGTCCACCAGACTCTAGTAGTCAGTCACGTTGAATCGGATGGATGATGTTGCGGCGATCAGGGGCGAGAGCAAGGCGGTAAAGTGCAGGCAGGGTGGTTCTCCTGCCGAACTTTGCCAACGCAGCTATCGGCCTTGAGCGCCCGGCAGCATCCATTCAATTCAGCGTGACTCACTACTAGTACCTGCACGCGCGCCCTGATCCGATATTCCCTGGAGGCTGCCGTGCCTGGATTCCTCAAGCTTGCCCTTATCGTCGCCACACTCACTGCAGCGGCTCCCGCCTTTTCCGCCGACGAGCCGGCCACTGCAACGCAAATCGCGTCGCCAGCCAGCCCTGCCGGGGAAAAGATCCCCCCTTACCAAGCCCGTTTCGGCCGCCAGCGCCCGGTGATCGCCGTCATCGGCGAAAACAGCGGCACGGAGCTTATTGATTTCGTGGTGCCCTACGGCCTGTTGTCACAGGCGGGCGTAGGCGAGATGGTGAGCGTGGCCACGCAGCCTGGCCCCCTGCAGTTCCTGCCGGCCCTGCACATACAAGCGCAGGCCAGCACGGCGGATTTCGACAGCCGCTACCCAGATGGCGCCGACTACCTGGTCGTACCCGCCGTGCGCAACCCGGAAGACCCCGCTTTGCTGGCCTGGGTGGCGGCGCAGGGCGCCAAGGGAGCGACGGTGGTGAGCATTTGCGATGGTGCGCTGGTGGTGGCGAACAGCGGACTGATGCGCGGCCATCGGGCAACGGGGCACTGGGCGACGCAGGCACAGCGCGAGAAGAACTATCCCGATACGCAGTGGCTGAAGAACGTGCGCTACGTTGCCGATGGCAAGATCGTATCCAGCGCCGGCGTGAGCGCGTCTATCCCCACGGCGCTGGCGCTGGTGGAAGCCATTGCCGGCACGCCGCGCGCCACCGAGCTGGCGCAAAGCGTGGGCGCCGGCGGTTGGAGTACGCAGCACGATAGCGAGGTCTTCCGCCTGGGTTTCGGCGTTTACGTAAACGCCATCGGCAACTGGCTGCATCACAAAGACCTGCTGGGTGTGCCCGTTGCAGAAGGCGTGGACGAAATCGCCCTGGCCTTGACGGCCGATGCTTATTCGCGCACTTTCCGCAGCAAGGTATTTGCAGTTGCCCCGTCAACGCAAGCCATTACCACGCGCCATGGCCTGACCTTGCTGCCGGACCGGGTGGTGGGCGACAGCGCCCGGCTGGACCGCCTGCTGCCGGAGATCGAGGCCATACCTTCCACGCAGATGCTGGACAAGGCGCTGCAGGGCATCGCCGCCAGCTACGGCCAGTCCACCGCCCGCAGCGTAGCCCTGGCGCTGGAGTACCCGCAACCATCGCAGTAATGTCATCATGCGAAGGCTGAAATACCGCAATGAGGAAACCCTGCATGCCGCCGCACAAGCCCTGTCGCGTGGTGCTGCTCGCCTACGACGAGATGAACCTGCTGGACCTGAGCGGCCCCCTGCAGGCCCTCGCCACGGCCAACCGCATGGCGGGGGAAACGCTCTATGAAACCATCGTTGCGTCCGCACGGGGCGGCAGCATCGTCACCGGCGCCGGGCTGCCCGTTTCCACGGTGGGGATAGCGACACTGGACGATGTAGCCATCGACACCCTGATCGCCGCCGGCGGTTGCAAGGGCGAAGTATATGTGGCGGAGCCGGCGTTGGTAGCGTGGATAGGGCAGCGCGCCGCTACGGTCCGGCGCCTGTGTTCCGTGTGCACGGGTGCCTTTATGCTGGCGGCGGCAGGGCAATTGAACGGGCGGCGGGTGGCGACGCACTGGCAGTGGGCGGAACGCCTGCAGCGCCTGCACCCGGCCCTGCAAGTAGATGCCGACCCGCTGTTTATCCAGGATGGCGCGGTGTGGACCTCGGCCGGCGTCACGGCCGGCATCGACCTGACGCTGGCCTTGATCGAAGCGGATTTCGGGCATCAGCTCGCCATCGAGACGGCGCGGCAACTGGTGATGTTCATCAAGCGCTCCGGCGGGCAGTCGCAATTCAGCGTGCCTCTCGCGGCGCAAAGCCGGGATACAGGCACCTTTGCCGACCTGCATGCCTGGATCGCCGCCCACCTCGCCGACGACCTGAGCGTGGAGCGGCTGGCGCAGCAGGCAAAGATGTCGCCACGCAGCTTTGCCCGCACCTACGCGGCCAACGTCGGGCGCACGCCCGCCAAGACGGTGGAAGCAATGCGCCTGGAAGCCGCGTGCCGCGCGCTGGAAAGCAGCGACCTGCCCCTGAAAAGCATCGCCACGCAGGTGGGCTATGGGGACGAACAGAATCTGCGCCGGGTCTTCCTGCGCCAGCTCGGGGTGAGCCCGACGCAGTACCGAGGACGCTTTTCCCAACGCAACACCCAGGCATAACGGCCGGGCGGCAGCGCCGCCCGGCCTATCAGCCGCGCATATGCTGCGAAACGGCCCCGCTCAAGCTACTCAATTCGCTTTTGCTGAGATTGGGCAATTGCGACACGATGTGCGCCAGCGCATCGCTGCCATTCAGTTCCAATTCAGACGATTGAATCAGCACCGTGCCCTGCCCGCTGAAGTCGATCTGCTTTTCTTCGCCAGACAGCGTGAGCCCGGTCATGGCACCGACCATGGACAGCACGCCGGTGACATGCGCGTAGTCATAGCGGTAGGAGGGGCTTGGACAATCCGCCCAGCCCAGCACCGATTGCACGTCGACGCGGCATGGCAGGCCCAGGAAATGCACGGGACCGCTGCTGGAGGCGATGACCTTGCCGTTGCCGATCAGCGTCAAGAAGCCGGGCATGGTCGATTCCTGGCAGATCACCTCCTTGCTGAAGCCGAGCAGGTGGCTGGCCTTGATGGTCATGTTGGCGTTGTCGAGGTCGTAGCAGGCGATGTCGTTGCCGTTGTCGCCAAGTATCAATTGCCCACGGCCTTTCGCCACCACGAAATGGTTGATATACAGGGGGGCGTTGAAAGACTGCTTGATCAGGATGTCGAGCACGCTGGAGCCCAGCGAGTCGAACTGCAATTGGCCGTAATAGGCAATCATCTTGCCCTTGCGGATGAAGATTTCTTCCGCGACATCCACGACGAAGGCAAAACGGTTCAGATTGTCGTTTTTCGGCAGGTTACCGGGGTTATAGATAGTCATGATTAGCGCTCGCTCGCTTGGATGTACACAGTGCCCTGGCCCATGAACTTGACCTGGTAGGACTCGCCCGAGGTCTGGCCCACGAAGGTTTTCCAGTTGAGATCGGTGACGATATTGGAAGTCAGGTTGCCCTTGTGGCCGATGTAGGCATCGGGGTCGACAAATACCGGCTGCTCTGGTGTCACCTTCAGGCCGATGGCGTTGCCGTCGGACAATATGGCGATTTCGCCCGTGCCCTGCAGCGTGGTGGTGAACAGCCCCTGGCCGCTGACGGCGCCGCGCAATATGCCCTGCACGCCGCCCTGGTTGCCGAGGAACATGGTGCCGGTGCGCAAACGGCTATCAAAGGCGAGCAGCGTCTCGCTCTCCACATACATGGTTTCGTTGTTCACCTGGATGACATTGACGAACAGGCCGTCATAGCCGTAATAGACCTTGCCCGTGCCCTTGGCCACCATCAGGGCATAACCTTCGTTGGTGACGGTGCGCATGGCCAGATCCTGGATGCCGCTGCCGCCCAGGAAGGAACGCGCGAAGCTGACGGTGCCCTGGTAGGAGATCATCGCGCCGCGCTTGGCGAAAACTTCTTCATTGTTCAGCGTAACTTCGATGAGTTTTTCATTGATTTGACTGTAGGAAGGCATCGCTCGCTCCTTAGCGTTCGGCGGGTTGTATGTACACCACGCCCTGGCCGGTGAACTTGAATTGATAGGACTCGCCAGATGCCTGGCCAACCATGGTGCGCCAGTTCACATCGAACACGAATTCCTGCGCGATATTGCCCTTGTAGCCGATGAAGGCATCGGGATCGACAAACAGCGGGTTGCTGGGGCTCACTTCCAGCGTGATCAGGTTGCCCCGCGAAATCACCGCGATATTGCCGTTGCCTTCCACCGTGGTGGTAAACAGGCCCTGGCCGCTGGTGGCGCCGCGCAAGCCGGCGAAGGCGGTATTGGTCTTGAGTCCGGCATCGTAGGCAAGCAGGCTGCTGCTCTCGATGAACAATTTCTCATTGTTGATGGGAATGACGGCGATCTCCGCCGCATTGTGCGCAAAGTAGACGGTGCCGGTGCCGGTGGTCTGCATCAGCGACATGCCTTCGTTGGTCACCTTGCGCTTGAGCGCGCCGAAGAAGCCTTCGCCGCCGAGGAGGGATTTCTCGAATTTCATGGTGCCGGTATAGGCGACCATCGCTCCGGCGATAGCCATGACCTTTTCGTTCTGCAGGCCGACTTCCAGCAGACGGTCAGTATTGATACGGAAACTGCTCACGACATATTCTCCCTCGCAGATTGATTGGATAACTTATCTAAATGGCCCAATACTTTCATAAGCCATTGCAATGAACCTCGTCTGCCGCATGCTGCACGCCGAACACGCGCGCCTGCTCGACGACGCCATGCGCCCAGGCCTTGTGCGTCGCCACCTCGCACATGGAATCCTGCATCCTGAACACGGCCGGGCAAGTCTCGCTCATGATCTTCAGCGCGACTTCAATATCGGCATCACGCACCCGGTAGTGCTGTTCGATCAAGGCCACCTGGCTGGGGTGGATGGCGGTCTTGCCGGCGAGACCATGCGCCAGATCCTCGCGCATCTCCTCGGCCAGCAAGGCGGGGTTGTCGAGATATTCGAACACCGGCGCCGTCAGCAAAAAGCCATAGGGGCGGAAGGTGGTGACCAGCCTGGAAATCACCGCGCCGATCGGCGTGCGATAGAGCGTCACATGCCGGGGCCGGCGCATGCCGAGCAGGGCCAGCAGATCATTGCCGCCGATACGCAACGCCAGTATGCGCTCACGCACGGCCGGTCGCTCAAGGCACAGGCGGAACAGCTTCATCTCGCCGTCGTCGAACACCTCGGCGGTTTCCAGCGTCGGCATCAGCAGATGCCTGGTATGTTGCACCTGCTGGAAATAGGCGTCGAAATTGTGGCGCGTCGCCTTGGGCAAGACAAAGCCGCTGAGCTTGTCCGCGCCCGGCATGGCCAGCACACAGTGCAGCACCTCGGGGCTGCGCACGCGCACGAAGCGCTGCGCAGCAGGCCGGGCAAGCATCTGTGCCAGCACCGCTGCCAGGTTATGCAAGGCAAAATGCAGCTCATGCTCCGCCACCGCATCTTCCGTACAGAAGATGATGGAGCGCACCTCGCCCAGCAGCTCACCATCGGCAATCTTCAACAGCGCCTTATGGGTGGCCGGCACATACAGCGAGGCACCCAGTATTGTCGTATCAGCCATCTACCATACTCCTGATGAGAGATACCGCTTGATAGGGCAAGGCCGCATCCACGATCACCGGCACGGATTTTTCCGTAGCCAGCACCTTGAGATGCGCCACGTCGATCGCGTCGGCGTTGCGCAGCATCAGCAAGCGCGGTGCGCGGCGCAGCAGCACGCGTGTCGCTTCGCCGATGCCGGGCTTGACGAGGTTGACGTCGCTGATGCCGTGCTGCGCCATGGTTGCCGCAAGAAACGCCGCCGATACGCTTGCAGCATGCTGATGGTCAACGGCACTCGCCGCCGGCAGGCCTGCCGCTGCCGCGAGCGCGATGCCATCCGCGATCAGGCCATCGGCAAACTCACGGGACAGGTCGTGCGCTGCAAATTCCTCGTAGTAGACGCAGCCATGGAAGTCGCCAGGCCCGATAGACGCATTGAGAATGGAACGGCTGACAAGACCAGATACCGTCGCATTCAAAATGCTCGACGGAATGAGGTAGTCGGCAGACGACGCCGCACAGGCTGCCGTGCCGGCCAGGTCCGACAGCACATACAGGCCACCGTCGATATGCAGTGCCCGGCTGGCGTTGAATTGGGCGATGGCCTGCTCCAGCACCTGTGAAATCACGCCCTTGCCCGTCCAGCCGTCCACGAAGACGATGGATGCAGGCGCATGCCCCTGCTCCAGAATATGTTGCAGCGCCACGCCATCGATACCCCGGTCGCGGATGATGGAGACGGCGTAATGCACCGCCTCGCGTCCCAGCACGCGCTGCAGCAGGTGTTTGAGGATGACGCCGACCGGCGTGCCGGCCCGCACCAGCGACACCAGGGTGATCTTGCCGCTGCGCCGCGCGGCGATCAGCGCCGCCAGCTTCAGGCAGTCGCTGGCCATCTGCCGGCGGTTGGCGGCATAGGCATCCTGGAATACCTGCAGATAGCGGGGCGAGGGCAGCGCTTCCGGCGACAGCATTTCGCTGTAATGGCGCGCGCCGGACTGTATCCAGCGCTCCTTTTGCGCGATATCGACCACGGGCTGCGGCGGCAGGCGCTTCAGCAAAAAGTCCACGTCACCGGGCCGGTAGCTGCCGCAAAAGCTCATAGCGCCGCCACGGTCAGCTTGGCAAGCTGGGTGCCGCTCGGCACGATGGCGTAATCGCAGGCGGCCATGAAGCGCGCATCGGATAGGCTGTCGCCCATGCCGAAGGTCATGATCTCGCCGTGTTCGGCCTGCAGGCGTTGCCGCAGATAGGCGACGGCGCGCGCCTTGTTGAGCGTTTTCGGCAGCACAGCCAGGTTGTTGCCGTTGCGATGGATGAAAAAATCCCGGCCGCTGCCGGCTAGCCATGGCGCCAGGGCTTCGTGCTCCACCTGCGCCAGGCGCTCGGCGTTTTTCTCCGGATCTTTGAGTACGATGTAGAAGGGAATGGCGCAATCCTCCACCAACCGCGCCCGCCCCGGCAGGCCGACGCGCGCAGTGTAATCGTCGATCAGCAGCATGGCTTCCTGCAGGCCCGGCAATGCCTTGTCCATATCCGGGCGCATCGTCTCCAGCCAGACATGGTCCAGCGCGCCGCCCGGCTCCAGCACCACGCCGCCGTAATTGGTGATGGCATAGCTGCAAAATGGCAAGTCCACGCGGCGCAAGGCATCCAGATTGCGGGCTGTGGTAGGGATCAGCGTCATCTCGCGATGCATCAGCTCGAAAAAGGCTCGTTGCCGGGGCGTGGTATAGGAAATGACGCTGCCGTCCTGCAAATAGGCGGCCGGCTGCAGATGTGCTTGCCCCTCGCACTTGGGCAAGGTCTGGAACAGGGTGTCATCCAGGTCAACGAACAGGAATTTCTTCACGGTGACTCTCAGACTGGAAGTGGAATAAGCGCCCGCCCAAGGCTTGGGCAAGCTGTTGCAGCGCGGCGTTGGGCGGCGTTTCGTGGCAGATGAAGACGTGCGGGTATTGGCCGGGGGCAACGTTGTAAAGGTAGTTCGCGACGCCTTCGCCGTAGTTGTCGGGAAAAGTCAGCGCATGGCTGACGGCGCCGCCGTGCAGGATGGGCGAGCGTGTCGTGGCTTGCATCAGCACGTCCACCCCCTGCTGCTCCAGTGCCAGTCCCAGCAGGAAGGCCATATGCATGAATTCGCCCGTGCCCAGCACCAGCGCGCGCTCGCCGGGGCCTATCGTGGCCGCCAGGCTTTGCGCGAGTTCAGCAGGCAGGCGCATCGCCTTCTCCACGCCCAACCGCCCGAATTGCCCGCTGGCGCCACGCTCTGTGTGCGCAGCAAAGCACTGCGCCGTGCCGGGCACCTCCTGCAATGTCCCGGCCGTAAACGTATATTCGCCACTGAGCACGGCACCGACACTCACCGGCAACCCAAAGCGTTCCGACAGCGCCGCATTGGCAGCCGTGCCCATGAAATTGGTGATGGTTGCCAGATGCACGCGCTCGATGGCGGGATTCAGCACCCGGTATGCCGCCGTCAGATTCAAAAAGGTATTGCCGGTGCTGGCCTCGTCATCCACCAGCACCAGCGAGCGGGCAGTCAACAACAGCTCGCGCAGCGCCGGCGCTGTCGGCATATGCAGGAACTGGCGCGGCGCATGGCTATGCGCCTCGGCAAACTCGATGATGGGCACGTCGCCCACCTGATAGCGGCTGGTATGCAAAAACAGGGCCACACGCTGCGGCTGCGCCGCCTGGAAGGCTTCAAAGACACCCTGGCCTAAGCCGATAGCCGTCTCCGCCATGGCGATGAATACGATAGGCCCCGGCAAATCGGCCGGCACCCGCACCGCCAGCTCGGCATGGATCTGGCACATGCGCGTCGGCGTCACCGGCCAGTGCTTGCCGAGCACCTTGCTCAGGAATAGAAAGCCACGCCGGGCATTGGCGCGTGCTGCAAAGCCGATCAGATCGTCGAGCGCGTAGGCGCCTGCTTCCACCTGGATATCCATCTGTCCGGTCGGCAAGTCGACGCTGCGCGTTTCCGCCGCAAACAGGTGAGGGCCGGGGCCACGGGCACTCATGGCAGCACCGTCGCATGCGCAAGTTCAGTCACGCGCAGGCCGTTTTGCAGCGCAGGGATATTCAGGCCGGCATAACCGCGATCAAAACCAGCCAGCGCCAGGTAGGGCAGGTTGGGGCCAGCCAGGCAGGCCATGGCGATGCCGCCGGACATGCGCGGGTTGATCTCCAGGAGGCCCAGCCCATTGGCGCCCTCGCGGAACTGCACGTTGAACAGGCCATTCAGCTTATAGCGCGTACTCAGTTGCCGCACGCTATCCAGAATATCGTCGCGCACATCGATGATTTGCCCTTGACCGATCACCAGTGATTTCTTGCGTGGGATGGCGCAAACAAGCCGCCCATGGTCGGCAATGCAATCGACGCTATATTCATGTCCGCCCAGGTATTCCATCAGCAGCATGGTGCGAAAATCCACCATGGCCGCCAGACCGCTCTGCAGATCCTGCAGGCCAATATGGTAGGCAACGCCTTCCAGCAATAGCTGCGCGCTGGAGCGCTCCTCATCAATGACGCTGAAACCGAGGCCATAGACGGAAACGGCTGGCTTGATGCACAGCCTGGCATGTTTCGCGCGCAGTTCGCGATACGCCGCATCAAACTGCGCGATATTTTCCACCACGCGAAAATCTGCGACGGGCGTGGCCGGCAGGTCCACCGCATCATAAAAACGCGCCTTGTCATGCAACAGGTGCAGCACTTCCTGTTCCGCCACGCACAGCACGCGCGTGCCCAGCGCCGCGAATTGCTCGCGTGCGGCGCTGATCAGGCTCGCTTCCTTGCCCGGCATGAAAAGGGTGATGGCCTTTTCCCGGCAGAAATGCAGACACCAGTCCAGGTAGGCTTCGCCCTTCAACCCCGCCGGTTCAGTGGCCGCTTCATGCGCGGCCAGGAAAGCCGGCGCATGCGGGTTGGTACTGCTGCAGACGATGCAGTAGCGGCCATCCGCATCCGCCTCGCGTATCAGGCGGATGGCGGCGCTAACGGAGGAAAACGTTTTATTGAACCAGACGCGTTGCATGGCAACCTTACAGGTGAGGGATGATTTGCGACATCAGTTCTTGAAAGGTGCGGCGCATTCCGACGGCATGCATCTTCACTTCACGGCACCTCAGCCGGCGCCCCTCTTGGTCAAGGTGATAACGGTTTTCTTGTTCAGGGATATTTTCTGTCCCATTTGCAAGTGGGCCGCCAGGCTGCTCTCCTAAAAGCGCAGGGTGGATGCATTCGGTTCAGCCTTACCCACTACCGGAAATCATTTACTACGGCAGGCAGCGCCATTCTTACAGCAGGATGCTTACAAGCAGGCAAGTAACAATTTAAAAGTGATTTTTTGTTAAAAGAAATGCTGAAGTGATTGCTCGGCGCGCTTAGCAGGCAATGCATTCGAAATTGCTTATGCACAGGATTTGG
>Ga0170475_128972926_pt1 | contig 13536 bp, 10 predicted proteins | sample Soicark_Litter_5_FD_111474 | JGI IMG/M metagenome (GOLD analysis project Ga0170475, IMG submission 111474) | Avena fatua rhizosphere microbial communities from Hopland, California, USA. Combined Assembly of 48 SPs | reverse complement strand
CGGTCGTCTGGCCGACCGGGATCGTGATCGTCTGGCCGTTGCTCAGTGTGAGGACGACCGGGGAGCCGGTGACGGCGTTGCTCAAGGTGGCGGTGTAGATGATCGAGCCGCCCTCGGTCACAGTGGCGGCGGACGGGCTCAGCGTCAACGTCGTCGCGTCACTGTCATCCGTGACGGTCGTCGTCGCGGTGGACACAGCGTTGACCGCTTCGAAGTTGCCGCCCGAGGTGCCGGTGATCGACACGACGGTGTCGACGTTGCCCTCGGCGTGGACACTGTCAGTCCGTACGGCAATCGCGGGGCCGGTGGCCGAGCTGGACCCGACCGGAATCGTGACGGTTTGGCCGTTGGACAGCGTGACGGCAAACGGTGACCCGGTGATCGGGGCGTTGACGGTGACGGCATAGACGATGCTGCCGCCCTCGGTGACGGAAGTTGCCGAAGCACTCAGCGATACGGTGGCGGCGGACCCGTTGTCGCTGACCAGGGTGGTGACGCTGGTGAACAACGTGTCCACCGATTCGAAATTGCCACCAGTGGCATTGGCCACGCCGACGATCAGCGGCTGGTCCCCTTGCACGTAAGGATCGTCGCCGCGCACGGAAAACGGTGCGCTGCTGCCAGTGTTGTGGCCGACCGGGATGGTGATGGTCTGACCGTTGGACAGCGTCAGCGTCATCGGTGACCCAATGACGGGGTTCGACAACGTGGCTGTGTAGGCCACGCTGCCGCCTTCGGCGACGGAAGCGGAGGACGCCGACAGCGCCACGGTGGTAACGCTGTTGTTGTCAGAGACCGTGGTGATGGCTGCCGGACCGGTGGCCACGGTCTCGTAGTTGCCGCCGGAGGTGCCGGTCACATCCACGTTCAGCGTCTGGCCGCCCTGGACGTGCGCATCGTCGCCCCGCACGCTGAACGGCGTGCCGGTGGCCGCGCCTTCGCCCACCGGGATGGTGATGACCTGACCGTTCGACAGCGTCACGACGAGCGGTGTGCCCGTGACCGGATTGTTGACTGACACGGTGTACGCGACCGCGCCGCCTTCGGCCACCGTGGCCGTCGACGCGGTAACGCTCACCGTGGTGACGGAGTTGTTGTCCGTGACAGTGCTGACAGCCGACAGGCCCGGATTGACCGACTGGAAGTCACTGCCGCTCGTGGCGCCCACGCCAACGCTGAGCGTCTGGTCCGCCTGGCCGTAGACATCGTCGGCACGAACCGGCACCGGCGCGGACGTGCCTGAAGTCTGGCCGACCGGGATCGTGATCGTGGCGCCGTTGGTCAGCGTCACGACAAGCGGCGAGCCGGTGACCGGCTGCGTGACGGTGGCGGTGTAGACCACCGAGCCTCCTTCGGCCACCGTGGCGGCAGACGCCGCCAGATTGACCGTGGGGGCGGAGGGTGGCTCGGAGGCGGCCGTCACAGGCTCGATCGGCGCGGTGACGAGGGGTTCGAAATTGGTGGCAGGCACCCCTTCGCTCGCCTGGGCGAACGAGGCCGGGACGGTGGACTCGGCAATGCGGTCCACGCGCAGCCCGGGCTGCAGTCCGCCTTCGCCACCGCCACTCAGGCCGGCCGTGGGCGCCGTTTCATCAGTGGGGTTGTCGACCTCGGTGATGACGCGATCGAGGTCGGTCTCGGGCGTGAAGCTCGCCGCGATGGCGTCGGGTTCGTCGGGCGTGAGCTGAACGATGCCGTCTTGCGTGGTCAGGATCACGTCGCCTTTGTGCACCACGTCGCCAAGCTTCAGAGGCCTAACCTTGCCGTCCGGCATGCGCACCATGAACAAGCCCCCCCAGAGGCCGGACACGGTGCCGTTGACGGTTTGAATCAAGGTGGGCATGGTCGAACCTCAGCTGGTACTGCGCGGATGCCTTCGAGAATAGCGGAGATGACCTCGGCTTATGCGCCGTAAATCGGTGCGTTTCCGTGAACAGCATCACCGGTATGCCGATGGCAAGCGTGCATAGGAAAGGGTCGTCGGTTGGCCGCCATGCCATGGGCGTGAAAACCCCCGTACGGATCATCGACCGGCCAGCCGAAACATTGAGGGAATTCTTGCGACGTGGGTTTGCCGAAGTCGAGGAGGCAGGGATCTTCGTGACTGGTGTCACGCTTCGGCGGGCGCGAGCCGGCCCGAAGGACCAGCCCAGCTGCCGATCAACGTTCGCGAAGCGCGTAGGCCTTGGCCTTGAGGACCGGCTTGAGCAGGTACGACAACACGGTCTTCTGGCCAGTGAGGATGTGGCCTCGGCCGTCATGCCAGGGATGATGGGCAACTTCTCGCTAAAGTTCGTGCGCTTCGTGCGCACCCGCACGAGGTAGAACGCATTGCCCCGCTCATCCACCACGGTGTCGGGGCTGATGTTCTCCACCTTGGCGTCGAGGCCGCCATAGATGGAGAAATCGTAGGCGGTGAACTTGACCAGTGCGTCCTGGTCCGGCCGGATGAAGGCAATGTCCTTCGGCGCAATGCGCGCCTCGAGCACCATCTCGTCGTCGAGGGGCACGATTTCGACGATGTCCTTGCCCGGGGTGACCACCCCGCCCACCGTGTTGGCGAGAAGCCGTTGCACCCTGCCGCGCACCGGTGAGCGCACCTGCGACTTGTCGACCTTGTCCGTGAGCGCCACGGCACCTTCGTTCAAGGCGTTGAGTTTGCCCAGCACGTCGGCGAGTTCCTTGCGTGCATCGTTGCGGAACTGGATCTCGGTTTCCTGGACCTTGCGCTGCGCTTCGCCGATGGCCGCCTGAACGCGGGCGATCTGGGCCGAGGCCTGTTCTGACTCTCCGCGTGAGCGGGAGACGTCGCGATCGAGCCTCAGGATTTCCACCTCCGAGACAGCGCCGGTGGCAAGCAGCGGCCGCGTCTTCGCAAGTTCTTGCTGACCCAGATCGAGTGCGCGTTCCGCGGACACTTTGCGTGCGCGCATTTCGGCGAGTTCCTGCTGGCGTTGCTGCAGTTGCTGGCTGTTGATGGACAGCAACGTGGCCAGCTCGGAGCGCTTGGCCTCGTACAGTTGCCGTTCGCCGAGCACGATGCGCTGCCCTTCAAGGTCGGTGGCCGCCACCGGTGGCGGCTGGAACGGTGAGTTCTCGGCCAGCGCCCGCAGGCGCGCCTGGCGGGCCCGCAGGGCAAAACCCTGGGCGTTCGATTCGCGCACGCCGGAGGTCGCCCGCGTCTCATCGATTTTCAGCAGCAACTGCCTGGCTTCCACGACCTGGCCTTCGTGCACCAGGATTTCAGACACCACGCCACCATCGAGCGCCTGCAGCACCTGGAGCTGGCGCGAGGGCACCACCTTGCCGTCGCCACGGGTCACTTCATCCACCTTCGACAAGCCGGCCCACAGCAGCAGCAGCGCGAGGATGACCACGGCCGATCGGACGATCGCCTGCGCACGGTGCGTTTCGTGGCGGGACATCAGGCCGTCGGCCTCCGTCTCGAAACTGCGGAACCCGGCATGCTGCGCGACCGCGCCGGTGGCAGCCGTGGCACCGAACAGCCGGCGGGTGAGGGGATCGATCAGCACCCGCACCCGTTCGAGCATGCCCAGCACGCCCGTGCCCAGCCGGATCAGGACATGGTGTGTACGGCCTTCTTCAGGCGGGCCGGCCGAAACGAGTTCCTGGGCGTCGCTCATGCCGCTCGCGCAATGCGCCCCGTGGACAGCGCTTCCATGATGCGGTCGCGCGGGCCGTCAGCCACGATCTTGCCGCCGTCGATCACGATCACCCGGCTGACCATCGCCAGAAGCGAAGTGCGATGGGTCACGAGCACCACGGTCTTGTTTTCGGCGAACTTCGTGATGCTCTGCGTGATCTGTGCCTCGGTGGAGAAGTCCATCGCACTCGTGGGTTCGTCGAGCAGCAGGATCGGTGCGTTGTGCAACACGGCCCGGGCAAGGCCGATGCCCTGGCGCTGCCCGCCCGACAGCGATTCGCCCCGCTCACCCACCGGCATGTCGAAACCGCGCGGGTGGCGGTGGATGAAGCCCGTCATGCCGGCGAGTTCAGCCGCGGCCACGATGGCGCTGTCATCGGCATACGGCAGGCCGAACGTGACGTTGTCGCGCAGCGTGCCGTAGAAGAGGGTCACGTCCTGCGAGACGTAGCCAAGGTTGCGGCGCACATCGGCCGGGTCGAGCTGGCGCAGATCGATGCCGTCGATCAGCACGGCACCCTCGGTGGGCTGGTACAGGCCCATGATCAGGCGCTCGATGGTGCTCTTGCCCGAACCCACGCGGCCGATCAGGGCCACCCGCTCGCCGGCGGACACCTTGAACGTGAGGCCGTCGAGGGCCACGTCCTGGCGGCCCGGGTACGAGAACTTGACGTTGCGGAACTCGATGTCGCCACGCAACTGCGGACGCTGAATGAAGTTTTCGCCGGCAGGGCGCTCCACCGGGCGCTCCATGATTTTGTTCAGCGACTCCATCGCCGTGCGGGCTCCCTGGTACTGCATCAGCAGGCCCACGATCTGCCCTGCGGGCCCGAGCGCACGGCCGGCAAGCATCGACGACGCGATCAGCGCGCCCATCGTCAACTCGCGCAAACCGATCAGATGCACGCCGACGATCACGATGGTCACCGTGACGGCCTGGGTGAGCCAAGCGGTGCCGTAGTTCGCCGAGGACGACAGCGCACGCATCTTCACGTTGGTCTGCGACAGGAACACGTTGGCGCGTTCCCAACGGCCCTGGATGACGCCTTCGGCACCGAGTGACTTGATGGTTTCGATGCCGGTGAGGCTTTCGATCAGCGTGGCGTTGCGCTGGGCTGACGCCTGGTAAGTGGTTTGCGACAACTCATGCAACCGGTGCTGCAGAACGTAGCCCAGCACGAGGATGACGGCGAACGCGGCCAAGACCGGTAGCGCAAGCCATGGCGAAATCCACGCAAGCACGATCACGAACAGCAATGCGAACGGCAGGTCGATCAGGGCCGTCACGGTGCTCGAGGCGATGAAGTCGCGCACCTGTTCGAATCCCCGCAGGTTGGCTGCGAACGAGCCTACCGATTCCGGGCGGTTCTCGAGCCGCATGCCCAGGACCCGTTCCATCAACCGCGCCGACAGCTGCACATCGATGCGGGCGCTGGCCTCGTCGACGAAGTGGCTGCGCAGCAGCCGCATGAAGAGATCCCCGCACATGATGAGGATCACGCCCACCGACAGGGTCCACAGCGTCTCGGTGGCGTTGTTGGGTACCACACGGTCATAGACGTTCATCGTGAACATCGGAAACGCGAGCGCGAAGAAGTTGATCAGCAGCGCGGCCCACAGCACGTCGCGGTAGACGAAGCGCTGCTCGAGTACGGCGCCCCAGAACCAGTGTCGGTTGCGCACCGAACGAACTTCGGGCGTCCGGGCGTCGAAGCGGAAATGCGGGCGCACGAACAACACCACGCCGGTGAACCGGTCCGCCAGGTCGTCGCGGGCAAGCCCGACCGAACCCTGGCCGGTCTCAGGCAGCAGCACACGGGCTTCAGTGCCGTCGGCGTTCCAGCCGAGCAGCACACAGGCCTTGTTGTCCTTGAGCACCAGGATGGCTGGCAGGGCCGCGAGGTCGATGGCGGCGAGCGAGAGGCGCTGCAGCTTGGCCGACATGCCCGCGCGCGCGGCAGCCCGTTCCGCCAGTTCCAGGGTCAGACGGCCCTTGCCGCTGGCGTTGAGCGGCAGGCCGGCCGACAGCGATGCGCGCGACGCCGCCTGGCCGTGGAGCCGGCACAGCTCGACCAGGCAGTCGAGCAGCGGGTCGGGGTGGATGAGGTCTTCGCGGAGGCGCTGTGTGGCGGCGTCAACGGTCACCGGCGGCACAGCCGTCACGGATGGTGCGGCAGCCAATGGCGTCAAGGAGGGGCCTGGGTCAGACATGGTGGGGGCTCATGCTCAACGGATATCGGCACAAAGCAATTCGTATCGACCCCGGCGCCGGTCGGCGAAAAAGTGCTTGAGCGTTTCACGCACGGTGCGAAACGCCAGTTCGTCCCAAGGCACTTGATCTTCAGAAAACAGCCGGGTTTCGATCGTCTCGGGGCCGGGCGCGAAATCGGTGTCGAGCAGGCGAGCGCGGTAGAACAAATGCACCTGGCCCACATGCACCACGTTGAGCAGCGCGTACAGGCCCTGCAGTTCCACACGGGCGCCGGCTTCCTCGGTGGTTTCCCGGACGGCGCCCTGTTCCGTCGTCTCGCTCAGTTCCATGAAACCGGCCGGCAGGGTCCACAGGCCATAGCGCGGTTCGATGTTGCGCCGGCAGAGCAGCACTTGGTCATTCCAAACGGGCAGAGTGCCCACCACGTTGAGCGGGTTTTCGTAGTGGATGGCGCCGCAAACCGTGCACGTGGCGCGTTCGAACGAGTCGTCCGCGGGGCGCTGTATACCGTGGGTGACCCACACGCTTTGCAATGCTTGATGCTGCGCAGTTGGAACATGCCGGGCAGTGTAGCGCCGGGCCGGGAGCCAGGGCGGCACAAAAATGCGGCCCAATCTCTCTGTCTCCAAGGGGTCGATTCGCGCTTTCGCATGGCATCATCGTTGAAATTCCGACGTCCGAGAGATCCCTTCGATGAGCCATGTGCTGAGCCCTTCGTCCATCGCCGCAGTGCCGGTGGCCGGCAGGGGCGCCCAAGCCACCTTTCCCGTCCGGCGCATCTACTGCGTGGGCCGCAACTACGTCGACCATCAGATAGAAATGGGCGGCTCCGGTCGAGAGGAACCGTTCTTCTTCTTGAAGCCGGCCGATGCCGTGCTGCCCGTGCCCGAGGGCACGACCGGCATGATGCATTACCCCGGTCTCACAAACGATCTGCACCATGAGGTCGAGCTCGTCGTGGCCATCGGCCGTGGCGGCCGCGACATTCCCGTCGAAGAGGCGCTCGACCATGTTTGGGGTTACGCCGTCGGTCTCGACATGACCCGGCGCGACTTGCAGGCCGAAGCCAAGAAGCTGGGCCGCCCCTGGTGCACGGCCAAGGGTTTCGACGAATCTGCGCCCATCGGTCCCATCCGGCCAGCGGCGGAGTGCTATCTCAGCGCGGCCACCACCATCGCGCTCGATGTGAACGGTGCCAAGCGCCAGCACAGCGTCATTGGCAAGCTCATCTGGAGCGTGCCTGAGATCATCTCCAAGGTATCGGCCGCCTGGGATCTGGCCGCTGGCGACCTGATCTTCACGGGCACACCTGAGGGCGTGGCGAAAACGGTGGTGGGCGATACGCTGGCTGCCCGGATCGATGGCGTCGGCACGCTGCGCTTGCAGGTCGTCGAGCGTTGAATCGGGGAGCGGTCTTGCAACTGTTCAACTACTTTCGGTCCTCCGCATCGTTTCGGGTGCGCATCGCCCTCGAACTCAAAGGGCTCGCGTATGACTACGTGCCTGTGCACTTGCTGAAAAACGAACAACTCGAACCGCCGTTCAGCGAACTGGCGCCCGCACATCTTGTGCCGATGATGAAGGACGGCGAGCATGCGCTCACGCAGTCCATCGCCATCATCGAGTACCTCGAAGAAACCCATCCGCAGCCCCCGCTGCTGCCGGCCGATGCGTCGGGCCGCGCCCGCGTGCGCGCGCTGGCGCTCGACATCGCCTGCGAGATCCACCCGCTCAACAACCTGCGCGTGCTGCGCTACCTGACCCGCGAATTGCAGGTCGACGAGGCCGGCAAGAATGCGTGGTATCGGCACTGGGTGGAAGAGGGTCTGGCGGCCGTCGAGGCGCAACTGCTCGCCAGCCCGGCCACGGGCCTGTGCTGCCACGGGGACACGCCCACGCTCGCCGACATCGTGCTCGTGCCCCAGATCTTCAATGCCCGCCGCATGGCCTGCGGACTCGAGCACGTGCCCACGGTGGTCGGCATTGTCGAACATTGCATGACCCTCGATGCCTTTGCAAAGGCACAGCCGTCGGCCTGCCCGGACGCGGTGGCATGAACCGCGACTGGTTCGAGCCCGACTGGCCAGCCACTGGCGTGGGCGGCTTGATGAGCACGCGTGCCGGGGGACAAAGCACGCCGCCCTTCGATCGCCTGAACCTGGGCAGCGGGGTGGGCGATGACCCGGCTGTCGTGACGCGCAATCGCGCCATTTTCCGAGCCGCTGCAGGCGGGGCGGCGCCCGTCTTCCTGAAGCAGGTTCACGGCATCCGAGTGGTGCGGCTGACTGCACAGCATGCGGCCTCGAATGCCACGGTGGAGGAGGCCGATGCCAGCATCACGACGGAGGCCGGCCTTGCCTGCACCGTGCTGGTGGCCGATTGCCTTCCGGTGCTGTTCGCAGCGCCCGAAGGTCGGGCGGTGGGCGCCGCCCATGCCGGATGGCGCGGTCTGTGCGGCGGCGTGCTCGAAGCAACGCTGAGCGAGGTGTGTGCAGCGGGCGTTTGCGCCCCCGAAGAAGTATCGGTATGGCTTGGCGCTTGCATCGGGCCACGCCGCTTCGAGGTGGGTCCCGACGTGGTCGAGGCATTCGGCGCGGCAGACCACACCGCGGTGGCCGCGTGTTTCACGCCGCTGCGTCCGGGCAAATGGCTGGCGGATCTGCCACGCCTGGCTCGGCTGCGTCTGGCAGGCGCCGGCGCGCATCAGGTCAGGGGCGGCACCTGGTGCACGGTCGAGGAGCCTTCACGGTTCTTTTCGTTCCGGCGTGACGGTGTCACCGGCCGCATGGCCGCTGCCGTCTGGATCACCCCTGGGGGCGGCCGGCGCATCGCCTGACGCGGCGGCTTCGGCCGCCCGGCGGGCGCGCCGGCGTCCGGGGGTGCCCATCACATAACGCACGATCCACAGTGGCAGTGCGCCGTACAGCAAAAATGTGACGACTGCGCCGAGCACGGTGCCGTTCGGATGGGTGGCTTCGGCAAGGGCCATCATCACGACAACAAACAACCAGCCGATGGTGACAAGGTACATGGGATTCCGGACCGGGCGCGTTTGGAGTGAGAATGGGATGGACCGAAGCTCCCGTCATCCCGTGCTCCTCGAAGGATATCTGTGAACAACCGAGCCGTCCCTGAACCGCGCATCGCTGAAGCCCTGGAGGCCTTCGGCTCCACGGCGACGAACATGCTGCAATCCGTATCGGGCCTGACTGTCCCGCTGCCCGTCATCAGCGAATTGCAGACCGAGTACCTGCGTCAAGCCTCTGACCTGTGGAACCGTTCGATGAATTTGAGTTCATCGGACGGCGCTTCGGGCGAGCCGCCGCCGAAGATCGGTGATCGCCGCTTCTCCGCCCCGGAATGGCAGGCCGACCCGGCTTCGTCGTTCAGTGCACAGATGTACTTGCTCAACGCCCGCACGCTGCTCAGGCTGGCAGACGCCGTGCAGGGCGACGACAAGCAGCGCGAACGGCTGAGGTTCGCCGTGCAGCAGTGGGTGGCTGCGGCATCGCCGGCGAACTTCCTCGCCACCAACCCGGAAGCCATCAAGAAGGCGGTCGTCAGCCAGGGCGAAAGCCTGAAGGAAGGGCTGGCCCGCCTGGTCAGTGACTTGCGCCAGGGGCATGTGTCGCAGACCGACGAAAGCGTGTTCGAGGTGGGCCGAAACGTGGCCACCACCGAGGGCCACGTCGTCTTCGAGAACGATCTGTTCCAACTGCTCGAATACAAGCCGCTGACGGACAAGGTGTACGAACGGCCATTCCTGATCGTGCCGCCGTGCATCAACAAGTACTACATCCTCGACCTCCAGCCTTCCAACTCGCTGATCCGCTACGCGGTCGAGCAGGGGCACCGCGTGTTCGTGGTGAGCTGGCGCAACGCCGATGAGTCGATGGCCCACCTGGGTTGGGACGACTACACCGAAGATGGTGCCATCCGCGCCATCGACCTGGTGCAGAAGATCACCCGCTCCAAGACCATCAACACCCTTGGCTTCTGCATCGGCGGCACCATTTTGGCGAGCGCATTGAGCGTGCTGGCCCACCGGGGCAGCCAGCCCGCGGAAAGCATGACGCTCCTGACCTCCTTCCTCGATTTTTCAGACACCGGCGTGCTCGATCTGTTCATTGACGAGGCGATGGTGAAGATGCGCGAGTTGACCATCGGCGCTGAAAGTCCCACCCAGGGTGGGCTGCTCAAAGGCCAGGAGTTGGCCTCCACGTTCAGTTCCCTGCGGCCGAACGATCTGCTGTGGAACTACGTCGTGGGCAACTACCTGAAAGGCGAGAAGCCACCCGCATTCGACCTGCTCTACTGGAACAGCGACAGCACGAACCTGCCGGGTCCGATGTACTGCTGGTACCTGCGTCACACCTATCTCGAAAACAACCTCGTCAAACCGGGCGCGGTCGAGGTGTGCGGTGCGCCGGTGGACTTCGGCAAGCTCGACCTGCCCGTCTACGTCTACGGCTCGCGGGAGGACCACATCGTGCCGTGGGATGCGGCGTACCGCAGCGTGGCGGCGCTGAGCGGCAACAAGGGCCGGACGCGGTTCGTGCTGGGTGCTTCGGGCCACATCGCGGGCGTCATCAACCCTCCTGCGAACAAAAAGCGCAGCTACTGGGTGGGGGATGGCCAAGCGCCAGCCAGCGCCGAAGCCTGGCTCCAAGGCGCAGTCGAGCACCCGGGAAGTTGGTGGACCGACTGGGCCGCGTGGCTCGGGCGCCATGGCGGGGCCGAGGTGGCGGCACCAAAGCGCCCCGGTTCGCGTACCTACCCGCCCATCGAAGCGGCTCCGGGCCGCTATGTCAAGCAGAAAGCCTGACAGCTTGACGCGTTGCCCCCCGAGGCACACATTCGCTTATTCACTTTCCCATTTCCGGAGACTTTCTCATGACTGACATCGTCATCGTTGCCGCCGCACGCACCGCCGTGGGCAAATTCGGAGGCTCGCTTGCCAAGACCGCTGCACCGGAATTGGGCGCTGCCGTGGTTGTCGATCTGCTGCGCCGCGCGAAGCTGGCGGGCGACCAGATCAATGAAGTGATTCTCGGCCAGGTGCTGGCGGCTGGTTCGGGCCAGAACCCTGCCCGCCAGACCGTCATCAAGAGCGGCCTGCCACAGAGCGTGCCGGCCCTGACCATCAACGCCGTGTGCGGTTCGGGCCTCAAAGCCGTGATGCTGGGCGCCCAGGCCATTCGCGACGGCGATAGTGAAGTGGTGATCGCCGGCGGGCAGGAGAACATGAGCCTGGCACCTCACGTGTTGCCCAACTCGCGTGACGGCCAACGCATGGGCGATTGGAAACTCGTCGACACGATGATCACCGACGGTCTGTGGGACGTCTACAACCAGTACCACATGGGCATCACGGCCGAGAACGTTGCCAAGAAGCATGGCATCAGCCGCGAAGCCCAGGACGCCTTTGCGCTGACCTCGCAGCAAAAGGCCGTGGCCGCGCAGGACGCGGGCCGTTTCAAGGACGAAATCGTGCCCGTCACGATTCCGCAGAAGAAGGGCGATCCATTGGTCTGCGCTGCCGATGAATTCATCAACCGCAGGAGCACTGCCGAGGCGCTCGCGGGATTGCGCCCGGCGTTCGACAAGGCCGGTGGCGTGACGGCCGGCAATGCGTCAGGTATCAACGATGGCGCCGCCGGGGTTGTTCTGATGACTGCCAAGAAGGCCGACCAACTGGGTCTGACGCCGCTTGCGCGCATCAAGAGCTACGCCACGGTGGCGCTCGATCCGTCCATCATGGGCATGGGCCCGGTGCCGGCCTCGCAAAAGGCCTGCAGCGGGCTGGCTGGAAGGCGTCCGATCTCGATCTGCTCGAAATCAACGAAGCCTTCGCCGCGCAGGCCTGCGCGGTCAACAATGAGATGGGCTGGGACACCAGCAAGGTCAACGTCAACGGAGGCGCCATCGCGATCGGTCATCCGATCGGCGCATCGGGCTGCCGCATCCTCGTCACATTGCTCCATGAAATGCAGCGCCGCGACAGCAAGAAGGGCATTGCCAGCCTGTGCATCGGCGGTGGCATGGGCGTGGCGTTGACGGTGGAACGCTGACCCGCAATTCATTCGGCCGCCGACTTCTGCATCGCCAAAAGCGGTGCGTTGACGGCGTTCGCCCGAAGAAGCGGTTAGCGCCAATCCGGTAGGAGGGGGAACCCGGTTGACCGGTTGGCGACACAGGGCGAGGCTAGTGGTCTGGCCAACCCCATTCATCAATCACAAGGAGAGGTAAATGACCCAGAAAGTAGCGTATGTCACGGGCGGCATGGGCGGCATCGGAACCACGATGTGCCAGCGCCTGCACAAGGACGGATTCAAGGTGATCGCAGGCTGCGGACCGAGCCGCGACTTCAAGAAATGGCTCGACGAACAGACGGCCCAAGGCTATAGCTTCTACGCCTCGGTCGGCAATGTGGGCGATTGGGATTCCACCGTTGCGGCGTTCCAGAAGGCCAAGGCTGAACATGGCCCGATCGACGTGCTCGTCAACAACGCCGGCATCACGCGTGACGGCCTGTTCCGCAAGATGAACCGCGCCGATTGGGACGCCGTCATCGAGACCAATTTGACCAGCCTGTTCAACGTGACCAAGCAGGTCATCGAAGACATGCTCGAACGGGGCTGGGGGCGCATCATCAACATCAGCTCGGTCAACGGCGAAAAGGGCCAGTTCGGCCAGACGAACTACTCTGCCGCGAAGGCCGGCATGCATGGCTTCACGATGGCCCTTGCCCAGGAAGTGGCCAACAAGGGCGTGACGGTCAACACCGTGAGCCCCGGCTACATCGCCACCGACATGGTCAAGTCCATCCGCCAGGACGTGCTCGACAAGATCGTGGCTGGCATTCCCGTCAAGCGCCTCGGTACACCAGAGGACATTGCCTCCATCGTTGCATGGGTGGCGTCCGATGAGTCGGGGTTTGCGACCGGCGCAGACTTCTCTGTGAACGGTGGGCTTCACATGGGGTGATGGGGCCCCACGTCGCTTTGCTCCTGCCCCCCGAGGGGGCGCCACGGGTCGCCCGGGGGACCCGGGCTCGCGTGTGGCTCGATGTGCGGCTTCGCTGCGGCGTGCCTGCCTGTCGCATGCGCGGCGGGGCGTTGCTTCGCTTCGCCCGCTTGCCCCTTGTTGCGGTTGATTCCAACGTAAGCCTGTGGCGCATCGCCACCGCGTGCACACGCGCGGCAAAGCGCGGGGTGATCGCTCGGGCACCAACAATGCCTGAAGGGCTCCGCCTGGCTTGACGGTTCGCTGCGCCTGCCTGTCGGCTGCGTGGCGGGGCGTTGCTTCGCTTCGCTCGCTTGCCCCTTGTTCCGGTTGATCCCGACGTAAGCCTGGGGCGCGTCGCCGCCGCGTGTACACGCGCGGCAAAGCGCGGGGTGATCGCTCGGGCACCAACAATGCCTGAGGGGCTCCGTCTGGCTTGACGGTTCGCTGCGCTTGCCTGTCGCATGCGTGGCGGGGCGTTGCTTCGCTTCGCTCGCTTGCCCCTTGTTCCGGTTGATCCCGACGTTAGCCTGGGGCGCATCGCCACCGCGTGCACACGCGCGGCAAAGCGCGGGGTGATCGCTCGGGCACCAACAATGCCTGAGGGGCTCCGTCTGGCTTGACGGTTCGCTGCGCTTGCCTGTCGCATGCGTGG
>Ga0170475_105663234_pt1 | contig 13547 bp, 11 predicted proteins | sample Soicark_Litter_5_FD_111474 | JGI IMG/M metagenome (GOLD analysis project Ga0170475, IMG submission 111474) | Avena fatua rhizosphere microbial communities from Hopland, California, USA. Combined Assembly of 48 SPs | reverse complement strand
GTCATGAAGACCATCACATCTCTCGCTTGCGGACTGGCCTGCGCGGTTGGCGCGTCGCTTGGAATAGCGTCCGTCACTTCAGTCGTAGAAGGCTCGGACAGGTCGGCGTCGATGACAATGGAGGGGTCGGATTTGTGGACCTCGGCGCCGGTCAAGATCGATCGGTCCGCCCAAACCTTCGAGCGGATACCCGCCGTTCTTTCGACATACGCCTCGGCACCTGTTCGGACCGCCGGGACAACGGCGCCGGAGGAACAGGAAGTCGCGGCTTCGATGTCTCGTGCGGCCAGCGCTGTGCCCTTGTCGGCGGACCATCTCAATTGGTGCGCCAGCCGATATCGTTCGTTCAATCCCGCGACGAATTCCTACCGCTCGTTTAGCGGCGAGGTCAGAACCTGTTCGCCGCCGCTTGAAACCACCGCGCCCGTCTCGAAATACTCGAAAGGCCAAGCCGCGCGATCGTCCTCCGTGGGGGAGCGCGTGGCGACTTGGTGCGCATCGCGTTACCGGTCCTATAGGCCTGAAGACAACACCTACCAGCCTCATGGCGGGACACGGCGGGTTTGCCAAGGTCCAAGGGCAGCGGACGAGATGGCGCTGCGCTGATCGGATCCTCCGCCGGTTTGGTTTTTTGAAACTGTCACATCGAAGGAGATGGACTTGGATAAGCTTTCCAAAATCGTCGAGGTAGCTGTCACATCGGATGGTGATCGAATTCCCCTTGGCTTGATGAACGCTGAACAAGCACTCGAGCTTCCGGAGGAAATCGAAATCGAGGTTTCGCACCCTGATCACGAGGCGGGAGCGACGGACACCTTCATCAGCAAGGGCGAGCTTGCCGAGCACGTGGCCGCGGACAAGCCATGATACGCGGCTCGCAAAGCGAGCGGACGAACGACTGGCGGGCGAGGAGCAGTCGTTCGATCTCGTCGAAGCGACCGCCGACATGGCCGTGGAAAACGGTTCCCTTGAACAGGTTCCACCAGACCTGAACCACGCGCCTGAACCGTCATTTATCGGCCCTGCTCCCAAGGTCATCACGTTTGATTGCTACGGGGCTCTCGTGCGGTGGTACGAAGTGCTCCTGGACGAAGGGTAGGACGCTAGCAGCCGGTGATCGAACGGATGTCGACGCCGGACAGATCCTCGAAGCTTTTCAAGGGAAGCAAGGCGAACGACGGCGGCGAAGCCTCATCGGCCTAACGAGGATATTCCGCGGTCCGGCTTTCTCGCGGCGTTCCGAACGCATCACGTGGAGCTGGACAATGATGATCTCGAGCGTATCGCAAACTCGCCTAGGACGATGGACCGCACCCGGACGTTCCAGACGCGCTGCGGCGGCTCGGTGAACGCTACAAGCTAGCCATCTTGACGAATTCCGATGACGACCTGATCGCCCCCATGGTCGAACGCATCGGCCTCCCATTCGATCACGTTATCACCGCGCAACAGGCGCAAGCCTACAAGCCCTCGAGAAAGTTCCTCGAGCATGCCTATCGCGCCATCGGGGTGACCGCGGACGAGACTGTCCATGTGGCCATGGGCATGTATTGGGATATGAAAGCCCGCTACGCGCTAGGTTTTCGCGGCATCTGGGTTAACCGGCCGAATGAGAAGGGTAATCCTGACTGGCTTCCCTACGTCGAGGTCGCGGACGTTCGAGGCGCGGCCGACCCCTTGCTTTCGTCTTGACAGGCGCCGTCTATGCATCGGCTCGGAATAACCGTCGGCGTCCACGCCTCGTGCAAGTACCGTCAAGCCCAGTCTTGGCTATCCAGACGGTCACCCGCTCAGGTTCCTCAAGTTCACACTGGATTTCAAGGGATCGGGCCCCTGGCACCAATGGAAGGCTGAAAATGGAGACCTGGAAGAGCGACAACGCGGCGAGCAAGCCGGGAAGAGAGGCTGAGAGAAGTTCGCGATATTGATCATCGGCAATCGCCCCGGGAAAGGCGTCTACGGTCATGCAAAGCGCGAACGATGCGTCCAACAGTGAACGTGGTGGCCGATCAGCGACAGACATTTACGCGCCATCGACATTGTCCCTGACCCAATGGGACAAGATCTCACCGCATGTTGGTCAGCCAGCCATGGTGACTTCGTCCTCCGCGTTTGTACGGCGCACGACAGTCGCGTAATCGCGGGAACATCGGTCAACGAACGCCGTTCCCCATAATTGTCCAACGTACAAGGAGAGCATGATGGTCACGATGGTCGGACACGAGTCAAGTATCGAGGAATTGGTAAAGGATCTGATCTACCTCGAGCACGATGCGATCGCCTCCTACGATTCTTGCATCGAGCGTCTCGATAATCGAGAATTCAGCACTCAGATCGCCAGGTTCAAGGAGGACCACGTTGAACATCTGCGCGTGCTGAGCACGATGGCTCGCGAGCTCGGGATCGAGGCCCCGACCAAGGGCGATATGAAGCAGATGCTCACCACCGGTAAAATCGCGCTCGCCGGTCTCATTGGCGATACCGCGATCCTCAAGGCGATGAAGACCAATGAAGACGATACAGTCACGGCTTATGAGCGGGCGGCCCGACACGAGGATGCGATCCCCGCCTCCAAGGCCTTCTTCATGCAGGCGCGACAAGATGAAGAACGGCATCGCGCGTGGATGAGCACCACCGCTGACACTTTATCCTGACGAGGCACGCGGCGCGCAGGGTCCGAGTCCTAGCGAACGCGTGCAAACACCTCGAAGGCGGGCGAAAAGACAGGCGGCAACTCACCTTCCGGCAGCAACTGAAGCGCTCCGGCAACGTCGCCGCCCAATCGATCGAGAAGCGTGAAGTCATTACCTGGTGAAACGCCCAGAGCCTGTGCCGCAACTAGACGCGGGCTCTCTTCAGGTGCAAGCCCCCGAAAAATGGGCGGCATTCGCGACGTGAGAATTGTTCCGGCCGCTTCGGCAAAGAGGCGGAAAGCGGCGGGCCAGCCTGGTCGCCAAGCCTTCAGCTGCTCCGCGGCCGATGTCTCGCGGCTCTCACCAGCTTCGCGGCCGACTCCTTTGTTCGGGTCAACATCGTTAGGTCGCCAAGTGCCATCAGCAAAAGAACAATGTCCGCCCCGACCAACTTGTTGTCTTTCCACACGGCATGGGATCCGTCGCGGGATCGGCTCTTGACGCTCGCCTCGTCCTGGCCGGGAACACTTCCATCGCAAATCACCCTTCACGTCGAACCGACCCGGGCAATCGCCTCGATTGTCGGGCGCACCGCCCTGGCGAGGCCATGAATCGCTTCGAGCGCGACAATTCCAAACCTCCCCCAGGAACAAGGACATCGTCTGGAAGTTTCGATGGCTCTGGTCAAGGAACCTGGCGCTGAACGCGCCCGCTCGTGGAGACACCACCGATGATACCTCCGAGCCGCGCCGAAAGCTCGAGACCCCGCATATATTATGTCAATCCGCTCGACCTGCCCGACGAGATGAGCTGGCTCGCCATGTTCGATCATGCCGCCTCATTGAACTTCAACGCGGTACTGACGGGTCCACTTTTTCAAAGGCATGATCCGGGAGGAAGCATTTTTGCTTCCGTCGACTACGACTCCATCGATCCGGCGTCAGGATTTACGGGTGGGGTTGAAGAAAGCGCCGCGTTTTTGTGTGAAGCCGCAAGATCGCGGGGCGTCGCTCTCATGATGGATGTCGCGTTCACCGCGAGCGGATCAAGCCTCGGCGATGGCCCGGGTTCGCTCGATCCGCGGCGTTCGCCATCCGCGCCTTGGCGGCATTCGGTTAAAGCGCCCGATATAGACGGCCTGAACGACGTTGTGTCGCGGCTATCTTCTCTTGGCGTCTCCGGATTTCGCTACATGGGCCTTGATGCATTGAGCGACGCGGATCTTCATCGCGTTGCTCGATCGGCAACGGGCACGGCTCAGTCGTTGCGGCTGGTTTACACGCCCGGCACCGATTTCGCCTTTCGCGGAAAGTTACGGGACCTTGGCTTCGACGGTGTGTTCTCCTCGCTCGCGTGGTGGAACATGCGCGATGGCTGGTTTCTAGAGGAACACCGTTTGCAACAGCGACTTGGCATGCAAGTCGCCTTTCCCGAAGCACCGTTCGCGACCAGGCTCGCGCATGGAACCGATAGCCAAGAGATACGCCAGCGCAAGTCCCTTCGCTCGCTCTGGCTCTCCGCGAGACTTGGCGACGGCATCATGATCCCCATGGGATTCGAATTCGGCGCCGTCTTGCCACAAGACGCGACCCGAGGCGCGGGCCAAAACGTGCGTATGATGCGTTCAAGCGGCGGGTTCGATATTTCCGCCGCGGTTAGAGACGCCAACGAGGTGATGGCATCGCGAAAAACGGTCGCGCCTTTCGCCCATGAAACTTCCGCTCGAGTGACCGTCATCACCCTCTCGGACGCTGCGGATCTTCGCGTGGCGAAGCATGTGGAATTGCTCGCCATTAACCGCGATCTTCGCAATCCTTCCTCGTACCCCATTGACATCATATCGGGGGCCGCCCCGCCATTCTTTCCCGATCAAGAAGCCACGAGCGGCGTGCTTTCGCCCGGCGATGTCGCGTTGCTCCCCGCGGCCGCGAGCGCCGTGATCGCGAATGAGATCGTTACCTCGCCGGGGAAGGCAACAGACCAATCAGCACGAATCGCGATAGAAAACATTGAGCCTAGGGTCGAAGGCGGACGTTTTCCCGCCAAGCGGGTCGTTGGCGATTTGGTCTCCGTCCAAGCCGACATTTTCGCCGACGGTCACGATCGAATAGAGGCGGCCCTGCTGTATCGAGCGGTGGACGATGATGCGTGGCGGGGGGCACCGTTGGCGCTTGATGGCAACGATCGATGGGTCGGCGCGTTTCGACTGGACAGGATTGGCCGGTTTGAATTTTGCGTTGAAGCCTGGAAGAATCCATTCGCCATATATCGCCATGAGCTCTCCAAGAAAGCGGAGGCCGGTCTCGATCTCACCCTGGAACTGATCGAGGGAGAGACCCTGGTCGGTAAAGCCACCGCCGCGATGGCCGGTGGGACGAGCGACCCCGCGCTGCGCGAAAGGCTTCTCGGGATCGTTGCTAGTCTCGATGACGCGGACGCAACCGAGAAGACGCGGCTGCTTTTGTCATCTCGTCTATCGGATCTGATGCTTGAAGCCGGCGCGCGATTATTCCGGGTGCGGTCAACGCCTTCGTTGATAGATGCGGAACGCGTGGAGGCATCGTTTGCTAGCTGGTACCAGGTGTTTCCGCGATCGCAAAGTGGAGACGTGAACCGGCACGGCACTTTTGACGACGTCATCGCTCGATTACCCGCGATCCGCGCGATGGGATTTGATGTCCTTTATTTTCCACCGATCCATCCGATCGGAAGCACGAACCGGAAAGGTCGAAACAACAGTCTTTTGGCCGCGCCAGATGATCCGGGGAGCCCCTACGCGATTGGCTCGGCGGATGGCGGGCATGATGCGATCCACCCTCGGCTTGGCGGGTTCGATTCCTTTCGACGGTTGATCGCGGCGACCAGGCAGGAGGGTCTGGAACTGGCGTTGGATCTTGCAATTCAGGCGTCACCAGACCATCCTTGGCTCAAGGAGCACCCGGGCTGGTTTGAATGGCGGCCGGATGGGACGATCCGTTACGCCGAAAACCCGCCAAAAAAATACGAGGACATTGTCAACGTCGACTTCTACGCGCGAGACGCTTTGCCAGCGCTTTGGGAGGAGTTGAGAGATATCGTCCAACTATGGGTCAACGAGGGCGTCAAGCTCTTTCGCGTGGACAACCCGCATACAAAGCCGTTTCCCTTCTGGGAATGGCTGATCGGTGACATTCGCGCCCGACATCCCGACGTTGTGTTTCTTTCGGAAGCGTTCACCAGACCCAAGGTGATGTATCGGCTGGCTAAAGTGGGCTTTTCGCAGTCGTATACCTATTTTACATGGCGCGACAGCCGGTGGGAGCTCGAGCAGTACATGCTCGAGATCACTCAGACCGAGGCACGGGAATACTTTCGGCCCCACTTTTTCGTCAACACGCACGACATCAATCCGGACTTTCTCCAAGACGCCCCGCGGCCAGCGTTTGTCATTCGCGCCGCCCTGGCCGCCACGCTTTCCGGTCTGTGGGGCGTTTACAACGGATTTGAGCTTTGCGAGGGCCGACCAGACGTCAAGCGCAAGGAATACGCCGACAGCGAGAAATACGAGATCCGCGCCTGGGACTATGACCGCCCCGGCAACATCAAGGCGGAAATAACGATGTTGAACCGGATCCGACGAGATAATTCCGCGCTCCATTCCCATCTTGGGCTCACGCTTCTCAGCTCATCAAATCCAAATGTGATCTTCTTCGAAAAAGCCGCGCCCGGCCGCCATAACGTTCTCCTTATCGGGATCTGCCTGAACCCGCATGGCGTGGAGGAAAGCACTGTTGAAATTCCCCTATGGAAATCGGGCAAGGACGACGGTGGAACGATCGACGTGGAGGACTTGGTCAGCGGCGGCCGGTTCTCGCTAACGGGGAAGTGGCGGACGCTCAGGCTCGATCCATCGCATTTGCCGTTCGCCATCTGGCGCGTCGAAACAGGAGAGATTTGATATGGAAGACGTGTCAATAGGCGCAAGCGCCACGCAGACCGCGGACGTCACTTCGTGGTACAAGGACGCCATCATCTATCAACTGCATATAAAGTCCTTTTACGACGCCAACGGTGACGGAATAGGCGATTTCCAAGGCCTTTTCGAGAAGCTCGATCACATCGCGGCGTTGGGTGCGACCGCCATATGGCTCCTGCCGTTCTTTCCCTCACCCAGACGAGACGATGGTTACGACATCGCGGACTACGGCAGCGTCAGTTCCGATTACGGGACGATCGACGATTTCCGCAAATTCGTCTCAGCGGCCCATCAACGCAATATTCGAGTGATCATGGAGCTGGTCATCAACCACACCTCCGACCAACATCCATGGTTTCAAAGGGCGAGGCTAGCGCCTCCGGATAGTCCGGAGCGCGATTTCTATGTCTGGTCGGACAATGACCAAAAGTTTCCCGAGACCCGCATCATTTTCCTGGATACCGAAAAGTCCAACTGGACGTGGGATCAGACGGCCGGTGCGTACTATTGGCACCGCTTCTATTCGCACCAGCCCGACCTGAATTTCGACAATCCTCTCGTGATGGAGGAACTCTTGTCAGTGATGCGCTTTTGGCTTGAGACCGGCATAGACGGTTTTCGTTTGGATGCCATTCCCTACCTGGTCGAGCGCGAGGGGACCAACAACGAGAACCTACCTGAAACGCACGCGATCCTGAAGCGCATCCGAGCAGCTCTCGACGAGACCCATCCCGGCGTCATGTTACTCGCCGAGGCAAACCAGTGGCCCGAGGATACCCGCGAGTATTTCGGAGAGGGCGACGAGTGTCACATGGCGTTCCATTTCCCTCTCATGCCGCGCATGTACATGGCCATCGCCAAGGAAGATCGTTTCCCGATCACGGACATCATGCGGCAAACGCCGGATATCCCCGACACCTGCCAGTGGGCGATCTTCCTCAGAAATCATGACGAATTGACGCTCGAGATGGTGACGGACGCGGAACGCGATTACCTCTGGGACACCTACGCGTCCGACAAGAGGGCACGCATAAATCTCGGAATCCGTCGGCGCCTGGCGCCTCTGATGGAGCGCGATCGCAGACGGATCGAGCTGATGAACGCGCTTCTGCTATCGATGCCCGGCACGCCCGTGCTTTACTACGGCGACGAGATCGGGATGGGTGACAACATCTATCTCGGCGATCGTGACGGCGTCCGCACGCCGATGCAGTGGTCTCCCGATCGCAATGGCGGTTTTTCCAAGGCCAATCCCGCGCGCCTGGTCCTTCCGCCAGTATCGGACGCTCAATACGGTTACGAGGCCCTCAACGTCGAATCCCAGACCTCCGACGCGCACTCGTTGTTGAACTGGACCCGGCGCATGCTGGCGCTGCGCGGCCGGCACCCCGCCTTCGGTAGGGGATCGCTCCGATTTCTGACGCCGGACAACAGGCGCATCCTTGCCTATCTTCGTGAATACGCGGGCGAGGTGATCCTGTGCGTCGCCAATCTGTCGAGAGTACCCCAAGCCGTCGAGCTCGACCTCTCGACCTTCGAGGGAAGAGTGCCCGTCGAAATGACGGGCATGTCGCCTTTCCCGCCGATTGGACAGCTCACCTATCTTCTGACGCTGCCGCCATATGGCTTTTTCTGGTTTCAACTCACCGATCAATCGGACGGTCCAGCGTGGCGCACCGCTCCGCCCGAGCAACTTCCAGATTTTCACACGGTCGTCATACGCCGAAGCCTCACGGAGCTCGTGGACGAACCCCGGCACGAACGGGTTTTGAGCGGCGACATCCTTCCAGCATATCTATCCAGACGGCGTTGGTTTGGCGCCAAGGACCAATCGCTTCAATCGGCAAGGCTGGTTTCAGCCACCCCGATCCCCTTCGCCGATGGCGTCGTGCTCGGCGAGCTGGAAGCCGTCCTACCTGATCACGTCGAGAGCTATCAACTTCCACTCGCCGTGGAATGGGACGACGCAACGACCAACATCCTTGGCCAGCAGCTTGCCTTGGCAAGGATTAGACAGGGGCGGCGTGTCGGATTTCTGACGGACGGCTTTACCGTGGAATCCATGGGGCGAGGGATAATCGAGGGCCTGAAAAACAGATCGATGATTACCGGTCGTTCCGGTACGATCGAATATATTGGCACCGAGCATCTTGACCGCCTCGAGATCACCGACGAAATGGAAATCAGGTGGCTTTCGGCCGAACAGTCCAATAGTTCGCTTATCATGGGCGACGTCGCGATGATCAAGCTCATCAGGCACGTGTTCGAGGGTATTCACCCCGAAGTCGAGATGACCCGCTTTCTTACAGAGCAAGGCTATGAACATACCGCGCCCCTTCTTGGCGAGGTCGCTCGCACCGATGGAGAAGGTCGACGGTCGACCCTCGTCGTGGTTCAAGGCGCGATCCGCAATCAAGGCGACGCGTGGAACTGGATGCTGGCCAATCTGAGGCGGATCGCGGACGAGGTGGCGACCACGGAAGCCGGCCTGGATCTTGCCGACGACCAGCTAGACCCGCTCCTCAATTTCGTTGCCATGATTGGCCAACGCCTTGGTGAGCTGCACGTGCTCCTGGCCAAACCGACCGATGACCAATCGTTCGCGCCACGACACGCCTCGTCGACTGACGTCGATACCATCAAGACAGCGGTCACCGGTGAGATCGCGTACGCTTTCTCGAAATTGCGGGAACTGGGCGACACTGGCGATAACGCGGTCGACGAAGGCGTTCGCGACTTACTCTCTCGCAAGGAGCAGATTCTCGAGCTTGCCGCCCAGCGTTCGGAGAAATCCGCGGCAACGTTGTTGACACGCGCGCACGGCGATTTCCATCTCGGGCAGATCCTGGTGTCGGAGGGCGACGCTGTCATCATCGACTTCGAGGGCGAACCAGCGCGAAATCTCGCCGAACGTCGCGCCAAGACAAGCCCACTGCGGGACGCGGCGGGCCTGCTGCGTTCGCTCGACTACCTCGTGGCGACGGCGACCCTGGAGAACGACGCGGTGTCCGATCATCACGACGAGCGTCGGCGGCTAGTCATCAGTCGGTTCGGAGGCTCCGCCGAGAAAGCGTTCCTTGAAAACTATACCCGAGCCCTTTCGGCGTCACCGGAGCTGCCGAGCGATCCGAAAACAGTCGGCGAGCTTCTCGACATTTTCCTCCTGGAAAAGGCAGCCTATGAAATCGCCTACGAAGCGCGCAATCGACCAAAATGGCTGCCAATACCACTGTTTGGATTTTCGAAAATCGTTTCACCTTCGCGGGGAGATCGCGCATGATGGAGACCGAGGTGGTGATGACATCGGATCTAGATCCAGGCGAACTCGCCGCGATCGTCGAGGGCAGGCACGGCGACCCCTTCGCGGTTCTAGGACCTCACCCGGCGCTGGACGGCGAGTTAAAAATCCGTACCTTTGCTCCTGGAGCGCTAGGGGTCGAATTGCTTGATCGTGGCGACGGATCGGTCTTGGCGGTGTCGTTGCTGGTTGACGCCGGCGGATTGTTCGAGGCGGCCCTGGAGGGCGGAGCATCATACAGGCTGAGGATTATCTGGCCTCAAGGCTCACAAGAGACGGAGGATCCCTATAGCTTCGCACCGCTATTGGGTGATCTCGATCTGCATTTGATATCGCAGGGCACTCATTACCGCCTTTCGTCGGCGCTTGGCGCCAACCCGCTTGTCGTCGACGGCGTCGAGGGCGTTCGCTTCGCCGTTTGGGCGCCGAACGCGCGCAGGGTCTCCGTCGTGGGGGATTTCAACAGTTGGGACGGTCGCAGACATCCAATGAGACTAAGGCGTGAAGCAGGGGTTTGGGAACTCTTCATTCCTGGCTTGACCGTCGGCGAGCGCTACAAGTTCGAGATTGTCGACAGTCACGGCAACCTGCTAGCCCAGAAAGCCGATCCAGTAGCACGCAGTGCCGAGGCCGCCCCTTCCACCGCTTCCGTGGTCGCATCGCCGGAACCTGTCAGGTGGCGCGACGCTTCATGGATGGAGAAACGCGCGACGACGGATGTCATGGATCGGCCGATCTCGATCTACGAGGTTCATCCAGGGTCTTGGCTGAGGGAGATGTCCGACGGCGGAAGGTCGCTCGACTGGTTCGAGCTTTCGCAACGACTGGTGCCGTATGTCAAGGAGATGGGGTTCACCCATATCGAGCTCATGCCGATCATGGAGTATCCGTTCGGCGGATCGTGGGGATATCAACCCTTGGGACTTTTCGCGCCCACGGGAAGATACGGCACGCCCGAGGACTTTGGATATTTCGTCAACCGATGCCATGAGAGCGACATTGGCGTTATCTTGGACTGGGTTCCGGCCCATTTCCCAAGCGACGTATGGGGACTGGCCCGCTTCGACGGTACCGCCCTGTACGAGCACGAGGACCCACGGGAAGGGTATCACCGGGACTGGAACACACTGATATACAATCTTGGACGATCCGAGGTGAAAAACTTCCTGATCGCCAGCGCTCTCGAGTGGTTGGAACGGTATCATGTCGATGGTCTGCGCGTCGACGCGGTGGCCTCGATGCTTTATCGGGACTACAGCCGCCCTGAAGGGGAGTGGATCCCCAACCGGTTTGGTGGTCGAGAGAACCTGGAAGCGATCGAGTTTTTCAAGCACCTCAACAGCGTCGTTCACGAACGCCATCCCAACGTGTTGATGATTGCCGAGGAATCCACCGCCTTTCCGAAAGTGACGGGATCGCCCGCCCACGGAGGCCTGGGTTTCGACATGAAATGGAACATGGGGTGGATGCATGACACTCTTCACTACATGTCGGATGATCCGGTCTATCGAAAATACCACCACGGTTCCATGACGTTCGGCATGATCTACGCATATGACGAGCGGTTCGTGTTGCCGTTTTCCCATGACGAGGTGGTGCACGGAAAAGGCTCGATGCTGGGAAAGATGCCGGGCGACGAATGGGGCAAACTCGCTAATCTAAGAGCGCTGTTCGCTTTCATGTGGGGCCATCCAGGCAAAAAGCTGCTGTTCATGGGTTGCGAGATTGGCCAGCGAAGTGAATGGAACCACGAGGGTTCGGTCGAATGGGATCTGCTCGACGATCCTCGTCATCGAGGGCTCCAGCGATTGGTAAGGGACCTGAATCGGGTATATTCGCATTTTCCGAGCCTTCAGCACGGCGATCTGAATTCGGATGGGTTCGAGTGGGCGGTCGCCGACGATTCCGAGCGATCCGTCCTGGCCATGGTCCGGTACGATAAGACGCGGAGCAGCGCTTGCCTCGTTGTATCGAACTTTACTCCCGTGCCTCGCCACGCCTACAGGATAGGCGTGCCCTTGGATGGCTTGTGGCGTAGGATACTGAGCACGGACGATGTGGTCTATGGTGGATCGGGAATGGACGCTCGCGATGCCACGGGCCAACCCGTACCCGCTCACGGTCGTTCATTCTCGATCGAAGCCGATTTGCCGCCGTTATCCACGCTCATGTTCATCAAGGAATAGGAGTTGACGAGCGCGGAAGCAAAAAAATCCCGTGGCAAGTCGCGCGACTATTACCTCATGACTAAATCCCAAAGGTGGCTCAAACAGCGCGAGCCGACACGTCGTGAGTATCTCTATGTGTTGGCTAATCCCTGGACACGAGCTAAATGCATGCGCGGGTCCGGCATCATCGCATGGCGAGTTCCTCAAGGAACCGTCTCCGGACCGTCCCTCTGATACGCCTCGAACATTTCGAATGTCTGCTGATGAGCGATCATTTGCGTCGAGAGACACGCCAGGTCCAGATTAGCGGCGTCGCTCGCTCGTAACGCGTCGAGTTTTTCCATGCTCCAAGTCGAGCGATCGCGCGACGGTCACAGCATCGCTCCTGGCGGCTTCCGAGAGCGGCGTCGCTGCTTGGCCGTGGTTCCGCGGCATATCCTGGGCGAACGTGGCATCGTTCGCTCGCCCCCTGGCGACTTCGACTTTCGCCGCATCCATCTCGAGCAGATTTGACGTGATGACCTTTCGCGCGAATTCCTGCTTCGCGCGCGTCATCGGAAGTCGCGGCGGGTAGCGCGGTCAGGCAGACAGAAAGGCTGGAAAATATCCTTCATCGCTCATCCGGCGAGGCGGGCCGAAGCCCGCCATTTTATCAAAGTTGCTCGGCTTGCGCGCCGCTGTTCGGCTTCGCGGATCCAAGATTGGGTGTCTCGCCCATCGGCGATAGAGATCGCATCGAGTACGTTCCCTTGCCATCGACCGATGGCCCTTCCGACCACCGACCCGTGGCCGGGGCGCTGCCGTCGGCTTGAAAGCCGAGATAGGTGTAGCTGAATTCCTGAAGTTCCTTTTCTTGGGGAAAGCTGTTGGGGATTGGAAAAACGCCGGTGGGACCACCAAGCTCCTCGAGCGCGGCCAACCACTGGTTCTGGTGCATCGTGTCGCGCGCGATGAGGTAGGAAAGCATTTCCTTCATGCCCGCGTCGTTTGTCAGATTGAAGAGACGCACCGCTAGTACCCGCCCAGTGGATTCCGCCGCGACGTTCGCGGTCATGTCGGCCGCGATGTTCCCGCTGGCGTAGATGTGCGACATATCGAACGGGACGCCGTCGGAATCGACGGGCATCGCGGAAAGCCCAGCCGACAGCAGGTTCTTCATGTTGAGGCCGCCGAGCACCGCGCTCGCCACCGGGTCCGCCGCGACCTCGTCCTTGACCGAGACCGGCGCCCCTTCCAAATTGAGCGCGACGGCGGTCGCCAGCATCTCTATATGTCCCAGCTCCTCCGCGGCCGTGTTCATCAAGAGGTCGCGGAACTTTGGATTGCCACGGGCTCCACAGGCCTGGAAAAAGTACTGCATGGCGACGCGAATTTCTCCCTCAACCCCGCCGATCGCCTGCTGCAAGGCTCGCGCGAATTGCGGGTCGGGCGTCTCAACGCGCACGGGGAATTGCAGTTTCCCGTCAGTATAGAACATTTTCGATCTCCATGTG
>Ga0170475_110873009_pt1 | contig 13550 bp, 11 predicted proteins | sample Soicark_Litter_5_FD_111474 | JGI IMG/M metagenome (GOLD analysis project Ga0170475, IMG submission 111474) | Avena fatua rhizosphere microbial communities from Hopland, California, USA. Combined Assembly of 48 SPs | reverse complement strand
GTGAAAACGTGCCCGGCTCCTTCCCGTTCACCGCCGGCGTATTCGCCTTCAAGCGCGAGAACGAGGACCCGACCCGCATGTTCGCCGGCGAAGGCGACGCCTTCCGCACCAACCGCCGCTTCAAGCTCGTCTCGCGCGGGATGGACGCGAAGCGCCTCTCGACCGCGTTCGACTCGGTCACGCTGTACGGCGCCGACCCGGCGCCGCGGCCCGACATCTACGGCAAGATCGGCAACTCGGGGGTGTCGATCGCTACCCTGGACGACATGAAGGCGCTGTACGACGGCTTCGACCTGTGCAGCCCCTCGACCTCGGTGTCGATGACGATCAACGGCCCCGCGCCGACGATCCTGGCGATGTTCATGAACACCGCCATCGACCAGCAGATCGACAAGTTCGTGGCGGACAACCGCCGCCAGCCGACCGACGACGAAGCGGCCAAGATCCGCGCTTGGGTGCTCTCGACCGTGCGCGGCACGGTGCAGGCCGACATCCTGAAGGAAGACCAGGGCCAGAACACCTGCATCTTCTCGACCGAGTTCTCGCTCAAGGTCATGGGCGACATCCAGGAATACTTCGTGCGCCACCAGGTGCGCAACTTCTACTCGGTGTCGATCTCCGGCTACCACATCGCCGAGGCCGGCGCGAACCCGATCTCGCAGCTGGCCTTCACGCTGTCGAACGGCTTCACCTTTGTCGAAGCCTACCTGGCGCGCGGGATGCACATCGACGACTTCGCGCCGAACCTGTCGTTCTTCTTCTCCAACGGCATGGACCCGGAATACACGGTATTGGGCCGGGTGGCGCGCCGCATCTGGGCGGTGGCGCTGCGCGACAAGTACGGCGCCAACGAACGCTCGCAAAAGCTCAAGTACCACATCCAGACCTCGGGCCGCTCGCTGCACGCCCAGGAGATCGACTTCAACGACATCCGCACCACGCTGCAGGCCCTGATCGCCATCTACGACAACTGCAACTCGCTGCACACCAACGCCTATGACGAGGCGATCACCACACCGACCGACGAATCGGTGCGCCGCGCGCTGGCGATCCAGCTGATCATCAACCGCGAGTGGGGGCTGGCGAAGAACGAAAACCCGAACCAGGGCGCGTTCATCATCGACGAGCTGACCGATCTGGTCGAGGAAGCGGTGCTGCAGGAGTTCGAGCGCATCGCCGAGCGCGGCGGCGTGCTGGGCGCGATGGAAACCGGCTACCAGCGCGGCAAGATCCAGGAAGAGTCGATGCTGTACGAGCACAAGAAGCACGACGGCAGCCTGCCCATCATCGGCGTGAACACCTTCCGCAACCCGAACGGCGCGTCCGTGCCGGCCACGATCGAGCTGGCGCGGTCGACCGAGGACGAAAAGCAGTCCCAGTTGAAGCGCCTGGATGAGTTCCACCAGCGCCACGCGGGCGAAGCGCCGGCCGCGCTGGCGGCGCTGCAGCGGGCCGCGATCGACAACCAGAACGTGTTCGAGAAGCTGATGGATGCCGTGCGCGTGTGCTCGCTTGGCCAGATATCCACCGCGCTGTTCGAGGTGGGTGGGCAGTATCGCCGCAACATGTAAGGTTTTCCGGGGCGCGTAGGGCGCCCCGAAGCTTGCCGCCGACGTTTGGCGCGGGGCCCTGCCCGGCTTGCTTCAAGCAGCCTGCGCGGCCTCCTGCCGGCTCTCCTGCCCGCTCCCCTGCTCGACATGACGCCGGAAGAAGTACAGCATCACCAGCACCAGCGTGATCGGCACCAGCGTCAGGTAGAACGCGAAGTGGCCGTTGAAATTGCCGAACACGTAGCCGGTGATCAAGGAGCCGGTGGTGCCGCCGAGCGCCGAGAAGATCACGAGCAGGCCCGTCATCGACGAATGCTGGTTGGTCGGCAGGGAGCTGAGCATCACCGAGTTGATGCCCGGGTAGATCGGCGCCATGAACAGGCCGATCAGCGGGAACAGGAAGGTGGCCAGCGGCGCGCTGCTCCAGGTCACGTTCGGATCGAGCACCACGCCGTGCGTCAACGGCAAGGCCAGCAGCACGGTCGCCGCCATCCCCAGCACGCAGCCGTTGAGCACCCGGTACCAGTGCGCCTTGCGCATCACCACGCCCGCCGACAGGCGCCCGATCGCCAGGCAGACGGCGAATATGCTGGTGTCCTGGACGCTCATCGCCGTCGGCAGCTTCAGGATCTCGTTGTTAAAGGTGGGCAGCCAGGTGCCGATGCTCTGCTCGATCAGCACATACAGGAATGCCGTGATGACGAACACGCATACCAGCGGCTTGAAAAACAGGAACAGCATCTCCTTGAAGTCCTGCCAGCTGCTGCGCCCGTCGGGCAGCTGCGCGGCGCGCTCGTCGAAGGGCGTCGTCAGCAGCAGGACGAAGGTGAAAGCGCACAGCCCCGCCAGCACCCAGTACACCTGCAGCCAGCTTTGCGACTTCGGGTTGGCCGAGTCGATGAAGTGCCCGAACAGCCAGTAGGCGCTGAGCACGCCGATCATGAAGAACCCCTCCAGGGTGTTCATGAGGCCGGCGTGCTGGCTGCGATCGGCCGCGATCAGCCCGAGCGTGGAATACACCGAGACCTTCACCAGCGCAAACGCCGTGCCCACGCACAGGAACAGCAGCTTGGTGACCAGGAAGCTGGGCAGCAGCGGCATCGCGACACAGCCGCCGGTGACGATCGCCAGCGCCACCAGCATCGCGTTCTTGTAGCCCAAGCGCGGCAGGGATGAAGCGACCAGGAACGAGACGATCGCGATCGGCAAGTCCTTGAAGCCTTCCAGCACGCTGGCGCTTGCCTTGCTGATCTCGTAATTGTTGATGACCTGTAAGATCACTGTGCCCACGCTGTTGAGCAAGATCGCGAACACCAGATAAATCAAGAATAAGGCGAGCAAAATCCGCTGGTTCTTCATGCTGTCTCCTTGTACTGCCATGTCTTTTTTATGATTGCCGTTCCTGTGCTTGCCGCCTTCTGCCGTTTCAATAATCCTCCAGCCTGAACCGGTCGAGGCCAGGGATCACGCGGTCGGCCTGGGTCAGCACCTCGGGCTTGCCGATCCCTAGCGCATACATGCCCGCCGCCTTGATCGAGGCCACGCCCGCCACCGCGTCCTCGACGCCGAGGCAATCCGCAGGCGCGACCCCGAGGTGCTGCGCCGCGTTCAGGAAAATCTCCGGATGCGGTTTGCCGTTGGCGATCAGCGCGGCGTCGACCACGTAGTCGAAGCTGGCGCGAATGCCGAGCCGGTCGAGCACGGTGAACGCGTTCTTGCTGACCGAGGCAAGGCCGATTTTCAAGCCCGCCGCGCGCACGGCCGCCAGCGCATCGACCGCCCCAGGCAACAGGTCGGCCGAGCTCATGGTCGCGATCAGCTCCTGATAATGGCGGTTCTTGCTGTCGGCCAGCGCCAGCTTTTGCTCCATCGAATAGGTCCGGGACGCGCCCGCCAGGATCAGTTCCAGCGAGCCCATGCGATCGACGCCCTTGAGGTTTTCGTTGAACGCATGGTCGAAAGCGACCCCCTCGGACTCGGCCAGCTGTTTCCAGGCCAGGTAGTGGTAGCGGGCGGTGTCGGTGATCACGCCATCGAGATCGAAGATGACGGCTTTGAATCGGCTCATGCCTGTGGCTCCTGTTGAACGCGGGCCTGCGGCGCCGCACGGGTCAGGGCGATCGGCGCGCCCCGGTGGGTGAAGTCGAGCGCCTCGCCCTGCAGCAGCGTGTACTCGACCCGCTCGCGGTCGACCCGTACCCGCAGCAGCGCGCCGCGCAGCTGGATCTTGAACTGATAGTGCCGCCATTGCGCCGGCAGGGTCGGCGCGAAGCGCAGCGCGCCGCCGCTCGCGCGCATGCCGGCAAAGCCGTAGGCCACCCCCAGCCAGGTGCCGGCCATCGCCGCCGTGTGCACGCCGTAATGGGTATTGCCGTGCGTGTCGTCGAGGTCGAGGCGCGCGGTCTCCATGAAGTAGTCGTAAGCCTTGTCGTGGTAGCCGACCTCGGACGCGATGATGCTGAAGATGCAGGACGACAGCGAGGAATCGTGGGTCGTCACCTCTTCGTAATAGTCGAAATCGCGGCGCTTGTCCTCCAGCGTGAACTGCTCGGACAGCAACAACAGCGCCAGCACGACGTCGGCCTGCTTGCACACCTGGTGGCGGTAGATCACCATCGGGTGGTAGTGCAGCAGCAGCGGATAGTTCTCTTTCGGCGTCGCCGCGAAATCCCAGACCTTCTTGGAAAGGAAGCTGTCGTCCTGCTCGTGGATGCCGAGGGTCGCGTCATAGGGCAGGAACATCAGGTCGGCGGCGCGCCGCCACTCGTCCGTCTCGCCGTCGGCAAGCCCCGTGGCGTGCACGATGCGCTCGTAATCGGACGGGCATGCATCGCGGACGGTATCGACCATCTGCGCCGCGAAGCGCAAGTGCATCTGCGCCATCGCGTTGGTATAGTAATTGTTGTTGACCAGCGCGGTGTACTCGTCCGGGCCGGTCACCTCGTTGATGCAGAAGCGGCCGGCGCGGTCGTAGCTGCCGATGCCGTGCCAGATGCGCGCCGTTTCCAGCACGATTTCGGTGCCCGCCTGCGCCATGTAGGCCAGGTCGCCCGTCGCCTCGTAATACAGCTTGATCGAATAGGCGATGTCGGCGTTGATGTGGTATTGCGCGGTGCCGGCCGGGAAATAGGCCGAGCACTCGGTGCCGGCGATCGTGCGCCACGGGTAGAGCGCGCCGCGCGCATGCGACATCTGGCGGGCCCGCGCGCGCGCCTGCTCCAGTCCGGCATAACGGTACTCGAGCAGCTTGCGGGCGATTTCCGGTTTGCTGTACAGGAAAAACGGGAAGATGTAGATCTCGGTATCCCAGAAATAATGGCCTTCGTAGCCCTCGCCGGTGACGCCCTTCGCCGCGATATTGGTCTTGCCGTCGCGCCCGACCGACTGCAGCAGGTGGAACTGGTTGAAGCGGATGCCTTGCTGGAGCGCGTCGTCGCCGTCGATTTCAACGTCCGCGTGCTCCCAGAAGTCGGCCAGGTACTGCGCCTGCGCGGCGCACAGGGCCTCGAAGCCGTCCGCTTTTGCCTGCGCGAGCGCCTCGCGCGAACGCGCCAACAACTCCTCCTGCGGATAGTCGCGCGACGAATAATAGCTGCCGAACTTGGTCAGCCGGATCGCCTGTCCTTCGCGCGCATCGGCCTCGAACGCTTGAACGGCGCGCTGCCCTTCGCGCAAACTGCTGCTACGCACCGGAGCCTCGCACTGCACGGAGCTGTCGATCGCGCTGACCAGGGTGAAGCCGCTGCGATGGGTGCACTGGATGAGCGCGGACACGGCCGCATCCTGCTCGATGGCGACCGTATGCAGGGTCTGTCCGGAGACCGCCGAGCCGACGCGCGGGTCGTCGCCCGCCTCCAGGTTCTGGACCGCGCCGTCCAGCGACGACAGCAGCCGGACCGGGCCGGAGAAATTGAGCGGCGTGACCTCGAACTCGATGGCGAACAGGTGCTTGTGCGCGAACGAGACCAGGCGCCGGCTGCGCACCGCGACACGCTTGCCGCCGGCCGAGGTCCATTCGAGCGAACGCTGCAGCACGCCGGTGCGGAAGTCGAGGGAACGCTCCCAACTATTGAGCGTGCCCGATAGCGGATCGAAGCGTTCCTCGTCCAGCCATAGTTCAATGCCCTTCGCATTGGGCACGTTGAGCATGAACTGGTTGGTCTTGGCCAGGCCGAACGCCCCCTCGGGATACACGATCGGCTCTGATTCATAAAAGCCGTTCAGGTACGTGCCGTCGAGCGAGGTGCCGGCCGGGCCGGAATAACCCTCTTCACCGGTGCCGCGCAAGCCGATGTAGCCGTTGCCTAGCGCGAACAGGGTCTCTCGGAGAAAATGCGACGCGGTATCGAAGCCGCTCTCGCGGATACCCCAGGGATCGAGCGGAAAAGTGTGGGCAGGGCGGTCTGAAAGATGCACGGAATTATCCTTAAACGTTGGTCGGTCATCATTACGAGGCCGTCTTGCGCGCCGCAGGGCGCGGCAATCTCGTCCTCACTTCATTTTCTCAGCGTCAAGTCTGGCGCACCACGAGCGTGGTTGGCATCATCTCGGACTCGACGCCGGCGTCGCCGCGTAGCAGCGCCAGCATTTTTTTTCCAAGCAAAACGCCGCCATTGCGTAAATCCTGGTGCACGCTGGTGAGCGGCGGCACGAAGCTGGCGGCGCCGGGCGTATCGTCATAGCCGATCACCGAGACGTCTTCCGGCACCTTCAATCCATGCTCGGCGAGCGCGCGGACCGCGCCCATCGCCAGCAGGTCGCTGGCGGCGAACACGCCATCGATCACATCGCTGCCTTTCTTCTTCAGCAGCGCGGCCACGCTGTCGAAGGCGGCCTCGAAGGTGAATGCCTTGGGCCGGATGATGCGCACGTTGCCGCCTCCCTGCAGCGCGTCGATGAAGCCGGCGCAGCGCTGCTGGACTTCGGCATGGTCGACGTCGCCGAGAAAAATCAGCTTGGCGCGGCCCTGGGCCAGAAAGCGCGCCGCGGCGCTGGCGCCGCCGGCGCGGTTGTCGCTGCCGACGACCACGTACCGGGAATCGGCCTCGGGGGCGCCCCACACCACCAGCGGCACCCCGACCTTTTGCACCAGGCGCACCGCTTCGCCGCGCGAACCCTGCCCCAGCAGGATCATGCCGTCGGCCGCGCGCACCGGCGCGGTATCGAGCAACTGGCGCGAAGTCAGCACCACGCTGTAGCCGGCGCGCGTCAATTCCTGGGTGATGCCACCTAGCAATTCGAGCGGGTACGGGTCCGACATCGGGCGCGCCTCGGCCGGCATCATCTCCACCACGACGGCCACCGAGTTGCTCCGGCGCATGCGCAAATTGCGCGCGCTGAGGTTCAACCGATACCCCTGCTCTTCGGCGATGCGGCGGATCTTTTCACGTGTCTGCGCCGTCACCAACGGACTGTTCCGTAACGCGCGCGAGACAGTAATCTTGGACAACCCGGCCAGCACGGCCAGGTCTTCCATCGTGATGCCCGCCTCGCTTTTTGGAACAGCGGTCTTTTGTGTAGCCATTCGTTGCTCAATATGCGGTAAAAACAACTCTGCAACAAATTATGACAGATTTAAACTGCCAGAGAACACAAAAATGACATCGATAACATTTTATTGACATCGATAACATTCCTTGTTTCAATGACACATGCTGGCTACCGGCGTCCCGGTCGGACTGGCAGCGTAAAGACTGTGACAGCAGCGCGTTTAGCAACCGGCACGCATCGGCTTGCAGTCCAGGAGACAGATTTTTAAACCAAGAAGAGAGTAACCAATGAACAGTTCTAAGCAGCTTCTGCTGTCTTCAGTCACACTCGCCGTGCTGACCCTGATGAATCAGGCCCAGGCCGCCGGCGATGCAACCCCAGCCGACCCGACCAGCACCGCGGTCGCGAAGGAAATCCAGCAAGTCGTGGTGACCGGTACCGCATCGGCAAGCGGCACCCGCAAGATCGACACCGCGTTTTCCATCACCACCGCCAACGAAGAGCAGCTCAAGGCCGCCGCGCCGAGCAGCACCGCGGACGTGCTCAAGCTGGTGCCGGGCGTCTACGCCGAAGCGACCGGCGGCCAGTCGGGCGCCAACATCGAGGTGCGCGGCTTCCCGTCCGGCAGCGATTCGCCCTTCGTGTCGGTCCAGATGAACGGCAACCCGCTCTATCCGGTGCCGGTGCTGTCCTTCTTCGAAGGCTCGTCCGCGTTCCGCCTCGATGATACGATCGAGCGCGTAGAAGTCCTGCGCGGCGGCCCGAGCACGGTCTATTCCGTCGGCCAGCCGGGCGCGACCATGAACTTCATCCTCAAGAAAGGCGGCGACGTGCCGGAGGGCACAATTCGCCTGACCACCGGCACCGGCAATCTGCGCCGCGTCGATGTCTTCGCCGGCGGCAAGTTCGGCGACGGCTGGTACGGCACGGTCGGCGGTTTTTACCGCCGCACCCAAGGCGTGCGCGACCCGCAATTCCCGGCCGACGACGGCAACCAGCTGACCGCCACCCTGACCCGCAAGCTCGACGGCGGCGAGCTGACGGTGTACGCGCGCACCACCGACGAGAAGAACGCCTTCTACACCGGCGTGCCGCTCATTTCGAGCAATGAGGGCCATACCATCACGGCCTTCCCCGGCTTCGATCCGCTCACCGGCACCTTGATGAGCAACGAAATGCGCCACTTCACGATCGACGCGGCGCCAGGCAAGACGCTCGAACGCGACCTGGCCGATGGCCGCGGGATGAAAGCGACGGTCGTCGGCGCCAACTACGAGCAGAATCTCAACGGCTGGCAGGTATCGAACAAGGCCAATTACTTCAGCGGCGACCTGAACACGATTTCCATGTTCACCGGTAATAACCCGCTGACCGCCGCCGCCTACCTGGCCAATGCCAACGCCGCCTACAACCCGACCGCCGCGGCCACTTCCGGCAGCATGACCTACGTGAACGGCGGAGGCGCGGTCGCTCCCACGCAGCAAGTGGTGCAGGCCGGTTTGTGGTCGGTCGAGAAAAAGCTGACCTCGTTCACCAACGAGCTGCGCGTGAGCAAGGAGTTCATCAAGGACCACACCCTCACTGCCGGCCTCTACTACGCCAACTACAAGTCGGACGACGTCTGGTATCTCGGCAACAGCCACCTGATGACGGCAACCCCGAACGCGCGCCTGATCAACGTGTCGCTGACCAACGGCACGATCGTGTCGCGTAACGGCGTCGACGGGAATCTCTTCTATTCACCGGTCGCGTTCTACAAGGGCCACAACACCGCGTTTTTCGCCGCTGACGAGTGGAAGATCAGCGACGCGCTCCGGGTCGATGCCGGCGTACGGCGGGAAACGCAGAACGTGAAGGCACGCATTTCCGGTCTGCAGTCGGGCGACACCGACAACAATCCGCTGACCGTGTACAACAATGGCACGTCGATGGCGACCGGCACCTTCACCTCGATGAGCCGCGAGGATAGCGTCAACTCGTTCACGGCGGGCGGCATCTACAAGCTGGCGAAGGACACCAGCGTGTTTGTGCGCGCCAACGCCGGCCACACCTTCATCTACTTCGACGACATGCGCAACGCCGGCAACCAGGCCACGCTTGATGACCGTAACGCCGTGCCGACGCCGAAGGTGAAGCAGTACGAAGTCGGCTTCAAGACCGCCAACCGGCTCTACAGCGCCTACGTGAATGCGTTCTTCACCGATTTCACCGGCATCTCGTTCCAGCAGATCACCACCAGCCAGGTGCTGCACTCGATCTATGGCTCGAAGGGTCACGGTCTCGAATTTGAACTGGCTGTCCGTCCGATCGAGAACCTGCAGGTGACGCTGAGCGGCGACTACCAGAAGTCCAAGTACCGCGATAATCCGGCGCTCGATGGCAAAGAGGTGCAGCGCCAGCCGAACCTGCAATACCGCCTGACGCCGATCTACCGCATTCCGCTGGGCGACAACTCGGTCAAGCTGTACAGCACCTACACCTACATCGGCTCACGCTGGGCTGACACGACCAACCTGTCCTATCTGCCCTCCTACAAGACGCTCGATGCCGGCGTGCTCGTTTCCATCGGCGATAAGTGGGAAGTGCGCGTGGCGGGGACCAACCTGACCAATGAGCTGGGCCTGACCGAAGGCAACTCGCGCCTGACCGGCGCCCAAGCCAGCGGCCCGATCAACGCACGTCCGATCTTCGGCCGCGCGATTGAAGCATCGGTAATGTATCGTTTCTAAGGTCTAAGGTCTAAGGTGTAAGCGGGGAGCGGCGCAAGCCGCTCCTTTTTTATTGCTTCTTCCCGGGATGCACGGAAAATCCGCCCTTCCCGGATTCGGTATCCTCAGGCAAAACACACCGCATATACGGGCGGCAGCGAAGTCGACACCGTCTGCCAGCTGTCGCCGCCGTTTTCCGACAGCCACACCCCACCCGTGGTCGATCCCATCAGCAGCGTGCATCCATCGTCCGCCACCGCGAGCCCATGCCGGTACACGAGGTCGTAGCAATGCACCTGGGGAAGTCCTGTGCGCAGCACGTCGAAGGTCTTGCCGCCGTCGGTCGTGCGCTGGACCGTCAGCGCGGCGTCGACCGGAATGCGGCGCAGGTCCGCCACTGCAGGCACGAACCAGGCCGTGTTCCCATCCCGCGGATGGACGGCAACGGCAAACCCGAAGCGCGACACCGGCGCTTCGCGGATCTCCTGCCAATTGCGTCCGCCATTCTCCGAGCGCCATATGCCGTTGTGGTGTTGGCACCACAGGATGTCGGGCTGTCCGTTCGAGCGGACGATCAGGTGCGGGTCTTGCACCGCCTCATTCTCGCTCAGCTAGGGCGGCATGTAGTCGGCGCGCATGCCGTTCGCGCTGACGGCCCAGCTCTCGCCGCCATCCTCGCTGCGCCACGTCCCCCCGCAGGACACGCCGACCAGCATCTGGTTCCGGTCGCGCGGGTCGATGCAGATGCTGTGGATGCCCGGCGAGTCGTAACCGCCGCCGAACCATTCTCTGCGCTGCGGCATGTCCCACAGCGAGCGCACCAGTTGCCAGGACTCCCCGCGGTCGCTCGACTTGAACAGTCCGCCCGGCAGCGTGCCGGCCCACAGCACGCCCGGCTGGTCCGGTCCGCCCGGCTCGAGCGACCAGATCAGCTTGGTGGCCCAGTCGGCCTTGTCGTCGCTGTCCTCCGGTTTCGGCGGGTAGGCCGGCGCCGCAAGCTCGGTCCAGGTCTCGCTGCCGGCGTCCTTGCGGTGCAGCTTGACGCCGAAGTGGCCGAGGTTCAGCGCCGCGTACAGGCTGCCGTCGCGCGTGTCCGGCAAGGTGATCGTCACCGGGTCGCCGAGAAAATGCACGGGACCGAGCTCCCAGCGGCCTCCCTCCCTGGTCAGTTCAAACAGGCCCTTGCGGGTCGAGATGTATGCACGCTTGCTCATTTATTTCAGCCTCCGGAAAGTGCCTGCAGCACGTAAACTTTGCTATCTGGTTGAAGGGGATCGTCCAGGCGTATCCTGTCGGCGCAACGCCTACCGTCGATAAAGATGACCACGTTCTCGCGCAGGCGGCCCTGGTCGTCCAGCACATAGCCGCGCAGCAGCGGATTGAGCGCAAAAGCGCTGTCGAGCCCGGCGCGCAGCTGCGCGGCGGTCGTGTGCACTTGGGGTACGGTGGTGAAACGCGCCAGTTGCTGTGTAAAGAAAAATTGTGCCATGCGTGATCCAAGATGTGGTATTCAAATTCTAACTTGTTTCCGGCGGCCTATACGAAAATTTGCCCCAGTGCGCCCCTGCTTGCCATTGCTAGCCTAGAATGAAGCATTACCCAACCCCGGAGCCCCGGCATGCCGATCCAGCCAGAACAACTTGCAGCCCTGATGCAGGAAGTCGAGCAGGAAGACCCGATCGACTTCGCCGACCTGCCCTTTCCCGAGGACGAGCTGCGCGAACTGGTCGCCACCCGCCTATGCGAAATGGCGGCGGCCATGGAAAATTTCAGCACCGAAGACCGCATGCTGACACTGCTCGCGGTCTCGGCCAAGCTGGTGCTGGAAAATCTGGTTCTGCACGTGCAACTGTTGCGCCGCCACGGCCTGCCGCTCGGCGACGATGTCGAAGCCCTGCTCAGCCGGCTACGCAAGCGCGGCGACGAGTAAGGCAACGACTTCAGTGGCCGTCCGGGTGCAGCACCACCTTGACGCACTGTTCCTGCTTGCGCTTGAAGATGTGGTAGGCATGCGGCGCGTCGTCCAGGCGCATGTGGTGCGTGATGATCGCGGACGGGTCGAACTCGCCCTTTTGGATTCGTTCGAGCAATGGCTGCATGTAGCGCTGCACGTGGGTCTGACCGGTGCGGATCGTCAGCGAGCGGTTCATCACCGAGCCCAAGGGGATCTTGTCCGAAACGCCGCCGTACACCCCTGGCACCGACACCACCCCGCCGTTGCGGCAGGTCATCAAGGCTTCGCGCAGGGCCGTCGGGCGGTCGCTTTCGAGGCGCAACGCATGCTTGATGCGGTCATACGCATAGGCCAGCCCGATGCCGTGCGCCTCCATGCCGACCGCGTCGATACAGGCGTCCGGCCCGCGTCCGCCGGTCATCTGCCTAAGCGCGTCGGCGATATCGACCTCTTCGTAATTGAGCACCTCGGCCTTCGACAGGTCGCGCGCCATCGCCAGCCGCTCGGGGAAGCGGTCGATCCCGATCACCCGTTCGGCGCCCAGCAGGTAGGCGCTTTGGATCGCGAACTGTCCGACGGGGCCGCAGCCCCATACCGCGACCACGTCACCCGGGACGATGCCGCAGGCTTCGGCCGCCATGTAGCCGGTGGGCAGGATATCGGACAGGAACAGCACCTTGTCGTCGGGCAGCTCGGGCGGCACCACGAGCGGCCCGATGTCGGCGTACGGCACCCGCGCATACTCGGCCTGCCCGCCGGCATAGCCGCCGGTCAGGTGCGAATAGCCGAAAATGCCGGCCGGCGAATGGCCCCACATCCGTTCGGCCAGGCGCGCGTTCGGGTTCGAGTTCTCGCAGAGCGAAAACATCTTCTGCTCACACGCGAAGCACCGGCCGCAGGCGATCGGGAACGGCACCACGACCCGATCGCCCACCTTCAGCCGGTTGACGCCGGCCCCGACCTCGACCACCTCGCCCATGAACTCGTGGCCCAGGATGTCGCCCTCCTCCATCGCCGGCACGTAGCCGTCGTACAAGTGCAGGTCGGAGCCGCAGATGGCGGTCGAGGTGATGCGCACGATCGCGTCGCCCCGGTTCAAGATGACCGGGTCGGGCACCTGCTCGACCCTCACATCGCCAACACCATGCCAGCAGTTCGCTCTCATTGTTCGGCCTCCTTGTTGAACAGGCGTGCCTTGAGCGTACGCGGCCCGTGCGCTTGCCCCCTGGTCGTCGTGATTTCACCGGTTTCGACCAGTTGCTTGAAACGGCGCAGGTCGCCCTCCAGCTGCTGCGCCGGCTCCAGGCCGAACAGCGTCGCGGCCATCGCCCCGGCCGTGCCGGCCGGCAGCCGGTATTCCATGTCGACCTCGATCATGGTGCCTTTGCCTGCCGGCGCCGGCGTAAAGCACACCCTACCGGCATTGTCGGCCTGCGAACCCGCGGCCGTGCGCCATGCGATGAGCCGGTTCGGCTGATCGTCCGTGATTTCAGCATCCCATTCGACACGGCGCCCGGCGAGCGCGCTGGCGCACCAGTGCGAGCGGCGCTCGTCGATGACACGGACCTCATCGATGTGCTGCATGAAGGAGGGAAAGCTCTCGACATTGCGCCAGAAGCGGTAGCATTCCTCGGCGGGGCGGTTCACGGCGATCGACTTGCGCGCGCGGCGCCGTCCCGCCAGCCCCGGCAGGGTCTCGGACGAGAGCGTGCGCCGGCGCCCGGCCCCGGCGCGCAGGTCGAGCGCCATGATGCAAATGACAGAGATCGATTTATATGTAAGGAAAAAAGACAGCAACTAAGCGACATAAACCTCGCAAACAAAGAGACATAATACAATCAATTAACC
>Ga0170475_105403625_pt1 | contig 13555 bp, 11 predicted proteins | sample Soicark_Litter_5_FD_111474 | JGI IMG/M metagenome (GOLD analysis project Ga0170475, IMG submission 111474) | Avena fatua rhizosphere microbial communities from Hopland, California, USA. Combined Assembly of 48 SPs | reverse complement strand
TATTGTTGTGCGCAACGAATACTCTAGTCTGATGTGACGCGGGCGGGTCTCAGGGCAAGCAAGAGATCCTCTGCTATGAACTGACGGACCCCGCCGAAAAGAGAAATATGGAAGCGGAGTCACGGCAGATTGTGGGAATCGTGGGAGGAAGTTGCGCCGGCAAAACCTGGCTGGCCGATAGGTTGCAAAAAACTTTCCGCTTAAGGGCCGCCCGCCTGTCGCAGGACGACTTTTACCTGGATCGCTCCTATCTCTCAAGGACTCGACGGGAGAAATTGAATTTCGATCATCCGCGAGCCATTGATTGGCCTCGGCTGGAGTCAGTCCTTTCAAAGTGGGCCGGGGGTGAAACCGTGTCAGTGCCACGTTACGATTTTGTGACGCACGGCCGTTTGCCCGCTGAGGCGGCGCTTCGACCGGCGCCGGTTATCATCGTTGAAGGGCTCTGGCTTTTCCGGCGCTCATCACTTCGAAGACTTTTCACACTAAAAGTTTTTATTCGGAGCTCAAACGAACTTTGCGTCGAGCGGCGTCTGCACCGTGACATTCTCGAGCGGGGCCGCACGCGCCAGCAAGTGCTCGAACAGCTGCACCGCCACACATTGCCGATGTTCGACCGGTTTGTCGCCCCGCAGGAAAAGTGGGCGGACGTCGTTTTAAACGCACCCATTTGTGCCGACGATGTGGAGAATCTCGCGGCAGTTTTACAGGAAAGAATTTCAAATTGTTCCGTTGGTATATGAGTGACCAGGAAATTAATTCATTATTACTCGAACGCTTCATTGCAACTCAAACCCCCTGGGGCCGTTGGAAGCTCAATACTTATTCACAAACCAAACGTCTCTCGTGGCGCTGCATTGTTTTCGGGGCGGAGTTTTTGAAGCGCATGATCGATATCATTTTTAGCGGAATCGCGCTTCTCGTTCTCTCGCCACTCCTCGCAATGACGGCCTTCCTGATCAAAGTTGAGGATCGCGGGCCGGTTTTCTTCGCGCAGCGGCGCGTTGGCAAGTGGGGGCGTGAATTTAAAATGTACAAATTTCGTTCGATGTGCGTGGATGCGGAGGAGAAATTGCAGGCGGTGTTGAAAAGGAACGAACACGCCTCCGGCGTAACTTTCAAATTGAAGGATGACCCCCGCATCACAAGAGTTGGAAAATGGCTCCGCAAATTTTCAATCGATGAATTTCCGCAGTTTTACAATGTGCTGATTGGAGATATGTCCCTGGTGGGACCGCGTCCTCCCGTGCCGCGCGAAGTCGCGAAATATACTCCAGCAGACCGCCGGCGGTTGGAAGTCACACCTGGCCTCACCTGTTTTTGGCAAATTGGCGGGCGCTCTGAAATCGATTTTCCGCAACAAGTCCAATTAGATGTCGATTACATCGAGTCACAAAGCTTCTGGCTGGACTTGAAAATCCTGGCCAAGACCGTCCCTGCGGTCCTGCTCGGGCGCGGAGCCTGCTGATTTGAAATGAAAACCATAATAATCTGCCCCAACCAAGCCAACGGGATTCCCGTTTTGGCGGATTCAACACCCTTGGCCCTATTTCCATTGCTTGGCGAAAGTTTTGTCGCTTCGTGGATGCATTATCTCGCATGCCGAAATTTTAGCGAAGTGCGTCTAGTTGTTGGTGATGGAAAGGAACTGATCGAGCAAGAGGTCGGCGACGGCTCGCGCTGGGGCCTTAAAATAGAAGTGTTTCACGAGATCCTTAGCCTCAGTCCCGCGGAAGCGCGCAAGCGGTATCGGCCGAGCTATGAAAGCGATTGGGCCCTCGATCCCTTGGATGTCATTGAGGCGGACCATCTGCCCGGAATGCCCGAACAAAAGCTTTTTGCCTCTTATTCCAGTTGGTTTGAGTCCCTCCAGTTGTGGCTGCCGCAAGTTGCCCAGAGCAAGCGGATTGGATTTCGAGAAATCCGACCGGGCGTTTGGGCCGGACTGCGGACGCGAATAGCAAATAGCGCAGAACTAGTTGCGCCGTGTTGGATGGGTGACAACGTCCGGATCGGAAAAAACGCGGTCGTCGGTCCCAATGCCTTCCTCGAAGACGGAGTGGTCCTCGATTCTGCGTGCGCGGTCAAAAATAGCTGGGTCGGCCCGGAAACGTTCCTTGGGACACTCGCGGAATTGAAAGACTCGTTGGCCTTAGGAAATCTCCTGGTCAACTGGAAAACAGCCTCCCACACCGAAGTTCCAGATTCGTTTCTTCTGACTTCGCTCGCTGAGACCGGCAAACGCCGTGAAAAGCGCGACAAAGAAGCCCAGACGCCGACGGTGCAAAATGCGCTCGCACGCCCGTTCGAGACGGTGATTTCTCTCGCGCAGAAACTGCAGAGCTAAACAGGAAGTATAGGCCGGCTGCTCAATCGGGGACTCCACTAGAAAGGGGTGGGACGCTGAGCCCGAAGCAAACAGCAGCCCTCCCGATTGTTACGGTTGGCAGGGTATTCTTTAATGGCCAAGGCGTTACGGAAGAGTGAATGCGAACAGAAAGTCGGTTCGAATTATCGCTTTGTCCGAACGCGGCGGAGGAAACAAAAATGAAGGTTGAAACGCAAGGCGAAACGCTGAATGTCAGCGGAATTAAGGAGCTCGGCGCGGCCAATTCACAAATCTTTCGGGATCAGGTGAAAGGCGCGCTTGCCGACGTGCACAAGAACATCGCGATTGACCTTTCCGAAACGAATTTTGTGGATAGTTGCGGATTGGGCGCGCTGATTTCGCTCCACAAGACGACATGCAATCGGAACGGTACCGTCCGTTTGGTCAATCCCACGCCGCCGGTCCAACAAATCCTCGAGCTGACTCGAATGCATCGAATTTTCGAGATCATCAATAACTGAGGATGAGCATCGAAAGCATACCTGTCTCACGTAATACCGGGTTGCGCCTTTCTCTTGCGTGCGACCTCGGCGCCGTCCGGCCAATGACGAAGTTGATTCGTGATTTCCTGCAGGAACAGGGAGCTGGCAAAGAGGAATTACAGGCGAGCGAGTTGGCTCTCGCCGAAGCGTGTAATAACGCGATCAAGTACGTGGTTGCCCCAGCAAGTCAGCAGCAGATTGAGGTCGAGGTTTTGTGCGGGAACGAGCAACTCGAACTTCGCGTGAACGATCACACAAACGGTTTTGAGTGGCCCAGACAAGTTGAACTGCCCGACCTCGCGGCGGAAACCGGCCGCGGGCTCTTCTTGATCCAGTCGGTCATGGATCGAGTGCAGTACTTTCGCGGAAGCGGCGAGAACTGCCTCGTTATGCAAAAAAAGCGCGACGGTCACGTCGCACCCCCAAACCAGCATTCGGAATTAGAAAGGCGACTGAGCGAAAGCGAAAAGATAATTCGCGATATGGCGGAGGAGCTAAGCTTTTGCTACGAGTCGCTTTCCGCAATTTTTCGATGCAGCGCCGAACTCGGCAAGAGCAATGACCTTGAGGACTTTGCGCGGCGCCTGCTGGGTGACCTGGCACAAATCACTTCAGCAGTGGTTCGTATTTCGCAAAGCGGCCCCTGGTGATCCGAAAATCGAAGTGTTCGTGTCATCGGACGGCAACGTGCTCCTCCCTTCTCTGCTCTTGCCCGAAGCATCCGACAAGTCGGTTGAAGTGGAGGCTGCATTGGCGCGCGAAGATGTTTGGTTCGATTACTTGAATCCCCTTAAGGAGTCGGATCCGCTCAGCAAGGTTCGTCCAGGTTCGGTCGGTCTGGTCCATCCGATCTATCTCGGAGAAACGCTGATCGGTACCTTAACGATTGCAAAGTCTTCCGGCTCGTTCACGGCTGTGCAGGCGAACGTCGTTCACACGTTTGCCGACTTTCTCGCTATTCAGATCGTCAATGCTCGTTTCACCGACGAATTAGTTCGCAACCGGCTGGTATCCCGGGAATTGGAAATCGCAAAAATGATTCAGCGTTCGCTCCTGCCAAAAACCATTCCTCGCGTTTCCGGCTATGGCCTTGCGGGATTTTGTGAAAGCGCGCACCAGGTCGGCGGAGATTTTTATGACGTCATTAAAATTAGCGACGATGCGCTCTTGCTTATTATTGCGGACGTCATGGGCAAGGGTATTCCGGCTGCCATGTTTGCCGCCATCCTTCGCAGCCTCCTGCGCGCCGTTCCTGAATGGATGAATCAGCCCGCGGCACTCCTGGCCCGCGTGAATCGGCTGCTTTTCGATGAACTCTCCGGCGTTGATATGTTTATTACGGCGCAACTTGTCTATGTCGATAGCCGGGCTCGACGAATCACCGCCGCCAGCGCGGGCCATTGCCCTGTTCTTCTCGCGCTCGATCTTGAGGGGAACGTCAAAACACTTTCGCCAGAAGGTCTTCCCCTTGGAATTCTCCCGGATACAACGTTTTCCAATCAGACTGAGATCCTTCCCAAAAACAGCAGAGTCTTGCTCTACACCGATGGTCTGACCGAGGCGCGCAACTCAGCAGGAGAATTTTTCGGACAAGATCGGTTGATTCGGTGGCTGAGAAAAAGCGCCTCGGTGCGGAAAAACGCGGAAGAGCTCAAGGAGGATTTAGCGGGAGAACTTGCCGGATTCCAATCCAGCTCAACTCTTAACGATGATCAAACATTTTTAATCATGGCTGAATAAATTTTATCCATAGGAGATACTGCACTAAGCCCTTTTTAAAGCCGGCCCACTTACGCTTACCTATGTATCTCCTTCCAAGAACCAAGGAGGTTATTTGAAACAAGTATTGCCATTATTCATCATGTTAGATGCATGCGGATGGGAGATCGTAAAAAACGATCCGTTCGCCAAAGCTTTCGCTCCACACCGCCACCGGTTGGCATCGGTCTTCGGTTACAGCTCTACCTGTGTCCCCAGCATTTTGTCTGGCCGATGGCCTGTCGAGCACCGAAATTGGTGCTACTTCGTTCATGATCCCAAGAACTCGCCGTTCCGCTCCTTGCGTCCATTGCGATGGCTGCCGTCCGCACTTACCAGTCGGCGCGTCATCCGCAGGATGCTGACGAAGTTCGTCAAGCGGCATCTGAACTTTCGGGGTTACTTCGACCTATATAATATTCCTTTCAAATATATAAGTCTTTACGACTTCACGGAGAAAAAAAGCCCATTGAAACCCGGCGGGATGAACCAGGGGCCAAACATCTTCGATTTTCTGACACGCCGGCATATTCCGTATTTCGTGAGCGATCCCGATATTACCGAACGGGAGAATCTGGAACTCCTAAAGGAAAAGCTTACGGAACAGACAATTGATTTCGCCTTTATGTATTGGCCTGGTCTCGATGGCCTGCTCCACCGGGTGGGCAATCAGTCACCGGAAATTCCGGTTAAATTGCGGGAATACGAACGCTGGATTCAGGAGTTACTCGACGTTGCAAAATACAACTATCGCGACATTCATCTCTACGTCTTTAGTGATCATGGAATGGCTAACTGTGACGAGTTTCTCGATCTCAGATCGAGGATCGAGGCGCTGCCCGTGAAGATGGAGAAGGATTACGCTGTTGTCTATGACTCGACCATGGCGCGGTTCTGGTTTCATAACGAAGATGCGCGTCGGAAAATCACCCAGGCGCTGCAAAACATCCCTCAGGGACGCATTCTTCCAGATGAAGAGTTGGATAGTATGCGCGCGCTCTTCGCGGACCGTTACTTCGGCGAATTGATTTTCCTGGTCAAAGAAGGAGTGTTGATTGTCCCGAGCCATATGGGGGAACGGCCAATCCGGGCGATGCACGGTTATCATCCCACGGATAAACACAGCTACGCCGCATTGTTCACAAATCAATCAGAACTGCCTGCACAGGTTTCCGCTATTCCCGAGATCTTCAGCGTAATGACCCTGGAAGCGGAGCACGCTTTCGCGCATAACGAAGCGTTCCCAGCTCCGAAAAGCGCGTGGAAGACTGCCGCCAACGCCATCTAGTATGCAAACACAAAATCTTTTTCAAAAAACACTGGCCTACCACTTGTTCCAGGAGTTTCAAACACTCTATCGGTTCAAGTATGTCTTGCCAAAGATCAATGAAATTACCTTGGACGGTCTCAGATTCGACGTTTCGGATCTTTCCACGAAAATCCGTAACCGCCTTTTAAGTGGAGCGTATGAAGCACACGAAAAAAAGATGTGCTTCGATTTTCTCACCCAGGGCGATTCTGTCGTCGAAATCGGCGCCGCTATTGGATTTATCGGCCTTCTTTGCCAAAAGAAACTTGGACTCAGGAATTACACCAGTTTCGAGGCGAACCCGCGGACCTTTCAGATTTTGAAGCGAAACTACGAACTAAACGGAGTGGAGCCGCGCGTTTGGAACATGGCCCTCGCCCATGCGGATGGCTTCGTTGACCTCGACGTGGGCACTGATTTTTGGGAGAATTCGATTTGTTATAACAACGATTCGCAGAACGGCGTCAAAACGGTGCGCGTTCCCGCCGGAACGCTCCAAACGCTGCTTCAGGTCGCTGGCCACAAGGTCAACGTGCTTATCATAGATATTGAAGGCGCCGAGCAGTTCATTGACTTAGGTCAGATCCCGGCCGAGATAAGTAAAATCATTATCGAGCTGCACCCAAAAGTCATAGGTCAGGAAACTGTCTATAACATAGTAGCAAGTTTTATCGGGTTAGGTTTTCGAGTGGCCCGCGAAGAAGAGGATACATTCATCTTTCTGAGAAAGTAACCGACCGAACCAACCCTTCAGCCTATGCTGACTGAAAGGACATTAGTTGAAGTCGATCGGACTGCGTTGTTGACGGCACACTACGCGTGCCAGCACGGCTCGTTTATCTCAGCGATAAACTCTCAGGAGCAGGGGCTGGTCGTGTCCTCAGAAGCCACGCGTGTTCCGATCTGGAATCATGCTGCCTGGACCGGCGGAGACTTCTCGAAACTAGAGACGTTTCTCACGACGGTCGGTCTCTCCCAATCGGCAGCGAATCGGCGCCCCGTGGTTTATCTCTGCGAACCGGCGGCGAACGAATTGGAGGTCCTTACACGACTCGGCTACGAGCGATTCGACGAAGAAGTATGGATGGCTCTTGGCAACGGACCTACCCAGAGAAAATCGACGCGCGCCGAAGAAGTCACGGCAGAAAATCTGGAGGCATTTATTGCGACCTTCTCTGCCTCGTTTTCCACAACAGAAGCTGGTTACGCGACCGTCCTTCGCCAGAGAGGATCAACTCCGAATAAGCGCGTTCGGCATTTCATCCTTCAAGCAGATGGAAAGCCCGTCTCGGCGGGCACCCTGATAGAGAACGGAGATTTCGCCGGCGTTTACAATATTGGTACTCCACCTCCCGAACGGAGGAAGGGCTACGGCGCGGAGCTTGTTCAGCACATGCTGGCGATCGCCGGTGAGCAAAAACGTGGGATTGTCTTCCTTCAGGTCGAACAGCATAGCGCTGCGCAACGTCTCTATGAGAAATTGGGATTCCGAACTGTTTTCGTCCGTGTCGGATTCCGACTCGCCAATTGGACGGATTCGAATCAGACCAAGCTCGGCACGGCTCTCGGATTTCGCCGCGCATACCAACCGGGACAGGATTATAATCGTGAGACGCGGACAATCTCCTCTGGCCTCGCCCGTAGGTTGTCGCAACTTCCTTCGTCGGAGCAAAGGGAACGGATCTGCATTGGCGCGTGGGCTTATCTGCTCCACCGCTATACTGGGGAGGTACTAACCTCTTTCGCGGTCTGCGATCTTTCTGGAAAGAAAAAACGCGTCACTGTTGAAATAGCTCCGGAGCAGACGGTGAAATCCTGGCTGAATCTCGTCCCGAGACGCGATCAGCCAACGGAACCCGAGATTTTCGAAACCTTGCTCTCTTTTCATAGCGGAAGCTCTCTAAATCACGTAGACACCCCGGGCATTGCACTAGCGGTCCACGTACTCGGCCATGAACAGATCGAGATTGTTTATCGCGCCGGTTTGTTTTCCAAAGACGCGGTTCGGCGAATGGGCGCTCATTTGACGACGATCCTTCAATCCATCGCTGAAAACCCGACAACGCTGGTTCGAGATATTGAAATCCTTTCAGCGGCGGAAAAGCAGCAGATCATTATTGACTGGAACCAATCCGATTTTACGCCTGCGGAACATCAGATTTGTCAAATGTTTGAAATGCAGGTGGAACGCTCTCCAGATCTACCGGCTCTTATTCTCGCGAGCATTGACGACGATGGAAGTCCGGAACGGATGACATATCGCCAGCTTAACCGAAAGGCGAATCGACTGGCACACGCTTTGCAGAACCTGGGCGTCGGACCTAAATCCTTCGTCGGCGTATTTCTGGATCGTTCTCTCGATATGGTCGTCGCTCTTTTGGCTATTTTAAAAGCCGGAGGAGCCTGTGTTCCGCTCGATCCGGCTTACCCGCGGGAACGGGTTGAGTTCATCCTTCAAGACAGTGGAACAACCGCCATTCTTACTCAGCGCAGCCTGGTTGGCTTGTTGCCAGAAACTCGCCATCCTTTCCTGCTCTGTCTGGATGAACCTATTAAATCTGGCCCGGATTGGGAAAGAAACCCGGCGCCTGCGGGAACTCCAGAAAGTCCCGCCTACCTGATCTACACGTCCGGTTCTACGGGAACTCCCAAGGGCGTTCTTATATCCAATCAGGCCATCGCCGATCATTGCATCGACTGCCGGAAAGTATATCGCCTTGGCGTCAGGGACCGTGTTTTGCACTTTTCATCGTTCACCTTCGACGCCTCGTTGGAGCAGATTCTTCCACCCCTGATCAGTGGCGCCTGTGTAGTCGTACGGGGAAATACCGTCTGGAACTCCCGTGAGTTTGCGCAGAAGCTTGCCGATTTTCAGTTGACCGTTGCGGATATTCCAACCGCCTATTGGCATCAACTGACAGAAGAGTGGGCACGAAACCCGGGAATTCTTCAGTCAAACGGATTGCGCTTGTTGATTATCGGTGGTGAGGCGTTCTCACCAGAAAAGCTGGCCCTCTGGCGTAACATCCCTTTGCGTAATGTGCGGCTCATTAATGCGTATGGCCCAACCGAGACGACGATTACCGCAGCTTCCTACGAGATTCCACCCGAAAGCGAAGAGGATCGTGATCGTGTCCTTATCGGCCGGCCTCGTGGCGGACGTAAGCTCTATGTGTTAGACACCGCGCGAAATCCCGTTCCGATCGGAGTTCCTGGAGAACTCTATATTGGCGGCCGTCAACTGGCCTCCGGCTATCATAATAGTCCCGAATTGACCTTGGCTCGCTTTGTTCCAAATCCGTTCAGCGACCAACCCGGCGCGCGTCTGTACAGAACCGGTGATCTCGTGCGCTACCTCGAGGATGGCAATCTCGAATTTCTGGGACGCCTGGATGACCAGATAAAGATTCGCGGATTTCGCGTCGAGCTTGGCGAAATTGAAAGCTGTCTTTCGCAGCATGAATCTGTTCGTGAAGCAATTGTTCTTGCCCGTCCCGATTCAACTGGTGAAAAAAGATTGGTCGCTTATATAACGCCGGCCACTTCTACCATTGACCGCAATGAGATCGTTTTATTCTTAAAGGCAAAGCTCCCGGATTATATGATTCCGAGGCATATCGTCCGGCTCGATAAACTGCCCCTCCTGCCCAGTGGGAAAATTGACCGTCGCGCTCTGCCGGAGCCTCGCGACGGACCCACCGCGCAAAACATTTGCGGGCCGCGAGATTCGACTGAACTCCAATTGCAGCTTCTGTTCGAGCGCGTCCTCAAGCGCGCTCCCATTGATGTGAGCGCCAGCTTTTTTGAGCTCGGCGGGGATTCGCTGCAAGCGCTCGAATTACTAGTGGAGATTCAAAAAACGACTGGGCGTCAGCTCCCGCTCGGGACTCTTTACCAGGCGTCCACCATCGAAGCGCTAGCCAATGAGATAAGAAGCCGCACTGGCAGCTCTCATTGGTCCAGTCTCGTGTCGTTGCAGAGTTTTGGAAGTCGGCCCCCTCTCTTTCTTCTACATACTACGCCTGGAGATATTTTGGGTTATGGCAACCTTGTCTATCGTCTTGGCTCCGACCAACCGTGCTATGGCTTCCAATCCCTCGGCCTCAAAGAACCTCGTCTGAGTCATACCTCGATCGAGGAAATGGCCCGTTATTATGTGGAACTCCTGCAACGCGACTTTCCCCAAGGTCCGTATTACCTCGGCGGTTGGTGTTACGGGGGGATTCTTGCGCTGGAGATGGCTCGTCTGCTTCTCGCTCGAGGTGAGAAGATCGCTTTGCTCGCGTTACTCGAAACGGTCGCCTTGCCGCCCGCACTCACCAACTATCGCTATTATCTCCATCGGTCCCGCTGTTTTCTTCGAATGTCTCCGCAACGTTGGCTCATTTATGCACGGGAGAAGGCAAAATATACGCGTGAATCGCGCTACGCCAATAAAATGCGCTTTCGCCAGGCTGATCCGTCGGCCAACTCTGGTGGAGAAATCCTGAACGCGCGCCTGGCAAAGTTGGAGCACATCTACAATACAAATCTCAAAGCGCTCGAGCACTACAGATCAACTTATTACGACGGTAAAGTCACATTGTTCAACGCTGCCGAAAAAGACCCGGCACTCATTCCTGACCCGCAGTACGGATGGGTCGGCCTCGCTAAAGAAATTCAAATCAGAGAAGTGCCGGGGAACCACGATACAATGCTTTTCGAGCCAAATGTTTCCGTACTTGCCGCGCAGTTGCAGGCCTGCCTCCGGGAAGCACAACAGAAACTCGACAAAAACCAAGCATGAGCCCAGACGAAATAAAACAACGCATCTATCGCAATTCCATCTCGAACTACGTCTTCCTCGTGCTTCGAATGGGCCTCGGCGTGGTGCTTTTCCGCCAAATGTTCAACTCCCTTACCGATGAGGAATTCGGCTTTTGGGGGACACTCTGGAGCGTGATCGGTTATGGCATCCTGCTGGATTTCGGTTTCGGCTTCACGGCTCAAAAACGCGTCGCCGAACTCTCTGCCCACAAGAAGTGGAACGAGCTAAGTCAGGTCTTAAGTACTATCTTCTTCTGTTACGCCGCTATCGCCGTCTTGGTTATAGTGATTGGCGTTACTCTTTCGCCTTACATTATCCAACTCTTTGCCATTAAAGACCCGGCTAACAAACCACTCTTCACTTCGGTCCTGAAGGTATTCTTCTGCGGAATGGGCCTCGCTTTTCCCATGGGTATGTTTCCCGAAATGCTCAAAGGCCAGCAACGGATCAGCCTCGCTAATTACATTTTGCTGGGTGGCTTTCTTGCCAGTTTTACCCTCGTGCTGACGGGCCTCCATTTGCATTGGGGGTTGCAAGCGATGCTGATTATTACACTAGGTTGCAGCACCTTGGCCGAACTCGCCTGTGGCTTGGTTGCTTTAAAGTCCATGCCCGAAGTTAGAATCCAGCTCTCTCTTTTTTCCCGGAGCATGGTCCAGAACACGATGCGCTTCTCTCTTTTCGCCTACGTGACCACCCTAACTACGGTCATTTTAACGCGCACAGATCAAATTGTTCTCGGCACAATGCTCGCCCTCTCGGCCGTAAAGATTTATCAAGCCGGCGCAAAGATCTCGGAAATGTTCAGCGGCTTCGCCCTTCAAATTCCCGAGACGCTCTCACCCGCCGCCGCCCATTTACACGCCAAGGGCGACAAGAGCTTTCTACGCGATCTTCTTGTAAATGGAACGCGATTCAGCGTGATGATCGCCACTCCGCTTTACATCCTTGCCGCCTTTTACATGGACCAACTTCTTTGGGTTCTCACCGGAAAAGCCGCGAATCCCCAAACCTTTTGGACCGGTGAGGTGCTCTTGCTTTGGGGTTACACCACCATTCTGACTCAAAGTGTTTCGAAACGAATCTTCATGATGACGGGACACGAGCGTCGCCTCATGTGGCTCGGTTTAGGTGAAGCTCTCCTCAATTTGGGCCTCAGCGTCGCTCTCTTGCACTATTTCCAGAATGTTGTTTGTGTCGCTATTGGTTCTCTTGTCGCTACCTTCCTCTTTGGATGGTTTTCCATCTGGCCGTGGGCCGCGCGCGAAGCGAACCTCAGCGGCTGGAGTCTGGCTCGCACCGTTCTCTTTCCGACTTGGCTGGCTTGCGTGCCTATCGTGGCATTGATTCTTCTCGGCCGTCATATGACGACGCCTGATTTCCAAAGGAGTATCTACGCTCTCCTGACCGAAGGCGTTCTTGTTTCCGCTATCGCCGCCCTCTGTCTTTGGCGCATCGCGCTTAGACCCGGAGAACGCGAGAAATTTGGTGCCGCCCTGCTTAAAGTTTTTAGCAAAGGAACCCCGGCATGACCGACGACCCGTTTGTTAGCATCATTCTCCGTTCCTTTAACGAAGGGTGGGCTCTCCGCGAGACCCTCCCCGCCTTGCAATCGCAGGAATATAGAAACTGGGAGCTGATCGTTATTGATTCCGGTTCAACCGATGGTTCGCAGGATCTGATCCGCGCTGCCCGGCCCGCTCACTTCATTCAAATTCAACCGCATGAATACAACCCACCGCGCGTGATGAACCACGGCATGAGGCTCGCGCGCTCGGAATTCGGCATTTTTCTGAATTCCGATGCGACTCCGCAAGGCCCTCAATGGCTCCGTCCCCTGGTTCAGGCGCTTCAAGATCGCAACGTCGCCGCCGTTTTTGGGCGTCAGATTCCTCGGCCCGACTGCCAGGCGGTCTATGCTTGCGATTATGACCGCTGCTTCGGACCGAACCGTGAGTCGGCCAATTGGGACCACTTCTTCAGCATGGTCAGCAGCGGCATTCGCAAGGACATCTGGACCAAACGCGGTTTCCTGGAAAAACTCCAATACGCCGAGGATGACGAATACACCCGTTGGGCCCGCGAGAAAGGCTATAAGGTCCTTTACTGCCCCGATTCTGTCGTTATGCACTCCCATAACTACACTCCAGATCAGGCCCGCAAGCGAAGCTTCGGTGATGCCAAAGCGCTTGCCGCTTCTTGGGAAGGCAGCCCGCGCGAATTCAATTTCCTCCGCACCCGCCTCTTTGGATGGGTCAGCGACCTTCGTCACGATCTCCGCTTTTGTCTCCGCGAGCGCCGCTTTTCGGAATTGCCCCACGCCGCCCGTATTCGTTGGGAACAACGGCGCGGCAAGCTCGATGGTTTTCGCGAAGGCTGGACTGTTTACCGCCAGCCAAAGAATCCCGAAAATGAAAATTCTCGCTCTAACCAATCTCTATCCACCGCACTACCTGGGGGGGTATGAGCTGATCTGTTGGATGGTCCTCAATGAGCTGCGGGCGCGCGGCCACGAGGTGCATATTCTCACGTCGGATCACTACGTCCCCGGCAAACCCGAAGCTCCCGAGCAGCACGTCGAACGCACTTTGCGCATTCACGGGTTTTATGGACATCCGTGGCTTGGCCTCGCCCGCCTTCGCCGCCTCGAACAGCACAACAACAACACTCTTCGCGCCGTCATTCAGAAGCATCGCCCGGATCTCGTCTATGTTTGGAATATGGGTGGCCTTTCAAAATCGATGGTCCTTACCCTGCAGAAGCTCGGGATACCAACCGTATTCTATCTTTCCGATCATTGGATCGCCCGC
>Ga0170475_118499753_pt1 | contig 13560 bp, 14 predicted proteins | sample Soicark_Litter_5_FD_111474 | JGI IMG/M metagenome (GOLD analysis project Ga0170475, IMG submission 111474) | Avena fatua rhizosphere microbial communities from Hopland, California, USA. Combined Assembly of 48 SPs | reverse complement strand
CTTCTATGGGAACGCTCGAGGTTGGGAAGGGCGTTCATCACGGCGAGCTCGTCATTCATCGGCCGACCAGACATCACCGGCCTGCCGTGCTGCCTGTGGTGCTGGAAATGCTTGGCCCAACTTGTGCAAGTGCGTCAGAGCGGCCGCGGTCACCGTACCCGCCGTGATTGAAAGCAATGGGAGGAATCAATGCCAAGGGCTTCGGCAGCAACTTTGCTGACGGCGGCGACGCTTCTGTCGTCACCATTCATGTTCGGCACCGCCTATGCACAAAGCGGCGATCTGGTGCAGATGCAGTCGAACCCGGCGAATGTGGTGATGCCAACGATCACCTACGACAACCAGCGCTATTCCAAACTCAACAAGATCAACACGCACAACGTCGGTAAGCTGCAGGTCGCTTGGACGTTTTCCACCGGTGTGCTGCGCGGGCATGAAGGTGCACCGCTTGTGATCGGTAACGTTATGTACGTCCACGCGCCGTTCCCCAATACGGTGTTCGCGCTGGACATCAACCATGATGGCAAGATCCTGTGGAAATATGAACCGAAGCAGGATCCGAACGTCATTCCGGTGATGTGCTGCGACACGGTCAACCGTGGCCTCGCCTATGCGGATGGCAAGCTATTCCTGCACCAGGCCGATACTTCGCTGGTGGCACTCGATGCGAAGACCGGCAAGGTCGCGTGGTCGGTGAAGACCGGCGATCCCGGCAAAGGCGAGACCGGCACCAGCGCACCGATGGTTGTCAAGGATAAGGTCTATGTCGGCGTCTCCGGTGGCGAATTCGGCGTACGTGGCTGGGTCACTGCCTACGCGGTCAATGACGGCAAGCAGCTGTGGCGAGCCTACTCCGAGGGCCCTGACAGCGACTTGCTGGTCGATCCGCAGAAGACCATGGAGTTGGGCAAGCCGATCGGGGCGGATTCGAGCCTGAAGAGCTGGCAGGGCGATCAGTGGAAGATCGGGGGCGGCGATACCTGGGGATGGTATTCGTACGACCCCAAACTGAACCTGATCTATTACGGGACCGGTAATCCCTCCACCTGGAATCCCAAACAGCGGCCCGGCGACAACAAGTGGTCAATGGCAATCTTTGCCCGCGACGCTGATACCGGCATGGCCAAGTGGGTCTATCAGATGACCCCGCACGATCAGTGGGATTATGACGGCGTCAATGAGATGATCCTGGCGGATCTGGAGATCGGCGGCCACACGGTTCCGACCTGGTTCACTTCGACCGCAACGGGATTGGGTACACCCTGAACCGTGCAACTGGCGAACTGCTGGTGGCCCAGAAATACGATCCCGCCGTGAACTGGACGACCGGCGTGGATATGAACAAGAACAGCCAGAACTACGGCCGGCCAAATGTCGTCGCGAAATATGCGCCGGGAGAGCAAGGCGAAGACGTGAACTCGCAGGGTATCTGTCCGGCAGCGCTAGGCAGCAAGGACGAACAGCCGGCGGCCTACTCGCCGGAGACCAAGCTATTCTACGTGCCGACCAATCACGTCTGCATGGATTACGAGCCGTTCCGCGTGTCCTACACTGCGGGCCAGCCGTATGTCGGCGCGACGCTGTCGATGTACCCGCCGCCCGGGCAGACCAATATGGGCAACTTCATTGCCTGGGATGCGACCAAGGGGAAGATCGTCTGGTCCAATCCAGAACAGTTCTCGGTGTGGTCTGGCGCACTCGCGACCGCAGGCGGCGTTGTGTTCTATGGAACACTCGAAGGCTACCTGAAGGCGGTCGATGCCAAGACGGGAAAGGAGCTGTACAAGTTCAAGACGCCGTCCGGCATTATCGGCAACGTGATTACTTACGAGCACGGTGGAAAGCAGTACGTCGCCGTACTATCGGGGGTCGGCGGATGGGCCGGCATTGGCCTTGCGGCAGGCTTGACCGATCCCCATGCGGGTCTTGGCGCGGTCGGCGGCTATGCAGCGCTGAACAACTACACCGCGCTCGGCGGCACGCTGACTGTGTTCACGCTCCCCTCGAGCTGATCGCCGCATCTGTATTGACTGGTTCCTCCTTTGGGGGGCCGGTCAAGCGGCATTCAGATTGCGTTGATCCTGTTCAACCCAACTCGACTGAGCCATGGCCGGCCATCGTGCGGGCCATGCTTCGTGCTAAGGCCACAGACTGGAGTTGCCAGGGAGGACTGACATCTTGCGAGATATCGTGTTTGCCGCCACAGCGGCTGTGGTGATTATCGCCTCCCCTGGTGCGTACGCTGTCACCGACGGGTCGGGTGATCCAACCGCCGTAACGTCCGATGACGGCAAATGGGGCGACAAGGACGGAACGCCCACCTTCAAGGTCGAACCGGACGGGACCGTAGACTGGTATACCTATGTCGGGTTCAACCGTTACTCATCGGAATGCCTGCGGTGCCACGGTCCCGACGGGATGGGTTCGACCTATGCCCCGGCGCTCATGGAATCGATAAAGCGCATCAGTTACCCGGATTTCTATGCGGTCGTCGCAGGTGGCAAGCAAAGTGTGTCGGCTTCGCAGGGGCTGGTTATGCCGGCCAATGGCGAGAATAAGAACGTCATGTGCTACGTTGATGCGATCTATGTCTATCTGCGTGCGCGCGCCGATGATGCGATTGGTCGAGGACGTCCCGGAAAGCACGCAGCCAAGCCAGGAGCCTATACCAAGGCAGAGGATGAGTGCATGGGCTGACCCAAGGTAGAGCCATGCGTATTGTCGCTGCCACCTTTGCCATCTTTCTCCTGACGTTTGGTCTGGCACAGGCACAGACATCGGGCCTCGGCTCTTCAGCCGAGCTGGTGGACCCGAAGACGTTCAGGGTCTGCGCTGACCCACGCAACATGCCCTTCTCCGACGAGGTCAGGGAGGGGTTTGAGAACAAGCTGGCAGAGCTGTTCGCCAACAAGCTGGGTCAGTCGACCAGCTATACTTACTATCCTCAGGTCATCGGGTTAGTCCGCAATACGCTGAATGCCTTGCGTTGCGACGTCATCATGGGTGTGGCCGTTGGGGATGATCTCGTGCAAACCACCAACCCCTATTATCGCACCACCTACGCCCTGGTGTTCCGGCCCGACAGCGGCCTCGAATCAGTCCAAACCCTGGAAGACCCGCGGTTGAAAGGCAAGCATATCGGTGTTGTGGCCGGCACGCCGCCGGCCACGGTACTGGTAGCGCAGGGCCTGATGACCCTGGCCAGGCCCTATGCGCTGACTGTCGATACACGTGTCGATTCACCCACGCGCACCATGATGCATGACATCGCGACCGGCGAGATCGACGCGGGCGTGCTGTGGGGTCCCATCGCCGGCTACTATGCTCAACACGAGACACCGCACCTGCTGGTGACGCCCTTGTTGAAAGAGCAGGAACGAATGGACTTCCGAATTGCTATGGGTGTGCGCCGCAGCGACCAGGACTGGAAGCGCCGGCTGAACCGCCTCATCCTGGATAATCAGCCGGAAATTGATCACATCTTGGAAGAGTACGGCGTTCCTCTGCTGGATGAGCATGGCCGCCTGAAAACACCATGAGGCAGATGGCGCGTCGCTGCACGGCAGCGTTCTGCGCCCTTGCCGTGATTGGCGCCGCACCTGCTGGCGCCCCGCCTCCGGAACCCTCAGGGTATCGCATGGACGACTATCGCGCACCAACACCGGCGACTTTGCACGGTGCGACTGTTCTCTCCACGGCAGAAGCGCTGGCACACTGGCAGCAGCAGGACGCAGTGTTCATCGATGTTCTGCCGCAGGTCCCGCGCCCCACCGGGTTGCCCGCCTCGACGATTTGGCGAGAGAAGCCACGTGAAGACCTACCAGGCAGTATCTGGCTGCCCGACACCGGCTATGGCGAACTGGCCCCGGTAACGAAGGATTATTTCGAGCGTGGACTCGCCTCGGCCAGTAGCGGCAATCGCGACCGCATGCTGGTATTCTATTGTCTCGCCAACTGCTGGATGTCCTGGAACGCGGCAAAACGTGCCATCGCACTGGGCTACACACACGTTGCGTGGTATCCGGATGGCACCGACGGTTGGGCTGCAGATCATCTGCCGCTTGAGTTGCGTACCCCCCTGCCCCGTCCGCAAGCAAGCGAATGAAGCATGAATTTCATTCCAGTGCTTCTTGAGTGGCGCGTGCGATCGCAAAAAGTCTCTGCTCTATCTTGCTCGGGACCTCGCACGCGTAAGTCAGGGATTGCCGGCGATCCTGAAACACCTGCGCTTCCCAGGTCACCCGTTGCACCAGTTGGTTCACCTCACCCGCATCGGACGCGGGATCGGCCTGCATGACGCGCAGCCGCTCGGTGTCCTCCCGCAACGCGGCGGCAAGCTCCTTCTGGCGTGCGCCAAACCGATCCAGCCCGTCGATGACGCTGTCGCGTTCCGAATCGAGCAAATCGAACACGGCGGAGAACGCCAGGAGCAACTTCGGCATTTTTTTTGTCGCCTGCCTGCGCGGCAAATGCCTGGATCTTGGCCCGCACCTGATCGAGCGGCACGCGTCGCTGCGCCATGTCCTGGACCAGATCCGACAGCTGAGGATCTTGCCGCCAATCGCCGTGCGGTCCATCCAGCGCGGGTCCCGACCAGACTGCAGCCAACGACAGATGCGCTACCTTGATCTGTTGGCATGGCCAATCCGGATCCCGAGGTCCGGGTGCGGCAGCCGTCAGCAGCGCACATGCCGCGAGCAGAGCCTGGCGGCTCATCCACCGCCTCCTCCGCGACGCGCGATCACGCCGCGCGCCGGGTCATAGGCGATGATTGCACCGGTCGTAAATACAGCCGTCATGACAGCAACCACGGTCAGCGCGGGCCAGTCGATCTGCTTGTACAGGGCAAAGCGGATCAGTTAGACGGCGTAGGTGAACGGGTTCAGCCAGCAGATGGTGTAAACGAGCGGGCTGGACTGCTGCACGAGCCACAGCGGATACAACGCAGACGATGCAAAGAACATTGGGAAGATCACGAAGTTCATCACGCCGGCAAAATTCTCGAGCTGCCTGATGGCCGACGACAGCAGCATCCCCAGCGCGCCAAGCATCATGCCAGACAACGCCAGTGCAGGGAGCACCGACACATAGCCCCAGACGGGTGCCTCGACCCCCCACAACCAGGCGATGAACAGATACGCATAGACCTGCACGATCGACACGACCGTGCTGGCCAGCAGCTTGCTGGTCAGCAGGTACCAGCGGGGGAACGGGCTGACCAACAGCATGCGCATGTTGCCCATCTCGCGGTCGTACACCATGGAAAGCGACGACTGCATGCCGTTGAACAGCTGGATCATCGCCATCAGTCCCGGCGTAACGTATACCTCATACAGAACGTAGGTCTCATATGGTGGGATGATCGAGACGCCAAGGATCTGACGAAAGCCCGCGGCGAAGATGAACAGCCACACCAATGGCCGGACCAGCGCCGAGATAAACCGTTCGCGTTGATGCACGAAGCGGAGTGCTTCGCGCCACGCGATCCCACGGAGGCAGATCAGATATTGCAGCGGTCCAAAGCCGTCACGCTCGATGATTTGGGTGGCGCTCATTCCGGCCCCTCGGACATCGTGCCGGTCAGGGCAATGAAGGCGTTGCGCATATCCGTGGCTCCGACCGACGCCACGACCTCGGAGACATCGCCGGCGGCAAGAACCTTCCCGCGATGCAGCACCACGACAGCATCCCTATCGGCCACTTCGTCCAGCAGGTGGGTGGCCCACAGCACGGCAACGCCACGGTCCTGCACCAGCGAGCGCACGTGGCGCAGGATGGCAGAGCGCGAGGCAACATCGAGGCCAACGGTTGGCTCATCCAGCACCAGTACACGTGGCCGATGCAACAAAGCGCGGGCGATCTCCACCCGCCGCATCTGGCCACCCGACAGGTTGCGCACCGCGTCACGCGCGCGGTCCGCAAGCCCGATTTCGTCCAGGGCAGCGCGGCCACGCTGCCGCGCCTCGCGGCTGCCGATGCCGTGCAGCGCCGCGTGGTAGAGCAGATTCTCCATTACCGAGATATCGAGATCGAGGGTGCGCGCCTGGAACACGACGCCGAGCATCCGTAAAGCCTGGCCGGGCTCGCGCGATACGGGATGACCGAGCACCCGGATCGAGCCATGCCTCGTGTCGTAGAGCCTTGTGATCAGTGAAAACAAAGTGGTCTTGCCGGCACCATTCAGGCCGAGCAAGGCCGTAAAGCGCGACTGCGGCACGCGCAGGCTGACATCGCGCAGCGCCTGGCGAGAACCGTATGCGTGGCTGACGTTGTTTACGGTGAGTGCGTCGGTGGCGGGTACCGCATCAAGCGCACCATGCACCGAACGATCGGCCGAGACACTCACTTTGGCGACACGACCACGCCCCAGGGCAGTCGGCCGACCTGGATTGATTTCACCACGTCAAGCCTTGCAACATCGATCACCGATATGTCGTTGGAAAGTCCGTTGGTGGTCAACAGGTACTTCTGATCCGGTGTGAAGGCCATCTGCCAAACCCGCTGGCCGACCAGCAGCAGCTTTTTGACCTTATAGGATTTCGTATCGATGACGGCGATGCGGTTCGCCGGTCCCAACGCCACGAATGCCGTTGCGTCATCGGGTGTGAAGCGGATGCCGACCGGCTGGATTGCCTCCCCGCGCAGTCCCTGCACCGTGAAGGCGATCTTGTGTGTCACCAGGTGTTTTACTGGATCGATGACGCTGACAGTGCCGCCGAGCTCCGATGACACCCAGACCTCGGATCCGTCGTGCTTGAACATGGCGACACGCGGTCGCGCATCGACCAGCACGGCAGCCGCCAACTTGCGCGTCTGGTAGTCCAGGAAGTGCGCCATATTTGTGGTTTCGGATGTATTCACAATGGTCTGACCATCGGGGCTGACTGCCATTCCCTCCGGCTCGACACCGGTTGGTATCTGCGCCAGCACCTTGCGAGTGAGAACATCGATCACCGTGATCATGTTGTCGTCTTCGTTCGAGACGTAGAGCGGATTGCCCGACACGTGCAGAGCGAAGGTTTCCGGATCCGGACCCGACGGCAGTTCGCCAACGATGCGCAGCGTCGCTGCATCGATGATCTGGATCGTGTCATCGTCGCTCGCGCAAACGAGGATCTGGCTGCCGTCCTTGGTCATCGTGATGCCACGCGGCCGCTGCCCGACTGGCAAGGTCTGCACCGTCTTCATCTGATCGAGATCGACCACGCTGATGGTGTTGTCGCGCTCGTTCGTTACATACGCCATGTAGGCAGATGCGGGAGCCGGGACGGCAGCCAGAAATAGCCAGAATGCTGCCGATTTCATTGCAGCTTGCACTTTGTCTCCGGACGATCGAAGCCGAGTGTATCGAGCTCCGTCACTTGGTGCAGAAAACCCGGCTGTGGCGAGATCGACACGACCGTGCGGCCGTCCGACAGCAGAATTGGCTGGCGAAGCTGCCAATTCCAGTTGCGCAAGGAAAGCTTTTGTCCCTTGTAGGCGGCAACACCGAAGTCGGCACCCTTGATAACCTGCATGATCTTGGCGGGATCAGCCGACGCGGCGCGGCTCGCCGCTTCGCCGATCATACGACACGCGGTCCACGCCTGCATGTCGAGCGGTGTCATGCGACGGTGCGCCATGCGGACAAAACGATCTTGCAGCTGCGTTCCTCCCCATGATTCGCTGGCTGGATCCCAGCTGACCGGTCGCAACCCCGCCGACCCCACAACCGGCCGCGCATCCCAAGTACGATATGGGAGATAACCGGCAAACACCTCGTTCGCATCGGCTGTCACCAGCACGTCGTAGTCCGGCAATCCCTGAGTAAAGACCGGGATCTGCTGCTGCGTTTGCACTACGCCGGAGTCGGTCTGGCGTGCACCGCCGGAATCCTTAAACTCGCGCTCTTGGACGATGCGGGCGCCAAAGCGCTTCGCCGCCCGGCGGTAAGCGTCCGCAAGCAGCACATCCTCGGGATGTGAGCCATATACCAGGACCCAACGCGACCACTTCTTCCAGATCAGGTACTGCGCCAGGCCATCTGCCAGCATGGCGCATGACGGCGCCACATGAATCACATTGCTGCGACAATCCTCCTGGCGCAAACCATCATCAGACGCGGCGATGTTGAACAGCACAATCTGGTCTGGTCGTCCCACGTCGGCCAATTTCAACAATCGGTCAGCCGGCAGATCCGACAGAGCAAGTTTGATACCCTGCTCTGACAGCGAGCCGAGCGCGGTCGCCGGAGCGTCATCGGCGCGAACGGGCGTGTCGACCAATTCGAACGCCTGGTTCATGAACCGGCCCGTCGTATCGTTGTCGCTCATGGCGAGCCTGGCGCCGGCAAGCCCATTGTCTGGCGCTGGCTTGTCCAGCAACGAGATCGTCTGACGCATTTCCAGCCAGCGCAGATAACCGACCCGGATGACGGCTGGATCGGCCCGTGCGTGTCGCATGGCTCCGCCGAGCACGGCACCAACGGCAGTCGTAAACAACGCGCGCCGACCGAGCGGGGCATGTTGCATCAGCGCCGGACGTTCCATCAGGCCCAGGATGCAACACCAACCACACCTGTTCTTCAAGCAGCGCAGCCCGCCTGAGGCATTGAATTCTGTCCTATGGGATGAAATTCTGGCAATCTGTTACGATGGCGTAGAACAATGAACCTGATCGATCTCATTTTGCTGGCCTGCACGGTGGCAGCCCCAGGAGCGTGCCGCGAATATCATCTCCTGATTCAGTCAACTGGTTCGCCGCGCACCTGCACAATGCAGGCTCAGCCGGTCCTTGCCCAATGGGTAGCCGAACATCCAACATGGCGTATCGCGCGATGGCATTGCGCCTGGCCCAGTCAGGAAGATGAGAGCCTCTGAGCGCACGTTGACTAGGCTGGTCGGTGTCTGCACCTTCCGCCGGGCAACGAGGAGGAAGATCGAGTGTTTCGAATCGGGATCGTCGCGGTGCCCCTACTGCTCGTCATGGCGGCCTCGGCAGCGGCACAGGACGCCGCAGCCGGCGAGAAGGACTTCGTTGTATGTCGTGCCTGCCATCAAGTCGGCCCCGGTGCGAAGAGCGCGGTTGGTCCGGTACTCAACGGTGTGGTCGGGCGAAGGCGGGAACCTATCCAGGGTACACGTACTCCGAGGCGAACCGCGACTCCGGCTTGGTATGGACGCCTGAAGAACTCGACAAGTATCTGACGTCGCCACAAACGGTCGTGCCGCACACGAAAATGATCTATCCCGGCCTGAAGGACGAGAAAAAGCGAAAGAACGTGATTGCTTATCTCGAGCAGTTCGGGCCGGACGGTGAGAAGAAGCACTAGTCGTCCTCACGAGGGAGGGATGCAATGAAGGTTCGTGCCGCCGTCGCCCGCGAGGCGGGCAAGCCGCTCAGCCTGGAGACTGTGGACCTGGACGGTCCGCGCGCCGGGGAGGTGCTGGTCGAGATCAAGGCGACCGGTATTTGCCATACCGACGAATACACTCTTTCCGGCGCCGATCCCGAAGGGATCTTTCCCGCCATTCTCGGGCACGAAGGCGCCGGCATCGTCGCTGATGTCGGTCCGGGCGTGACTTCGGTGAAAAAGGGCGATCACGTCATCCCGCTCTATACGCCGGAGTGCCGACAATGCGAGTATTGCCTGAGCCGGAAGACCAATCTCTGTGTCGCCATTCGCGCGACGCAGGGTAAAGGTGTCATGCCTGATGGCACCAGCCGGTTCTCCGCCAACGGCTCGCCAGTCATGCACTACATGGGCACATCGACATTCGCAAACTTCACCGTGCTGCCGGAGATCGCATTGGCGAAGATCCGCGAGGACGCGCCGTTCGAGAAGGTCTGCTACATCGGCTGCGGGGTCACGACCGGGATCGGCGCGGTGATCAACACTGCCAAGGTCGAACCAGGCGCGCATTGCGTGGTATTCGGCCTCGGCGGGATCGGGCTGAACGTGATCCAGGGTCTGCGATTGGCTGGTGCCGAGCAGATCGTTGGTGTGGACCTCAATCCGAAACGGAAGGAGATCGCAGAAAAGTTCGGCATGACACATTTCGTCAATCCGAGCGATGTGCAGGGTGACCTGGTGCCTTATCTGGTAGACTTAACAAAGGGCGGGGCGGACTACAGCTTCGAGTGCATTGGCAACGTGAAGGTCATGCGTCAGGCGCTGGAATGCGCCCATCGCGGCTGGGGACAATCGATCATCATCGGGGTTGCTGGCGCAGGCCAGGAGATAAGCACACGGCCATTTCAGCTGGTGACCGGCCGCGTCTGGAAAGGTACTGCCTTCGGTGGTGCGAGAGGCAGGACCGATGTGCCGCGCATCGTTGATTGGTATATGGACGGCCGCATCAACATCGACGACCTGATCACGCACGTGCTGCCTTTCGACCGCATCAACGATGGCTTCGAGCTCATGCGGCAGGGCGAAAGCATCCGTAGCGTGGCAGCCTTCTGATCCCTTCGCCCCGTGCAGCGCTGCCGGTCAGGCCGGCAGCGCACCGGACGCCGATTTCTACTTGGCATGAAGATTCCCGCGACACGCACTGCAGATTCTGCGGGTGAATCACGTCACCATCACCGTATAACCGACAATGGCGCTGAAATTCTTCCGCATGTTGTTATAGCGTGGCTCTCGCGACTGCACCCGGCCCGCCTCGTCGGTTGCCCGCGACATCAGCGTGTATTTGCCCTTGTGGTGCACGTCCCAACGATACGACCAGCGTACCCACATGAAGCGCTCGCGCGGCGGTTCGATGTGTGCGCCATGCCAAGTTTCCCCTCCATCCACGCTTAGTTCCACCTGGGCTATAGCGCCAGCGCCGCTCCAAGCATATCCGCGGATCATATGGGTGCCTGGAGCCATCGTTTCTGTGTCATCATTGGGCTGGGTGATGATGGATTTCACACCGATGGTCTTGATTAGTTCTTTGTCAGGATCGTCAGCTGAGGTTCCGTAGTAGTAGAATTCATAGTGGTACCAGCAGAGCGGTTCCTGCTGCATGATCTCCAGCTTGTTGAGCCACTTCACGGACCAGTTGCCGGACCAGCCAGGCACCAGCAGACGTACCGGGGCGCCATGGAGATGCTCCAGCAATTGACCGTTCTGCGCCCAGGCAAGAATGGTGTCGGGGTGAAGCGCCTTTTCCATTGGCAGACCCTTGTCGTAGTAAAAGGGTTCGGTGCCCTCTGCGGCCGTGGCAGGAACCCCGAGGTCGTTGCCCTCGGCCCGCACGTAGAGCGATTTAGCAGTGAGGCCGGCCTCGTACAGCACGGCGGCCAGAGGCACGCCGGTCCACTCGCTGGCGCTGAGTATCATCCCCTCCTGAGTACGAGAAGGTTTCGGCCCCTCACCTCTAAAGTACTGGAAGTATGTAGCATCGCTGCCGGAGCATTCCATGACGGTGCGGACGCTCCGACCCGGGAAGCAACGCAGCTGCTCGAAGCTGAGGGTCAGGGGCGTCTTGACCTCACCAGTAATGTCCAGCTTCCAGTCGTCGGCCCGCACGACCGGAGGTACTGCAAAATGTTGGACGGTATAGTGCAGGTCGGTGGGCGTTATCAGCCCTTCAAGGTCCATAACCGGCGTCCTGATGCGCACCGTACGGCCCTCATCGTCCGTCAGGGTGACGGGTTTGATGTCTTTGGTGGGCCAGCCGTGCCAATGCCCGGTGTTTTCAGTGTTGGCCGGGTCCGAACTCACTACTTGGTCCATACGCAGGAGATCAGGAACTGCACCCTCTTGTTTCGTCGTAGCCATCTGCTCCCTCATGCGTCGTTGTGTTTGCTGCCGCTTATCAGAGCCGGATTGCCGAATCACATTCGTGTCCCGGCAACAGATCGTTCAGGACTTGCTGACGTTCCAGAACACGGGCAGCGCCCCTTTCAGGATCCCCGTCAGGTTGCTGCGATACGCTGACGGAGGCAGGTACTGGCCGAGCGGCACGAACGGCACCGTTTCAAACGCACGCTCTTGGATCTCTGCGTCCAGCTTCTTGCGTTCGGCATCCTCGGTAGCGTCCATCCAGGCGTTGCGAAACGCCTCCATCTTTTCGTCATTCGGCCAACCGAACCAGGCATCCTTGCCGTTGCCGCGGAGGTTCGTTGCGAAAACCGGATCGCGGTATTCGGCTGCCGGCGCGCCGTACGGGAACAGCGACCAGCCACCTTTGTCCAACGGCTCTTTGCTGGTGCGGCGTTGCACCACCGTTCCCCAGTCCAAAGACTGCTCGTCCAGGTTGATCCCGACGCGCCGGAGCGATGCGGCGACCACACTGCTCATGGCGTCATAGAAGGTCTGATCTGTCGGATGCATCAGCACGACGCGCTCGCCGCCATAGCCTGCCTGCTTCAGCATTGTCTTGACCGCATCCGCATCCGGGCGCCTGCGCACCGCATCCATGCCGCCATCGTTCGCCGACGGGGTGCCGGGCAGGAAGTAACCGACTGGCGCGCGGTACAGGCTCTTCTCCTCCCCCATCACCGCCGTCATCACCTCGACCTGATCGATCGCGGCGAGGATCGCGCGACGCACGCCTTCATTGGCGGTTGGGCTGTGCAGGCAGTTCGGGCGCAGCCCGCCGAATGTGCCGTAGATGTCGATCGGCCCGACAGTCACCCCCGAGGCCTTGCGCAGCATCGGCAACAGGTCCGGCACAGGGGAGTCCAACCAGTCGACCTCACCGGCTGTCAGCGCGTTGGCTGCAGTGGCGGCATCGGGAATGATACGCCACTCGACGCGATCAACCAGCGCACGATAGCCGCCTGCGGCGAAGCTGGCCGGCTCCGGCCGTGGGTTGTAGCGCTCGTTTTTGGCGAACACCGCCAGGTTGCCAGCAACGTATTCGTTGGCGACCCAGCGAAACGGGCCGCTGCCGATGACTTCGGGGATCTGCTTGAACGGATCAGTCTGTGCCAGCCGCTCCGGCATGATCACCGGCGTCGGCTGGGTTTTTGCCAGCGCATAGGGCAGCGAAGCAAATGGCTTACGCAGCCGGAAAACGATCGTTCTGTCGTCAGGCGCTTCCAAAGCGTCCAGCCGGGCCGCAATCGTCTGGCCGATCGCGTCGCGCTTCATCCAGCGTTGCAACGAGGCCACGCAGTCGCGGGCCAAAACCTTTTCGCCATCATGAAAGGTCAGCCCATCTCGCAGGCGCATCGTCCAGCGCAGCCCGTTGTTCTCAACCTGATGTCCCTCGACCATCTGCGGCTGCGGATCCAGCTGCTCGTTGCGCCCATAAAGCGTCTCAAACACCATCGCGGCGTAGTTGCGAGTGACCAGCGCTGTGGTCCAGACCGGATCGAGGCTGGTAAGATTCGCCTGGGGCACATGGATCAGCGTCTTCGCCTTGGCGCCAACGGCAGGTTGGGCAAGCGACGTGGCACTGAACGCGGCGGTAGCCGCTCCTGCAAGGAAGCTGCGGCGTTTCATTCTGGACGTCCTCCAAGGCATGAGCCATCGATCGAACTGCTGTTCCAGCAGACCATCCCTGCCTAGGTCAAACCCGACGCTCACCGACTGACCCTGCCCTGCTTGATAACGATGTGCGGTGGCGTGGCGCTGCGCTGAAGGCG
>Ga0170475_103689828_pt1 | contig 13560 bp, 22 predicted proteins | sample Soicark_Litter_5_FD_111474 | JGI IMG/M metagenome (GOLD analysis project Ga0170475, IMG submission 111474) | Avena fatua rhizosphere microbial communities from Hopland, California, USA. Combined Assembly of 48 SPs | reverse complement strand
GTTTTTGATTAGAATAAGCGAAGTCTTAGCGCTTTGTGTACTGGGGAGCCTTGCGAGCCCGCTTGAGCCCAGGCTTCTTGCGCTCCTTGATGCGAGCGTCGCGAGCCAGCAGCCCCGCTTTCTTCAGCACGGGACGATAGGTGTCGTCGGCCTGCACCAGGGCCCGAGCCAGGCCGTGGCGCACGGCGCCCGCCTGCCCTGTTGTGCCGCCGCCGATCACTTTGATCGTGACGTTGAACTTGTTAGCCGTATCGGTGAGCTGCAACGGAATGTGGATCATCTGGGCGTACAAAGCCCGGCCCCCGAAGTAGTCCTCGGGGCTCTTGCTGTTGATGACCATCTGCCCGTTGCCGGGGTACAGCCGCACCCGCGCAACCGCAGCTTTGCGGCGTCCGGTGCCGTAATAGTATGCGGGCCTGTCCGATGTTTTCGTATCCATACTTCTCCCTTATTTCTCGACTGCCGGTTCCAATACCGGTTCCAATACCGGTTCCAATCGCTGGTGCTCCGGGTTGATGCGCAGTTCCTTGGGCTGCTGCGCGGCGTGTGGGTGCTTGTCGCCCTCGTACACCTTGAGCTTGTTCAGCATGTCGGCCCCGAGGCGGTTGCGAGGAAGCATGCCCCGCACGGCGGCCTGCACCGCGAACGTGGGGTGCTTCTCGATCATCTCGTTGAAAGGGGTAACCTTCAGGTGCCCCAGGTAGCCGGAGTGGCTGTAATAGTTCTTGCCACTGGCCTTGTTACCGGTAACCACAACCTTGGCCGCGTTGATCACGATGACGTAGTCGCCCATATCCATGTGCGGCGTGAAGACAGGCTTGTTCTTCCCGCGCAGCACCTGGGCGACTAGCGTGGCCAGGCGGCCCAGCGTCTGCCCTTCGGCGTTGATGATGTACCACTCGCGCTGCTGCGCTGCCTCGTCACCCTTCGGCGTATATGTCTTTACACTCATGTCTGACGTAGCTCCATTGTAACTGCTCAACTGCTCAGTATTCGACCCACAAAAGGCACAGCCCCTGCGGTTTCACAGCCGGCCCCGCCCGTTTGCGGTCGCGGCTCGCAACGATCTCACTTATCTCGCCGGGCGCTCGCTTGCCCTGGCCCACTTCCAGCAGCGTGCCCACTATCGTGCGCACCATCTGCGGCAGAAAGGCGTTGGCCACCAGGTCAACGGCCAGCAGGCGTCCCGCGCTTTCGGGCCAACCTCCGGCCGGCTCCGGCGCACCCCAGGCCCACAAGCCCGCTCGCGGGTCCATCTCTCGCAGCTGCGAGAGGTAGATGCAGCGCACCGTGCTTGGCCCGGCATCGTCGTCCTGGCCCGGCACACCGAGCCCCTGGCCCGCGAACGCAGCCATGTCGTGGGTGCCCACCAGCAGTGCCGCCGCCCGGTCCATCGCCTTCACGTCGAGCGTCTGCCGCACGTGGAGGCTGTACCGCCCCAGCAAAGGGTAGGGAGCCTGGGCATTCCAGAGCAGATACCTGTAAGCCCTCTTGCGAGCGCTAAACCTGGCGTGGAAGCCTTCGCTCGCGGCCTCGGCGGCCACCACGACCACATCTCCCGGCAAGACCCCGTTGAGGGCCTTCTGCACCGCCTGCGGCGTATCGAGCCTCTCGCGATGCGGGAATTCGAGCCCGGCCACCTGGCCCATGGCATGCACCCCGCTATCGGTGCGCCCCGCCAGGGTCACCCTCACAGGCTTCCCGGCCAGCCTGGCCACGGCCGCTTCCAACTCCCCCTGTACTGTCCTCCCCCGGCCCTCAGCCTGCAACTGCGATCCGGAGAAGTCGGTGCCGTCGTATTGGATTGTTAACTTAAGCCTCAACCAGCTCGAGCTGGCAAACAAGTGCCGCGTCGCCATGCCGGCGGCCCAGCTTGTAAATGCGTGTGCAGCCGCCCGCGCGGTCCACATAGCGGGGGCCGATTTCCTCGAAAAGTTTGCGGACCATCAGCGAGTTGGCCAGTATCGAGGTCGCCCTCGTGCGGTTCTGCTCGGTGTCCTCGCGGCCTAGGGCGATCACCTGCTCGGCCATCGGCTGCAACTCGCGGGCCTTGGCCTCGGTCGTGCGGATGCGCTCGTGCATCAGCAAGCTGACCAACTGGTTTCTGAACAACGACCGGCGCTCCCCGCTGCTGCGGGCGAGACCTCTGCCGGATACTCTATGCCTCATCTATCACTCCTACCTAATGCGTAATGCGTAATGCGTGCTGCGTAATGTCTGCGTCCTGCGCTCGGGGAGTAGAACCCTCTGTCCTTCCTCCCTCACGCATTACGTTTTACGCATCGCTTCACGCTTCTCGCCCGGCCCGTTTGTCCAATTGCCGGTTCTCTACTGTGTCGGGCGCGGTATCTTCGTCACCTTCGATGGGTGTGGCCGAGAACTCGTCATCTACGAAAATGCCCCGCGACATGGCGGCGCTTCCCTCGCTTACGCCCAGGTTGTCCACCACAGCCGCCGACTCCTCTGACTCGTCCATGCCGGGTTCGCCCAGGTAGCCCTCCGGCTCGGTATCGGTGTCGAGATCGTCGCCCTCGCCCTGGTAATCAACATCGGCGTCCTCGGCTCCGTCGCCCTCTCCCTCGCCCTCGCCCTGGCCGTAGATCTCGTCCGGCGACACGTCGAGGGGCGTCCCCGGCGGTATCAGGTCGCGGGTCTTCAGCGAGTCATACAGCTCTACGAGCGATTTCTGGCCGAAGTTGCGCAGGCCCAGCAGCTCCTTGCGGTCCTTAGTCAGCACCTGGCCGACCTTGGTAATGCCGCTCCGCTTTAGGCAGTTGTAAGTGCGCATCGAGAGGTTCAACTCGTCGATCGGTATCTCGAACAAGTGCGCGGGTATCGATGTGACGCCGGCCATGTCGCGGCCCGGCGGCGGAGCGACCACCCGGTTGAAGTTGGCGATGAGCGACGAATGCTGGGCAAGGTATTGCCCGGCCATGCTCAATGCCTCGCCCGGATCTATCGTGCCGTCGGTCCATATCTCTATCAGCAGTTGCTCGAGCCCCCGTAGCGAGCCAGGCTCGATCTCCACCGGCTCCTGGCCGTCGGCAAACTCTCCCGCCAGCAGCTCGGCGCTGGCCGGCTCGACAAGGTAGTTCACTTTGGGTATCGGCGAGAAGATGGCGTCCACCGGGATGGAGCCAATGGGCATGCCGTCCCGCGCGTCGGACGAAGCGTAACCCCGCCCCCGCTCCACGGTCAGCTCCATCTCCAGGAAAGCCTCCGGGCTGTCCAGCGTGGCCAGCACCAGTTCGGGATTGACCAGTTCGACGTTAGCCGGCAGCTCTATGTCGCCCGCTAGCACCGGGCCCGGGCCCTGCTTCGAGAGCTGGAGGCGTACCGCCCGGTCGCTATAGGAGCGAAGGCATATATTCTTGACGTTCAGTACGATCTGCGTAACGTCCTCCCTGACAAAGGGGATGCAGGAGAACTCGTGGTAGACATTTTGTATGCGAATGCTGGTGACCGCAGAGCCGGGCAGCGACGAGAGCAAGATGCGGCGCAGCGCGTTGCCCAGCGTCACGCCATAACCCGTCTCCAAGGGACCGATCGCGAAGCGACCGTAGTTGGGGGCGGTGGCGACTGCCAGGACGTTGGGCACACCTTTAGATTTACCATTTTCGGAAGCCAAATGTGCTCTCCCCTGATTTCAACTTTAGATTTTAGATTTTGGATTCTGAATTTGCTTCTAATCCAAGATCTAGAATCTAAAATCAGATTAGCGGCTGTAATATTCTACTATTAGATTTTCGTTCAGGCTGATGTCTAATTCATCGCGGCCGGGGATGCGGGCGATGCGGCCCGACATGTTTGCGGTGTTCAACTCTACCCAGGGGGCGATTTGCTTACGGGCCAGACTCGGCTGGATCGCCTGGAAGTACTCGTTACCCTTCGAGGTATCGCGCACCTTTATCTCGTCTCCGGGCTTGCAGATGTACGAGGGGATGTCGGTCTTGTGGCCGTTCATGTCGAAGTGCCCGTGGCGCACCAACTGGCGGGCCTGCTTGCGCGAGTCCGCGAAGCCGAGCCTGTACACGCAATTGTCGAAGCGCATCTCCAGCTCTTGGAGCAGGTTCTCGCCCGTCACGCCCGGCCGGCTCTCGGCCAGCGCGAAGTGGCGGCGGAACTGCCTCTCGAGCACGCCATAGATGCGGCGGGCCTTTTGCTTCTCGCGGAGCTGCAACCCGTAATCGGATACCTTTCGGTTCCGGCGTTGCGAGTGCTGGCCGGGCGGCATGGGGCGCTTCTCAAGAGTGCACTTGGTAAAGCACTTATCGCCCTTCAAAAAGAGCTTCACGCCCTCGCGCCGGCAAAGCTTGCAAACCGGTCCTGTATACCTTGCCATTTATCCTCCAAATTCCTTGTTTCTAGCTTCTATCCCCTTCTGCGCTTGGGCGCGCGGCAGCCGTTGTGGGGTATCGGCGTGACGTCGGTGATCGACACCACCTGGATGCCCGCGGCCTGCAGGGAGCGGATGGCGGCCTCGCGGCCGGCCCCCGGGCCCTTCACATAAACCTCTACCTGGCGCAAACCATGCTCCATGGCGCGCCGGGCCGCGCCCTCGGCTGTCACCTGCGCGGCATAAGGGGTGCTCTTGCGGGAGCCCTTGAAGCCGGTGGCCCCGGCGCTGCCCCACGCCAGCACGTTACCCTGCGGGTCGCTTAGCGTCACTATTGTATTGTTGAAACTCGACTGCACGAACGCCCGCCCGCGTGGTACCACCTTACGCTCGCGTCTCCGTGCCTTCGCCGCCCGAGCCTTCTTAGCTGTTACCGCCTGCTTGTCTGCCATTTCGTCTCCTGATGCGTGATGCGTGATGCGTAATACGTAATATCTGCGTCCTGCGCCTGGGTGGCTGACCCTCTGCCCTGCCACCCTTACGCATTACGCATTACGCATTGGTTTCCTTACTTCTTCCGCCTCACTCCAACGGTCCGTTTCGGGCCACGGCGGGTGCGGCCGTTGGTCCTCGTGCGCTGGCCGTGTACCGGCAGGCCGCGCTGGTGGCGTATGCCCCGGTAGCACTTGATCTCGACCAGGCGCTTGATGTTCATGCTCACCGCGCGGCGCAGGTCTCCCTCAACCATGTACTCTTTGTCCACGGTCTCGCGCAGCTTGTTGACTTCATCTTCCGTCAGATTGCGGACCCTTGTGTCGGGGTCAACGCTGGTCTTTTCCAGTATTTTCTTAGCGCTGGTCGGCCCGATCCCGTAGATATAGGTGAGGGCTATCTCAACGCGCTTCTCGCGAGGAATGTCTACGCCTGCGATTCTTGCCACCAGTTGCCTCCTTGACTAACCCTGTCGCTGCTTGTGCTTGGGGTCGCTGCAAATCACCCTCACGACGCCTGAGCGCTTGATGATTCTGCACTTGGCGCAGCGCGGCTTGATTGATGCTCTAACCTTCATAGCTTTTGTTCTCCAGACCCTTACTTTAGTTGCTTGATGCGCGCCGTAATCCGTCCACGGGTTAGGTCATAGGGCGATAGCTCTATGGCCACTCGATCGCCGGGTATCAGGCGCACCGGCTGCATCCGTAAATTCTCTGCCAGGTGGGCCAACACGGTATGGCCGTTGTCCAGTTGCACCCTCCACATCCCGTTGGGTGCTGGCTCCGACACCTTACCCTCGACCCTGATACTGCTGCTCTTATCTGTCAATGTACTCTTTATCTGCGCTCCCGGCGCACGCAAATGGCGCTTTTCCGCCGGCATCGCAAAGGGGGCACCAAACGCTAATTATAGCACAAACTCACGGTAAAGTCAAAATGACGGGGCCGTGCTCGGTGATGGCTACCGTGTGCTCGAAATGCACCGAGGGTTTGCGGTCCGCCGTGACCACCGTCCACCCATCATCGAGGGTCAGCGTGTCGTCAACTCCCATATTCACCATCGGCTCGATGGCGATGACCATGCCCGGCTCCAGCTTTATCCCTTTGCCCGCCGGGCCGAAGTTAGGCACCGAGGGCTCCTCCCACAGGCTGCGTCCGATGCCGTGGCCACCGTACTCGCGCACAATCCCGTACTTGCCTCCCTTGCCAATCCTCTCCTCGACCGCGTGCGATATATCCCCCAGCCGGTTGCCGGGCCTGGCCTGGGCGATCCCCGCCGCCAGCGACTCGCGCCCCGTCTGCAGCAGCTTCTCGACCTCGGGGCTGACCTTGCCTACCGGCACCGTCACGGCCGAGTCGCCGTGGTAGCCCCGATAAATGGCCCCGCAGTCGAGGGAGATGACGTCCCCCTCCTTCAGCACCCGGTTGCTGGGAATGCCGTGCACGATCTCGTCGTTGACCGAGGCGCAGATGGAGCCGGGGAAGGGCATAACCGTACGGAAAGGCGCGTACCCTTTGAACGTGGCGATGGCTCCCTGTCCCTTGATGAAGTCGTAGGCCAGCTTGTCGAGCTCTGCTGTAGTCACCCCCGGCTTCACATGCTTCGCCAGCAGATCTAACGTCTGCCCTACGATGCGCCCCGCGTGCCGCATCAACTCGATCTCTTTTTGTGTTTTCAGGTAGATTGCCATGTTTTATTTCAAACACCCCAATATATCCTCAGTAACTTTCTCCACAGGCTGTTCGCCGTTTACTTCGCAGAGGAGCTTATGCTCTCGGTAGTACTGGATGATGGGCAGTGTCCGGTCGAAGTAGACGGTCAGCCGGGTGACGGCGGTCCCTCGCTTGTCGTCGTCGCGTTGGTAGAGCTCGCCGCCGCACACGTCGCACACCCCCGGCACCTTTGGTGGGGCGAACTTCTCGTGGTAGACGTGTCCGCACCTCTTGCAGGTGAGGCGACCCGACAGCCTGTCGAGCAGCACCTCATTGTCAACTTTGATGTTTACAGCCGCACCGATCTTCTTGTTCTTCACCACCACGGCAGCGTCGAGGGCCTCCGCTTGCGGAACGGTACGCGGGAAGCCATCCAGCAAGATCCCGTGCTCCACGTCCGGCGCGTCCATCCTCTCCATGATCATCTCAATTACCAGGTCGTCGGGCACAAGCTCGCCCCTGACCATGTACTGCTCGGCAACCTTGCCAAGCTCGGTTCCTCGCTTGTAGTGGTCCCTCAGCAGGTCTCCACTGGAGACGTGGACCAACCGCAAGCGCTCGGCTAATATCTCCGACTGGGTGCCCTTGCCTGCGCCCGGCGCGCCCAAAAGAATCATTATCATTACAGTTATGACTCCGTTGTCATATCCAGGAGCCGGTTACCAGTCCCTGGCCCATGCATACGCTAGCGGTTGATGAAGCCTTCATACCGGCGCATGAGCAATTGCGCTTCCAACTGCTTCATGGTGTCGATAGCCACGCCTACCACGATGAGGAGGGCGGTCGAGCTAAAGAGCAGGGCACTCACCCCTGTGACGACCGAGCCCAGCCAGGGGGCGATGGCTACAATGCCCAGGAAGAGCGCGCCCGCCACTGTGATGCGGTTCACCACCGTGCTGAGGAAGCGATCGGTGTTGGGTCCCGGGCGGATTCCGGGCACCGAGCCTCCCTGCTTTTGCAGGTTCTCGGCGATACGTTGCTGCGAGAACTGCACACTGGTGTAGAAGAACGTGAAGGCCACCACCAGCGTGAAGTAGATCAGGCTGTAAAACAGCGTGTTCGGCTGGAACAGGCCGTATACGAACAGCGCCGCTTGCTGCACCCAGGCGGTCTGGGAAGCAGTGAAGAAGCCGGCCACGATCGCGGGGAACGACATGATCGAGAGGGCGAAGATCAAGGGGATCATGCCCGCCGAGTTGACGCGTAGCGGTATGAACGAACTGCCCGCCTGCCGCATCATCCTGCCACCGCGCATGATGCTGCGCGAGTAGTGCACCGGAATGCGGCGCTGCCCCTCGTTGATGAGCACGATGCCTATGATGGTCGCCAGCCCGAGCGCTCCGAAGAGGGCTATGCTAAAGATGCCGGGGCCCGAGCCGCCCTGGAACAACTGTACGGCCTGGTAGGGGAGGCGGGCCAGGATGCCGCCGAAGATGATAATCGAGATGCCCTGGCCGATGCCGTCCTCTGTGATGCGCTCACCGAGCCAGGTGAGGAACATCGTGCCGCACACCAGGCTGATAATAATGGTCCAACTGTTGAGCGCGTTCGGCCCGATCAGCCCGAAGTCGGGGAGGGCGTTGAACTGCGAGTGCAGGAGTTGCGCCTGGCCGAAGGCCTGCAGAGCAGCCAGCGGCACCGTGAGCCAGAGGGTGTATTTGTTGAGCTGGTTGCGCCCGGTCTCGCCCTCTTTGCTCAATTCGGTCAGGCGGGGGATAACGCCGGTGAGCAACTGGATGATGATGGAGGCCGTGATGTAAGGGTAGACGCCCATCGCCACCACGCTGAAGTTTTGCAGCGTGCCACCCGAGAAGATGTTGAGTACGTTGAACAGGCCTCCGTACTGGGTATCGGAGAAAGCCCGGTTCAACTGTGTCAGGTCCACGGTCGGCACGGGCACATGCGCGACGACCCGGAATACGACCAGCATCGCGAGCGTGAAAAGTATCTTGCGCCGCAGGTCTGCTATTTTGAAGGCGTTTAGAACGGCCTGGAGCATTGCATTTCCCTCTAAGTAGGGGCGCTAAATTGCACCCGTAGTCCTCAGTCCTGGTTATCCTGATTGGCCTTGAGCCCCTTGTCGGTGCGGCCCTTCGACCGCTTCGGAAGCTTCGGGTCCTCGATCACGGTGACCGAGCCGCCCGCAGCCTCGATCTTCTGCCGGGCCCCTTCGCTGACCTTGTGGGCGCTGACGCGGATTGCCTTGTCCAACTCCCCATTGCCGAGGATCTTCAAGGGCAGCCCGGAGTTGCGCAGCACGCCCATCTCCAACAGGGAGTCGGGCGTCAGCTCTGTGTTCGTGTCAACTTCGAGCACCGCCAACTGCGCCACGTTAAGCACATTATAGCGGGTTTTCCAGATGTTGGTAAATCCCCGCTTGTACGGCAGTTGCTGGTGGATAGGGGTCTGGCCGCCCATGAAGCGAGGCGGTACGTTGCCACCGCTGCGGGCCTTCTGCCCCTTGGTGCCCTTGCCGGCCGTCTTCACGTGCCCGGAGCCGTGGCCCCGACCAACACGCTTTCTGTCCTTGTTCGCGCCCGCTACCGGGCGCAGGTCGTTCAATTGCATTTGTTTGCTCGCATCCCTCTGCTAAGTGAAAAATTGGGAGCTAATTGGGGGACACCCCCAAACCCCCGGCAGGGAGACCCCTGCACCTCTTTTAGAGTCCGTCGACCTCGAGCATGTGCTTGACCTTGTTGATCTGGCCGCGCACCTGGGGGTTGTCGGGCTGCTCGACGGTCTGGTTGAGGCGGTGCAGGCCGAGGGAGGCTATAGTCTCCCGCTGGCGCTTGTTGTAGCCGATCGAGCTTCGCACCCAGGTGATCTTGAGCATCGCATTCTGCTGGGCCTTGCCGGTCTCGTTGGCTCCGGCTTCTGCCTGCTTGCTCTCTTTAGCTTTAGCCTCTGCCACGGTCGCCTCTCCCTTCTCCGCGACCGCCCGGTCGCCCGCGACCGCCCGGTCGCCCGCGGTCCTCCTGAACGGGGGCCCGGCCCACTATCTGGTCGGCCTTGGCGGTAACTTCGGGTCTGTTGGCCTGGGGGCCACGACCCTCGCGGATCGCCTTCTGCACGGCCACGTCCTTGCGATAGTGCCGGCGCTCCACCTCTTGCTGGGGAAGGCCCCGGCGCTGGGCCTCGTTGTCCACCGAGTGGAGTTGAGACAGCGCGAGCAGAGTGGCGCGCACCGCGTTGATGGGGTTGTTGTTGCCCAGCGACTTGGTGAGCACGTCCTTGATGCCCGCGGCTTCAACCACCGCCCGCACCCCGCCACCGGCGATCACACCCGTGCCGGGGGCCGCGGGCTTCAGCAGCACCTTGCTCGCCCCGTAGGACACTATGACGTCGTGTGGGATCGTCGCGCCAACCATGGGCACGCGGATCATATGTTTGCGGGCGTCTTCGCCGGCTTTGCGGATGGCCTCGGGCACTTCCCCGGCCTTGCCGGTGCCCGCGCCCACGGTCCCGCGGCCGTCACCGACCACGACCACCGCGCTGAAGTTGAACCGCCGGCCGCCCTTCACAACCTTGGCGACCCGGTTCACCTGGACCAACCGCTCCTCGAACTCCGTGGGAGCTTTATCAAATCTCGCCATTGTTCCCCCTTATCCTAGAAATCGAGTCCGCCCTCGCGAGCGCCTTCGGCCAGGGCCTTGATGCGGCCATGGTAGAGGTAGCCGCCCCGGTCGAACACTACCTTGCTGATACCTGCACCCGTGGCGCGCTCGGCGACCAGCTTGCCGACCGCCCTGGCCTCATCGATCTTCGCCGCTTCGCCCACCGTTTTGTCGAGTGTGGACGCCGAGAACAAAGTGCGCCCGGTGCTGTCATCGATAACCTGGGCGTATATATGGTTGAGGCTCCGAAAAACGTTCAGCCGGGGCCTCTCGCTCGTGCCCTGAACCCTCGCCCGGACCCTATTATGCCGCTTAGCCCGCGGCGTCAACATATGTGGCTTTGCTTTCATTTCTACTTCTTCCCTCCGACCTTACCGGCCTTACCGGCTTTGCGGCGGATGCGCTCGCCCTGGAAGATTATCCCTTTGCCCAGGTACGGCTCGGGCTTCTTCAGCTCGCGTATCTGCGCGGCCACCTGGCCCACCACCTGCTTGTCGATGCCCGACACGCTGAAGCGAGTGGGGGTATCGACGTTGAAACTGATGCCCGGCTCGGGCTCGATCCTTACCGGGTGCGAGTAGCCGAGCGAGAATACCAGCGCCTGGCCGTCCTTCGCGACGCGATAGCCGACGCCCGAAATCTCCAGGTTCTTCGTGTAGCCGTCGGTTACGCCCGTCACCATATTGGCAATCAGGGTGCGCGTCAGGCCATGGAGCGCCCTGTGAGTGGCGGTCTCCGCTGGGCGCGTGACCACGATCTGCCCGTCTTCCTGCTTGATGTCCACCTCCGGGCGGAAGCTCTGCTCCAGCGTGCCCTTCGGCCCTTTGACCCGCATGTGGCTGCCATCCAGGTCAATTGTGACCCCGTTCGGCACGGGGATAGGCTTCTTACCTATGCGTGACATTGCTTATTCCTTTCCAACTACCACACGTAGCAGAGCACTTCGCCACCCAGGTTCTTGCGGAACGCATCGCGGCCCGTCATCAAGCCCTGGGGTGTGGATAGCACGCTTATGCCGAGGCCGCCGAGCACCAGCGGTATGTCGCTACGCCTGCTGTATACGCGCAGGCCCGGCTTGCTCACCCGCTTCAGGCCGGTCAGCACGGGCTTCTTGTCGGATCCGTACTTGAGCCACACGCGGAACATGCGGTCGCCCATGTCCATGGGCACGTCGAAATCTCTGATGTAGCCCTCTTCCTTCAGAATGCGGGCCAGATTCATCTTGATCTTAGAAGCCGGGATCAGCACGCTCTGGTGTCGTGCCATGCTGGCGTTGCGAATACGGGTCAGCATATCGGCGATAGGATCGGTCATGTTCATGTTAAAAGTTCTTCTCCTTGCGGCAACGGCCATCCGGCCGTCCTAAGCATTTCCCAATCAGCCAGGGCCTCGCCCCTGCGTTCACCAACTCGATTTGACCACACCAGGCAGCTTGCCGCTCAGAGCGTTCTCGCGGAAGCAGATGCGGCACATACCGAACTTGCGGATGTAGGCCCGCGGCCTCCCGCAGATCTTGCAGCGGTTATGGGCTCGCACCCGGAACTTCGGCGTGCGGTTGGCCTTGGCGATCATTGATTTCTTAGCCATTAGTTCTCCCTTGTCAACAATTTCGAGTTACTACTCTTACCTCTGCGGCCGCTTGAACGGCATGCCCATGAGTTCCAGCAGCCGCCTGCCTTCCTGGTCGGTTTTGGCAGTGGTGACTATCACCACTTCCATGCCTCGTATGCGGTCGATCTTGTCGTAGTCGATCTCGGGGAAGATCAACTGCTCACGCAGGCCCAGGCTAAAGTTGCCATGCCCGTCAAACGAGCTTGACGACACGCCCGAGAAGTCGCGCACTCGGGGCAGGGCCACGTTCACCAACCTGTCCAGGAACTCGTACATCCTGTTGCTGCGCAGGGTCACCATCACCCCGATGGGCATCCCGGTGCGCAGCTTGAAGGAGGCAATCGACTTCTTGGCGCGGGTGATGACCGCCTTCTGGCCGGTGATAGTCCCAATGTCGCCAACGGCGTTATCGAGCGCCTTGGCGTTCTCGCGGGCCTCGCCGCCCATGCCTATGTTGATGACGACCTTCTTCACCTGCGGCGTCTGCATGGCGTTGGAATACTCGAACTCCTTGACCATCGCAGGCACCACTTCCTTGAGATACTTCTCCTTAAGCCGAGGTACGTAGGCGTCCTCCGGCTTCGGCCTACTCTTGCCGTTCCTCCGCCCATCTCCGCTCGCGGCGGGTGCAGGCGGGGCCGCCGCGGCAGAGTCTTCGCCACGGGCCGCCGGTTCCTGCGCCTGCTGGCCCTTACCCGGTTTCTGCGCCCTGCCCTGCTGAGCACCCTGCTGCCGCTGCTCGCGGCTCCGGGGCTGGGCCTGCTCCTGGGGCTCTGAACGAGCCTCCGCCCTGGTGGGTGCTTGCTCCAACTCCTGCGCTGGGGCAGGGGCTGTAGTCTCAGCCGGTGCCGGCTCCTGGACCTCGGCCCTGGCCTGTACCGGTGCTGCCACCTCGGGCGCGCTCTGCGCCGGGCTTGTGATTTCAACTGCTGCGGGCTCTCGGCCTCAATTCGCACCTGCGCCGGTGCCGAAGTCTCAGCTCCCACCGGCTCCTGTGCTTGAGCCTGCGCCTGGGCTGCTTCCGGCACTCCGGCCTCTGCCGGTTCCCCGGCTTCGGCCACGGCCGGTGCCTGTGAGGGTTCCTCGGCAGGCTCTTGAGGCAGAGCTTGCGGCTCTTGCCCGTTCATCTCATCGTTATTCGCCACTCTCGTTCTCCTTACACCCTACGGGTTGGTCTCTCTAAAAGTTGCAACCCTACTATTTATGGTTAGCTTACCGGGCGAGGCATGCCTCGCCCCTACGGCCCTGTAGATCCAAAAACCAAAATCGAACTACCGCCGTCCGCCCCACTTTTGCTCGGCGGTGTCGCGCTCGAACACCTCGCCGCAGTGGCGGCACTGGCGCACCTTCTCCCCGTTGTCGAGGAAGGTGTGGCCGATGCGCGTGCCCCTGTTGCACTTGGGGCAAACCACCATCACCTTGTTGGCCGCCATTGGAGCTTCCTGCTCGATGACGCCCGCCTGCCGGGCGCCTGCCCGGCCCCGCGTGTGCTTCTTGACGATGTTTATGCCCTCTATAATTACCTTGTTATCCGTGGGGTGCACCTCGCGCACCCGGCCGCGCTTTCCTCGATCCTTGCCGGCTATCACCAGCACAGTATCATCTCGCTTGATATTCATCGTTTTCTCCAGTCCACCGCCACTAAAAGTTGGGAGAGGGAGAGAGTTGGGGAACACCCCCAAACACCCGGCAGGGAGATCCCTGCACCCCTACAGTACCTCTGGCGCGAGAGAGATAATCTTCATGAATTGCTTCTCGCGCAGCTCGCGGGCCACCGGGCCGAAGATGCGCGTGC